>FWPV01002341.1_pt1 | contig 32955 bp, 26 predicted proteins | sample 2228371 | NCBI WGS metagenome assembly FWPV01 (sample SAMEA103939776, study PRJEB20133) | metagenome
TTCAACAATGCTTCGGTATCAACTTCCGAGTGGGGGCAAGGTGTGTCTGGCGGTGTATGATGTTATGGGCAGAATGGTCGGTTTAATTGTCAACAGGGTGGAGGAGGCTGGGGAATATGAAGTGTATTGGAAGGCGAAGCCGGGTCTGACCGCGGGGGTGTATTTTATTCGGTTGGAACTGATTCCCTCTGATGGCAAGGGTAGGTTTGTCGCCACCCAGCGAGTTGTAAAGGAGGAGTAATAATTAAAACATTAGTGGTGGCGGTTATTTTCCTTTTAATTTCCTCAGGGGTGAGCCAGACCTGGGTTGCCCGATATAATGGTTCGGGAAGCAGTGAGGAGTTAGTGGGTGGTATTGCGGTGGACGATGCTGGTTATATCTATGTAACCGGAACAAGTTGGGGGAGCGGAACCGGCAATGACATTGTAACTATAAAATATAGTCCGGATGGTGAGTCACTCTGGGCGTTTCGGTATGACGGACCTGCGCACGGGAACGATGAGGCGCGCGGGCTGGCGGTGAAAAACGGCAAGGTTGTGGTTGTTGGTGGAAGTGCGGATGCCAACCTCTTCACTAATATTGTTACCATCGTTTATAACACTGCTGGCGAGACGCTCTGGACCGCATTATATGACAGCCCTACTGGTGGTAATGACCTTGGCTTGACGGTAACGGTAGATGACAGCGGGAATGTCCTGGTCGGAGGTTATGCGAGTGGCGATACCACTGGCTGGGACCTGGTGGCACTAAAATATAGCCCGAATGGGAGATTGGAATGGACCGGTTCGTTCGTTACCATTGAGGAGGATTATGCGGCGAGAATCGCGGTGATGGCAAATGGTGATGTGGCGGTCGCTGGGAACAGTGGCAATCCGTATTATCTCACCTGGGACTATGTTGTCATTCGGTTCAATGGTAGCACCGGTGATACGGTCTGGACTGAACGATATGATGGACCGGCGAGTGAACGAGATGAGGTACGGGGTATGGTGCTTACCCCGGATGGGTCCTTATATTTAACCGGTGGGAGTATGGGCACCGGTTCAGGAATGGACTTTACTACAATAAAATACAGCTTAGATGGCAACTTATTATGGGAACGACGTTATAATGGACCGGCAAACAGCATTGATTGGGCTAATGATATTGCGGTTGATGGCGATGGTAATATCTATGTTACTGGTTATAGTCAAGGAGTTGCCAGCGACTGTGACTATGCGACGGTGAAATACGACGCCAATGGTAATGAGCAATGGGTGCAGCGCTATGATGGACCAGTGGCGGGTTATGACGAAGCCCGGGCAATTGTGGTTGATGATGGTGGTAACATTTATATTACCGGTAGTAGCACCGGTGCCGGCACCCGTGCTGACTATGCCACGGTGAAATACGATTTTAGCGGGAATCAGGAGTGGATTCAGCGCTATAATGGACCGGCAAGCCGTTTTGATGAGGCGGTGGCGGTGGTGCTTGACGATAACGGCGGGGTTTACATCACCGGCAACAGCGAAGGCAATGGAACCGGAAATGACTTCGCCACTATCCGCTACGAGGCGATTGGCATTGGCGAGATGTTGGCGAACCCAAAGGTTAATCCATTTAACCCAGTTAGAATCGTTAGTAATCGGAAACTGCCATCACCGGTGTCGGGGTTTTTACTTGATGCGGTCGGCAACCGGGTTATGGAGGTGAAGCCGGGTGAGAATGAGATTAGTAACCTCCCGGCAGGGGTTTACTTTGTCACCGGAGGTTTTCAGAAGAGACCACCGATAGTAAAGTTGGTGGTTGTTAAGTAATTGTGGATTCGGTTGGCAACCGCCCATTTTTCTCAGGGAAAAAGGGGTGATGTTTTAATTATTAGACCCTAATAATTGGCTGATACTAACGGGTGGAAAATGAGGTTCCCCATTTTGGTATAAGTATCTATTTGTTAAATGGTTATAGATTTAGAGACCATCAGGGGTTCAAGCCCGGGGAGGGTGGAGGGGAGAGTTTCGGGGGGTCTTACATCGGGAGGGGTGCTTGTTGAATGGTTCTCGCTTACCAAGAGAGTTTATATTGCCCCTTTTACACCGGACTTGGTTCTGGTTTCCTTTTATGATTCACTATTAGTTAAAAGGTGTTAGCCTCCTGTGCTTATCTTCTTTTTTAGGAAAATGAAAATCGCGGTTTGTCCTCATAAAATAGTTTTAATAACCTTAAATTTCCCTAACCCGAAAATCCTGCTTTTCTTCTCCAATAGGAAAATTGGAATAAGTTCAAATTTTGCTTTTCACCGTTGATGAATTTGGTTGTGGGAATGATTTGACTAATAATTAATGAGAGTTATAATTTTTTATTCGGGAACAGACGCTTTTGGTTATCAAGCCGGATGCAATCGCCGCGGGTCACATCGGCGAGATTATCACTCAGGTGGAAAATGCGGGTTTTAGAATTACCGGTTTGGTGATGCGCCAGTTGAGCAAAGCGGAGGCGGAGGAGTTCTATTCTATTCATAAAGGAAAGGATTTTTTCCTTGGTTTGGTGGATTTTATTACCTCGGGACCGGTAGTGGCGATGCGGGTTGAGGGAGAAGATGCCCGGGTTCGTTTACGAAAGTTGGTGGGGGCCACCGACCCTAAAAAGGCGGCAATGGGCACCATCCGGCAGATTTTCGGCACTTCGGTAGAAAGGAATGCGGTTCATGCGGCTGATCCAGAAGAGGATGTTCTTAGGGAGTTAAGTTTTTTCTTCCCTAATAGTGAGAAACCTTAGAATGGAGGTATTATGAAGAGGTTATCGGTTCTTTTACTACCGGCGTTTTTATTTGCCAGCACAATAACAAAAACGCTGGTTTTTGACCCTCAGAGCCTCAGAATCAGTGAGGCGAATGGGTTTGATGTTGTCCAGCTGGCGGATTGCTTCCCGGGGTGCGCAATCTCCTGGAGGGCTGAGCCAGGTAAGCCCAGTTTACCGATGGCGGTAGTTAACTTTGTTATTCCGGCAAACGCTACCGTAGTCAATGTCTCGGTAACTGTTGTTGAGGAGAAGGAGATTTTCGGAGCCTATCGGCTCCATCCGGGGCAGGAGCCGGTTCCGCTTTCCCAAAAGAGGTTACCCGGATTTGTTGGACCCGACCCGGTGGTATATTCAAGTAATCAGCCCTATCCTGGTAGGGTTTATGAGTGGAACGGTTATACCGGCACAATGATGGGCTGGCGGGTTTGCGGGGTTGGAGTTTATCCTTTGAGTTATCAACCCGCCTCAGGGAAATTGACCCTTTATCAGAAGGTGACCGTTAAGATTACTTATGATGAGGGGAAAGTAATACCGCCAGTGCTATCGGAGCGGCAAAAGCGGGCTTTTGCGGAAGCGGTCAGAAGTATGGTTGCCAATCCTGAGGATGTCAACCGGTTTAGCCCACCGGAACGGGAGAGCGATGCTAATGACTGTAATTATGCGATAATCACCAACTCCTCACTGGCAGCAAGTTTTTCCAACCTTGCCGAGTGGCGGACAAAGAAGGGGTTTATTACTAAGGTCTTCAAGACCGACTCAATTCAAAATGTTTATTCCGGTCGGGACCTGCAGGAGAAGATAAGAAACTTTATCATTGATTACTGGAACAACCACGGGCTCATCTATGTCCTTTTGGCCGGTGACAACTCAATTGTCCCGGCAAGAAGGGGTCGGGTAGTAATTAGCGGGGAGACCGGCAACATTCCGGCGGATGTTTATTATGCCGACCTGCAGTGGTCGTGGGATGGCGATAATGATAATATCTTCGGCGAGATGTCGCAAGATACGGTTGATTTGTTCTATGACCTTTTTGTCGGGCGGGCTTCGGTTGACAATGCTACCCAGGTGAACACTTTTATCAATAAGACGCTTTATTATGAGAAGACGCCAACAACTGACTATCTCAAGAAGATGCTATTACCTTATGTTCTGCTTTGGACCGGTTATTCGGGCAAGATTGTCTCGGACACAATTGCGGCGAAGACACCATCAGATTGGACCGACTCCTATATTGCCAACCCGACATCAACCACACCGATGCGGGACTCAATTAACAACGGGTATCACTTCTGCCATGTTGCCGCTCACGGTGATTGGGATGGTTTCTACACCTATTATGGTGATGCCATTTACACCACAACCACCGCCTCCCAGCAGACCAACTCCACCCGACCGGTGATTATGAACTCAATCGCCTGCATCTCGGGCAACTTTGAGGCGGAGGACTGTCTCGCGGAGGCGTTGATGAATAACGCCAATGGCGGTGCGGTCGCAGCAATTATGAACTCCCGTTATGGCTGGGGAAACCCGCCCAATATGGGTGCGTCAGAGAAACTTTCCTGTATCTTTTATACCTACTACTTCCTTGGCGACACAGTTGAGATTGGTAGGAACCACTGCTCCAGTAAGGGTGTTTATGGTTATACGGCGCAGTACGATGCGATTTGGCGTTGGTGCTATTATGCGTTAAATCTGTTTGGTGACCCGGCTTTACCACTCTGGAATGGGGCGCCGGGGACAATGACCGTTCAGAACAAGGATACAACCACGACCGGCGGTCAGACATTTCAGGTTACCGTAACCGATGGCGGCGGTCCGGTTGTTGGTGCGATGGTCTGTTGTTATAAGCCCGGTGAGGTTCATAAGGTTGGTTATACCAACTCAAGCGGGGTTGCCCAACTCACGATAAATCCAATAACCCCGGGAACAATGTTTTTAACCGTAACCAGAAAACAGTTTTTGCCGGTGGAGAAGTCAGTGGTGGTAATTCAAGGGGCGCCGCAACCTTATATCACCTTCTTTAACTACTTTGTTGATGATGGCAATAACAATAGGCTTGACCCCGGGGAAACCGCTGACCTTTATGTAACATTGAAAAATATCGGAAGTGCCCCGGCGACCGGTGTTACCGGAATTTTGCGGGAAAACTCTCCTTATCTCACCCTGATTGATTCTACCGCCACCTATGGAAATATGAATGTCGGTGACACCGCAAGGGGTGACCGGTTTCGGGTAACCGCCAGTTCTTCAACCCCACCAGGAACTCAGGTTGAATTGACCGTTTATGTTAATAGTCCGCAGGGCAGCTGGGAGCCAACATTTCAAATTCCCATCGGGGCACCACCAATTCCCGGTTCAGTCTGTCTTGAGCACGACACCGGTTATTGTCGGCTTTCGGTTACCGCTTTGGGTTCAATCGGGTTTACGGAACCGCCTTCAACCGAGATCGGTGCTGGTTTCTGTTATCCCAAGAGCGCAACCAATAGCCTTTATTATGCCAGTTTCCTGGTGGGCAATAGTAGTAGTTACATTGTTGACCGGTTTTTTGGTCAGCCGGCTAGTTCCTACAACACCGACTTTGGGATTGTTGACAGTTTGCGGCCAATTATCCCGCCGGCGAATGGTGATGAGCACTTTCGGGCGGTGATTAGCGATGCCAAACACCCAACTCCAAAGGGTATCAAGGTTGTTCAAAACTCTTATATGAACGATGACCCGGGTTATGACGACTTTGTGGTTTTAGTTTACAACGTCAGAAACGAGGGGGGCAGTCCGGTTAGCGGGCTTTACGCCGGTATATTTGCTGACTTTGATATTGTCAACGCCCAGCAGAATATCGTCGTGTCCAATGAGAGTAAGCGCTTCTCCTATATGCGCCACTCATCAAGCGCCAACCCAACTGTTGGTGTTAAGATTCTCTCACCCCAATCGTTTGCCAACCTGTGTGCGATTGACCACGCCATCTATGTTTATCCGACCGATAGCGCAATGAATGAAGGGATGAAGTATCGGATTCTTAACGGCACGATTGTCCAGCGCAACTCCAACCGCACCTACGACTGGTCGGTTGGTGTCTCGGTTGGTCCTTTTGACTTAAACCCGGGCGAAGATTACTGGGTGGCTTTCGCGGTTGTCGGTGGTTCGTCCGAGGCGGAGTTTGAGGCAAATGCGGACAGTGCTCAGTCTTGGTATGACAACTATGTCGGGATTAAACAGGAGGCGGGCGAGGTTAAGGAAAGGGAGTTTTCTGGTCTCAAATGTGTTCCCAACCCATTTTCCCACTCGGTCCGGCTCAGTTATCACCTGACTCAAGCAGGGTGGGTCAAGATGCGGGTCTTTGACATAACCGGTCGGGCAGTGGGAACTCTCCTTGACCAGCAGATGAACCCGGGCAGGATTGAACTGGACTGGGATGCGAGCAAACTGGCGCAGGGCGTTTATATTGTGAAGGTAACCGCCCCGGACGGTTCTCAAACTCAGAAACTAATAATCAGAAGGTAAAAGACAAAGGGGTCTCAATAGGGGCGTAAAGTTTTTACGCCCCTACTTTATTTCTATACTTTCAATCAACATTTCCTCGCCGCTGACGATTTCAGCGCCAGCGTTACAACTACACATCTCCTCAATAGAAGAGAACTCCTTTCCGCATTTTGGGCAGCGAATCCGTAAAGGAACACGGCGGAACTCAAGGGCGGCGGATTCGCAAACGGTGCCTTTTTTTAACCGGTCAAAGTAAAACTGGACACATTCCGGAACGATTGCGGACTGTTCGCCGATAAGGAGTTTGACCCTGGTTACCTTTTTAGCATTGTGTCTTTGGGCCACAGTGATAACCTGTTTGATTAGACTCTGAGTGATGGCAAACTCATGCATATCAATACCACCTCCGGCGCAAGCCAAAAGGCAAACGAGTTGAGGTCAGGGTCATCCTGAGGTCATTGCCAGCGTGGCGAAGCAAGCTCATTCGCCCTTCCTGCCAATGAGATTACTCGCTTCGCTCGCACGGTCTCTTATTCCGCTCAACACGGGGTCGGGAGCATGCTTTTGGATTTGACTTTCTCTGTAAGCCTTTACTTCAGTTCCGCTAACAACCTGAGAGCGTTTGAGTCATTCGGGTGCCGGCGGAGCCAGTCGGTGAGCAGGGTGCGGGCGCGGACGGTATCGCGGAGTTCTTCAATATAGAGCCGATAGAGAATCTCCACCAGTTGCCATTCATCGGGATATAACGCCAAAGCCTCCCAAAACATCTTTTCCGCCTCCGGGTAATTCCCCATCCCTTGGCAGATGAGTCCACGCTGGATGATTAACTCCAGCCGGATTCGCCGCTCATTGGGAGCATAAATGAGCGCCGAGTCTGCGGCAATAATTGCGCTAGGGTAATCGCGGTTGAGAGCGGCAAAGCGGGAGAGTTGATAAAACAGCAGCATCCGCTGACGCGGTTCTAAGTCAAACTTCAGTGCCGGGAGGAGGACATTATAGGCGCTTTGATAGTCACCGGCTCGGGCATACTCACTGGACAAAAGGAGGTGGGAGTGGGCGTAGGTGGCGATAAGACCTTTGGTATTTTCGTCCTTTTCCACCCGGGGGTCCTGCATTGATTTCAATTTGAACTCGGTCAATAAAAGCCTTCTCGTCCGGGCGGTGTCAACCATCCCTTCACCGGGAACCGGTTCTTTTTCACCAACCACCCGACGGACCAGACCTTCCAGCCGCAAATAAGGGGCAACATCAACGGTGTTGTCCGGGGAGACGGTGGTGGCGAAGTAAACCGGGCTCTTCGGCTGGTAGCCAGGACCAAACACCTTGGCGATAAACTCCTCAGGGGGGGACTCGTAGTCTTGGGGCCATTTCAGTTTCACCCCGCCGGCGGTAGCAACGATGTTTCTAATCATAATGTCCTTTAATAAGACGACCCGGTTGTTTTTGCTCCAGAATCCGGGTGGTAAGCGCTCAATCTCCTCTTCAGTAAAGGATACCGGTGCGCCCCAGCGTTTGAGTTGTTTACAATACCAGTTGGTGTTCAAGAGCGAGAGGTTGGCGACCGCGACATTCTTGCCAAAGTTGGGGTCGTTGCCAGCAACGAGCGAAGGCACGGTCTGCATGAACCACAACGGGAAGGTGTCGTTATCGCCGTTGGTAAAAACCACCGCCTTTTCCCCTTCACAACAGAGGAGCATATTGTAACCATATTCGGCGGGAATCCAGTTGTGCTTCCGGGTTACCATTTTGTAGTTAAGAACCATCGGCACAAAACCAAAAGCCAGCACCAGTCCGTAGAGGACCGGCATTGGTAGAAACCGTTTGATTTTTGCCTCCTGGATCGCCCAAGTGAGAAACCCGTAAACTCCGGTGCCAATAAAGATGGTGTAAAAGACAAAAGAGAAGGCAAAGAAGTAGTCTCGTTCGCGCACCTCCCGGAAGCGGAGGTTTTCCCTTGGGTCTGAAGGCGAGAACTTCAGGTTTAAGTAGGTTAAGAGTCCAATGGAGGCGACGAGAAAGGCGACAAAGATTAGGGCAAAGGACTTTTTGTCCCTTTTGAACTGATGCCAGATTCCCCACAAACCCAATAGTGGCGGGATGAGCCCCAAGAGCCCCGGCCAACCAACCCGGAGGAAAATTTGGGGGATGTTGGTAAAAAGGATGTCAAGAAAACGTTCATTGCCCCATTGCCAGAAAAAGTAGCGGACATAAAAGGCAATCTGTTCTAAGTAAGCCCGGGGTAGGCTGAAGACCGCATTTTCATTTCTGCGCCACTCATCCTCAGTTAGAAACTGGGTCTTGCGCGGGAAGAGGCGCATCGGGTCGTACTGCTCGCGCTTGAGAACACTGACCAAATCCTGCCAGCGGGAGGGCTCAACCTCGTTGATGCTTGGGCGATGCCGGGCGCGCAGGGGAAGGATAAACTGGACCGTTCCCGCGAGAAGGACTAAACCTAACAAAAGGACAACATAGTTCAGTCTCAGTTTCCTTTTCGTGTGTAACCAGTAAAGATAGCTGAAAAACCCTAAGGCAAAAAGGAGAACCAGCCAGGGCGCCTTAAACCACCTCTCCACAAATGCTACGGTTGGTGAGGCGAGGAACAGGACGACATCGTCCATAATCTTTTGCCCGGCGCCGATGTAGGCGACAATAAATACTAAAAAGAGAATACCGAGCCCGTAGATAAGGGAGATGTTCTTTTGGGAGTTTTCCATAATCTGGATGCCAAAGTAGGTGCCAGCAAGCATTAAGGCGACGACGAGAAACATCCCTAAAGAGAGTCCCATCTCATAAATGGTTAGAATGACGAGGTAGCCAATGATAAATTCAATGAAACGGAGGTGAATGACCGCTTGGCGGTCAACCAATAAGGCAAAGATGAGGAGCGCAAAGACCACTAACATTGGCGTGAAATGGATGCCGGTAGCGACAAACAAAAGAAAGATTGCGGCAAGAATCGCCCGGTTGTCACCGGTTCTCTTTTCCCTTCCTTCCCGCCAGAGGAGCGCTAAATAGAGCACGGTCAGCGCCACCACCACGCAGGGCGCATAGACCTCCGCCTCAACACAGTTGTCCCAGTAGGAGTAACTGAATCCGCACATCAGCGCAGCAAATGCGCCAGCGATATGGTGAAGCCAGCCCGGTTGAAGTCGGGAACGGCGGTCAATTGCGTTAATAGAGAGTAGTTTGACTACGATCAGGTACAAGAGACCGCAGGAGAAGGCGCCGAACAGCGCCGGAATCAAATTTACCCGAAAGGCGATTTCTTTGCCAATCGGGAGCAGGGTAAAAAGTCGTCCAATCATTACAAATAATGGTGTCCCCGGTGGGTGGGGGATGCCACCGATATATGAGACCGCAATCAACTCACCACAATCCCAGAAGGCGGCAGTTGGAGCGATGGTGTAAAGATAAACCGCCAGAACCACTAAACAGAGACCGACAAAGAACATTAGGCGCCTTCGTGATTCGCTCATATTTTTATTCTCCTTTAATTAGTAATGACTGCATTAGATTATATTTTAACTGAGCGGGTGTCAAATTCACAAGTAGCCTTCCCCGCTTGGCAAAGCTGATGTTGCCGGTTGTTGCTGAGACGACGATGGCAATCGCATCGGTAACCATCGTAATGCCAATTGCGGCGCGGTGGCGCATTCCCAATTCAGTCAATTCCGCTGGTCCGGTATCAAGGAGCGGCAAAACACAACCGGCGGCGATAATCTGGGTACCGGCGATGGTGACCGCGCCATCATGCAACGGAGAAGGAGGGGTGAAGATTGAGACCAAGAGTGGCGCCGAGACCTTGGCTTCCAGTTTATTGCCGGTTTCGGCATATTCGCGGAGCCCGATTTCTCTTTCCAGGACGATTAGCGCGCCGATTTTTCTCTCTTTCATCTGGGCGGCCGCAGTTACCAGTTCATCCACAATAGTAATGTCAGCGGTCGAACGGAGTAAAAAGCGGATCGGTCTGATTCTACCAAAGCGGGAGAGGAGGTTTCTAATTTCCGGCTGAAACAAAATCACAAACGCCACTAACCAGACCGTGGTCAAAGAGCCAACGATTAGCCCTAACGCCTTTAAGTCAAAGAGCCGAGCCAGCCCGGCGATGATGAGGAGAAAGAAAAGGGCGTAGAGCATTCGGATGGCACGGGTCCCCTGGAGGAAGCGGAGGAAGTAATAGACTAAAAGGGTAACGATGATAATGTCAATGGCGTCAACAACCCGGAATTTGATGAAGTTGGGCATAATTATGGTGTCCGATAGATGGCGTCGTAGATGGCAACCGCCCGTTTGACCTTTTGGACATCGTGGACGCGGAGGATATCAGCACCGTTTCGGACCGCAATGATACAGCCAGCAATGGTGCCTTCAAGTCGCTCTTCCGGCGGGAGGTTGAGGACCATTCCGATAAAGGATTTCCGCGAAGGTCCAACAACAATCGGCGCACCGAGGGAGCGCAACTCATTTAACCGGCGCAGAATCTCCAGATTATGAGTTAAGGTCTTGCCAAACCCAATGCCGGGGTCAATTAAGATTTTTTCCGGTTTGATACCGGCATCAACCCCGATTGTCCAGCTTCTTTTTAAGGAGGCGGTGATTTCACCAAGGAGGTCTTGATAGACCGGGTTTTTCTGCATTGTTTTTGGTCTGCCCTTGATGTGCATAACAATCACCGGCACATTGGCGCGGGCGACTACTTTTGCCATTTTTGGGTCAAATCTTAAGCCGGAGATGTCATTGACCAGCGCCGCGCCAAAGGAAATTGCCTGTTCGGCAACGGTGGCGCTGGTTGTGTCAATAGAGATGGGCACTTTAACCCTTTTAACTAACGGCTTCAAGACCGGGAGGAGTCGTTGGAGTTGCTCCTCAGGCGGAACCGGGAGTGAACCGGGACGGGTTGATTCGGCGCCAATGTCAATTATGTCCGCCCCTTCTTCAGCCAGTTTTAAGCCGTGTTCTATCGCCGACTCCGGGGTAAAGAACCGACCGCCATCATAAAAGGAGTCTGGGGTGACATTCAAGATTCCCATAATGTAGGTCCTTTTGCCAAACTCAAATACCCGGTTGCCAATTTTAAACCTCTTTATCGGTTTTAAATACTGGTTAATCACCGGTTTTAACTCATCAACCAGCCGGGCGGCACATTCGGGTTGCCCCTTTAGCCGGTGGCAGAGTTCTTCCAGCTGTCGGGGTGTGGCAAAGAGGATGGCGTCACTTTTCTTCACCTTTCCGGAAATTACCTGTTGATGAACCGCACAATCAGCACCGATTTTTAGGGCAAGTTGCTTTAAGATGTTGGCGGTAGCAACCGAAAGGGCTTCAAGTTTGACAGTCAAGGTCTTTTGCTTTTTTAAAAAGATTTCCCAGGCGGTTTCGTCAACCCCGACCCGGGCAAGTTCAGAATAAAGGTCTTTGGGGTGGTCAAGAGCAAGGAGGCGCACCATTATAACACCTGGGCGATGCGTTCCAGTGCCCAGTCAATCTCCTCCTTCTTAATCACTAAAGGCGGGGTAAAACGGATGACCTGCTGATGGGTGTCTTTAGCCAGGATGCCCAATTCCATAAGTTTTTCGCAGTAAGCGCGGGCTGGACCGGCGCTGGATTTAAGTTCCACGCCAATGAGTAGCCCTTTGCCCCGAACTTCTGCTACCTTCGGGGAGTTGAGTAACCGGAGTTTTGCCTGAAAGTATTCACCTAACTCCCCTGCCCGCTCGGCAAGTTTCTCTTCTAAGATGACCTCAACTGCGGTCTTGCCAACCGCACAGGCGAGCGGGTTACCACCAAAGGTTGAGCCGTGATTGCCGGGCAAAAACACGCTCATAATTTCCTTTGAGGCGAGGGTGGCGGAGATGGGCACACAACCACCGCCGAGCGCCTTACCCAAGATTAAAATATCCGGCGGGGCGGACTCATACTCATAACAGAATAGTTTCCCGGTCCGTCCCAAACCAGTTTGAATCTCGTCAAGGATAAATAGGATTTTTGCATTTTGACACACCTCTTTTGCCGCACTTAGATAACCCGGTTTCGGGACAATCACACCGCCTTCTCCCTGAATCGGTTCGATCAACAAGGCGACGGTATTGGAGGTTATCGCCTTTTCCAAAGCCGGGATGTCGTCATAAGCGATTATCTTAAAGCCCGGGGTAAATGGTCCGAACCCATCCTGGTAATGGGGTTCGGTAGAGAAACTGATGATGGTGATTGTTCTACCATGAAAGTTGTTAGTAGCGACAATGATTTCCGCCTTATTTAACGGCACCCCTTTTTTGGTATAACCCCAGCGCCGGGCGCACTTGATTGCGGTCTCAACCGCCTCGGCGCCGGAGTTCATCAAAAGCGCCTGCTCTTGACCGGTGATTTCGCAGATGAGTTTACAGAAAGGTCCGAATTGGTCGTTGTGAAAGGCGCGGGAGGTGAGGGTGAGCCGGTCCGCCTGCTCCTTGAGCGTCTTGATTATCTTTGGGTGGCGGTGTCCCTGGTTCAAAGCGGAATAGGATGAGAGCATATCCAGATACCGCTTCCCTTCAACATCTTCAACCCAAACACCTTCACCCGAGCGCAAAACCACCGGCAAAGGCGCATAGTTATGAGCAGAATACTCTTCAACCAATTTAATGTGTTCCAATGTGGTCAAATTAGACTCCTTTCTTTCTTGGCTGACAATTTTAACCGCAAACTGCTGAGAGTCAACCACCGAGAAAGGCTGATTTGATTTTCGGCAGGTGATTTGCGGTTTGACACCCCTATTCTCCTTTTTATCATTTAGTATGCGGGTGTTGGTTGGCACTTCGGGCTGGTTCTATGACTGGAATCCGGAGCATAACCTCAACTGGTATGTGGTGAACTCGGGTTTGAATGCGGTGGAGCTGAACGCCTCTTTTTACCGGTTTCCTTTTCCCAACCAAATAAAGTCCTGGGCGGAAAAGGGTAAGAGCCTGCGCTGGGCGGTAAAGGTCTCACGCCTGGTAACCCACATCCACCGCTTAAACGAAGATGCGTTTGAACCTTGGCAGCGATTCCGAGAACTTTTTCAACCGCTTGATTCCCAGATTGACTTCTATCTCTTTCAACTCCATCCCCAGATAACACCGGAGTCAATAGTAACAATAACCAATTTTGTAAAAAAGAGCGAGTTGGGTAAGCGGTTTGCCTTAGAGTGTCGGAATGAGCGGTGGTTCTTGCCCGAGATAAAAGAGTGGGCAGAGGAACTGGGGATAACTTTGGTTTCCATTGATGCGCCCAAGTTTCCCCGGGATATTTTTAACACCTCCGGCGTGGTTTATCTACGGTTTCACGGACGGACCGGCTGGTATCATCACAACTACACCACCACCGAGTTAAAAGAGGTGGCCAAGCGGATTTGTGCCCAAACCCCAAAATCGGTATATATCTTTTTTAATAACGACCAGAATATGCTAAAAAACGCCCGCAAGATGCTTGAAATTCTCGCCAAACCAAAGACCAAGAAGTAAGAACAAAATATGATTGAGATTGACGGCTCCCTTGGTGAAGGTGGCGGTCAGATTTTACGAACCGCGCTTTCGCTTTCGGCAATCTTAGGAGTGCCCTTTCGGATTAAAAATATAAGGGTGAAACGGAAGCGTCCGGGGCTGATGCCCCAGCATCTGGCTGGGGTCAAATCTGCTGGTGAACTCACCAATGCCGAGATAAAGGGCGGTTTTCTCGGCTCAACCGAACTGGAGTTTTCCCCGAAGGGGTTAAATTTAGCCACGAGAACCCAGGAACTCATCTGGGATGTCGCCGGGGAAAGGGGGAGTGCTGGTGCGGTGACTTTGGTGATTCAAACGGTCTTGCCGATAATGTTTTTTTCATCCCAGCCGATGCGGGCGAAGATTCGGGGCGGCACCCATGTCCCTTTCAGTCCGATTTACGAATATTTAGAGCGGGTGCTTTTGCCATTTTTACGCACGATTGGGTTTCAGGTGGAGAGCCAAATTCGCGCCTATGGCTACTACCCAATAGGTGGCGGCGAGGTGGTTATAACTACCCAGCCGGTGAGGAGAGAGCAAATTAAAGGGGTTGAACTCCTTGACCCGGGTTCACTAAAGGAACTACGGGTAGTTTCCGCGGTCAGCCTTCTCTCCGAATCTATCGCCTGGCGCCAGGCGAATCGGCTTAAGGAAAGGCTCGGTAAAGAACCGGATAAGATTGAGGTTAAAACTGCTGATGGTCGCTCTCCTGGGACCTACCTATTCCTCCTGGCGCAATACGAGAAGGTGAGTGCCGGGTTTTCCGGTTTGGGTGAGAAGGGGAAGCCGGCAGAAAAGGTTGCGGATGAGGTTTACGAAAAGTTTCGGGCGCACAACCAGACGAAAATGGCGCTTGACCCCAACCTCAGCGACCAGGTGCTAATCTTTTTTGCCCTTTCTCGGAACCCCTTTACCTTCACCACCAGCCGGGTCACCGAACATCTCAAGACCAACATCCAGATAATCACCACCTTCCTCCCCAACTACAAGATAGAACTCATTGAGCGGGAGAACGGCACCGGTGAGATAAAAGGCTGGTTGGGATAATTTTTATTGCCTTTGGCAGGGGCGTTCAATTGAACGCCCCTAAGATTATCGGCAAGCACCGGATATACCCTTACCAAAGGGGCAAAAATCAGATAAGGCATTGATAAATCTAATAATACCCTATTAAACAATATGTACCCATAAAACCATGGATTATTTTATTCATCTGTTCCACTTCAGACTGAGCACCCCCATTTTTATTGTTAGAAACCAGAATGTGGTTATTTTGCTTGACAAAGATAGAGGTTGAAATATATTTATCTAAGTATTATGTTCCGGAGTAATACCTCATTATTATTGGTAAACAGGTATGCGGAGGTTGGATATAGAAGGAGGATAAGATATAGCTAAGAGAATGAAATCAGCCCAAAATAATGTTGGTGATTACCGCCATAGAAGCGCGAAGCGAAAGAATAATCCCCCAGCCGGTTTGGCGCCAACCTATACCCGGGAAGAAGGTGGCAAGAGCAAATATCAGTATGAAGCACACCTTGACCCGCAACTAATCTGGTCAGGCAAGGCTGAACACACATCTTTTTAGGTTGATGTTGTCTCTTTACACATCCACGAGCGGGTATCCACCCGTGCCATTCTTGAGGCGGTAAAGAAACCGGAACCGCAACTGGCGCTATTTGGCAATCAGGAACTTTCCCCGGACCAGCAGATTGAGTTTTATCAGCACGATGTTGGCTGGGCAAATCGTCTGATTCTGGGCGACTCGCTCCTGGTGATGAACTCGCTACTGGTTAAAGAAGGGATGGCGGGCAAGGTAGGTGCAGTGCATTTATATTGACCCGCCCTATGGCATTAAATACGCATCCAATATGCAACCAAGGATTGACCGCCGGGATGTGAAGGATAAAGACGAAGACCTGACCCACGAGCCGGAGCAAATCAAAGCCTATCGCGACACCTGGAAACTTGGAATTCACTCCTATCTTACCTACCTGCGCGACCGGCTCCTGTTAGCGCGCGACCTTTTACACGAAAGCGGTTCAATCTTTGTCCAGATGAACGATGAAAACCTGCACCTGGTGCGCTGTTTGCTGGACGAGGTGTTTGGCAGGGAAAATTTTGTAAGCATAATATCATTTGCTAAGACAAGCGGTTTTGAGTCCAGAACCATTTCACGCGCCGGAGATTACCTTATTTGGTATGCTAAAGATATTGCGGAGATTAAGTATAGACAACTCTATTGGACAAAAACAAAAGAAACAAGTGGTTATAGCCGTGTAGAACTTCCTGATGGAATGAGAACGAGTGTCACTGATTTAAGGGCAACAGAAGGAAGGCTGTATTCATCAGGAGCCTTATTTAGCCCGGGCAAGACGGAGGAGGGAAGTAAAGCTTATAAATTTCAAGGACGGAAATTTTACCCTTCAAATGGCCATTGGAAGACAGATAAAATTGGACTCGATAGGCTTGCAAATGCTGACAGAATAGAAATTTCGGGTTCCACTTTGAGGTATGTCCGATTTATTGACGATTTTCCTGTCGTTCCTATGAATAATATTTGGGAAGATACGCAAACTTTCTTTGAAAATCTTTACGCTGTCCAGACTAACACCAAAGTTGTTGAGCGTTGTATTTTGATGACCACTGACCCGGGTGATTTAGTGTTTGACCCGACCTGTGGTAGTGGCACAACCGCCTTTTGTGCGGAGAAGTGGGGACGACGCTGGATTACCTGTGACACTTCACGGGTGGCGCTGAATATCGCCCGCCAGCGGCTTTTGACCGCAAGGTATGACTATTATGAACTGCTCGACCCGGAGCGGGGACCGGCAGGCGGTTTCAAGTATGAAACCGTGCCCCATATTACTCTGGAGTCTATCGCCAAGAACCCGGAGATAGATGTAATTGCGGCGAAGTTTCAGCCCGAGATTGACGGGGCGTTGAAGGCGTTAAACAGGGCACTGGGCAAGGAGTGGCAGGAGTGGGAGGTGCCGCGCGAGGCGGACAATCGCTGGTCAAAGACCGCAAGGGAGGCGCATCGCCGGTTCTGGGAACTGAAGCGGGCAAAGCGACGGGAGATTGATGCCAGCATCCAGAGGAATGCACCGCAGGAGACACTTTATGACCGACCGCTGGTAAAGAAGGGTGTGGTGCGGGTAACCGGTCCCTTCACCGTTGAGGCGATTCCGGCGCCGGCGATTACCGCTCCATCAGAAGCGACGCCAATTCCGCAGTTTGAGACCCAGGAGACGCAGGGCAGGGTTAATGACCGGGCGGGTGATTACCTTGCGGATATGATTGGTTTGTTGAGACAGCAGGGCGGGGTGTTATTCCCCGGTGGTAAGAGGTTAGAACTTGTCAACATTCGCCCGCTGAATCTCGGCTTTCTGCATGCCGAGGCGGAGAGCGGACAGAATGGTAAAACTAAACGCGTGGCCATCAGTTTTGGTCCACAGTATGGACCATTTACGGCGGAGCAGGCGAATGAGGCGATTTGGATTGCCCGGATGAATGCGTTTGACATCCTTCTCCTTGCCGGTTTCTGTTTTGATGCGGAGGCACAGGCGTTTATTCAGAAGGCACGGGAATATGTGCGTGGGCTTGAGGTGCAGTTTATCAATATTACACCCGATGTGCTGGTTGGTGATTTGCTTAAGACCACCCGCGCCAGTCAGATATTTACCGGCTTTGGTGAGCCGGACATCGCCATTGAGAAGAATAAGGATGGCACTTTTGTTGTGAAACTCAATAGAGTGGATATCTATGACCCGATTAAAGGGGAGACGCATTCTGCATCCGGTGAAGATGTAGCGGCGTGGTTTCTGGATACCGATTATGATGGAATGACATTTCATATCTGTCAGGCGTTCTTTCCGGGTGACCCGGACGCCTGGGGGAAGTTGCAGCGGGCGCTGAAGGCACAGATTGAGCCGGAGGCGTTTGCGAAAATGCGCGGGACCCAATCATTTCCGTTTAAACCTGGTGAGCGCCAGCGAATTGCGGTAAAGGTTATTGACTTTCGCGGAAATGAGGTAATGGCGGTGCGGGAGGTGGGATATAAAGCAAGAAAAAAGTCGTGAAAATTTTGCTTGACAAAGAGTTTATTAACCATTATAATAAGGCAGTAATATTATCTGCCCCCCGCGTGACATGGCGCAAGCCCTCATGCGGGGTTATTCTTTTAATCATCAATATGTAAAGAATATTATGATAAAAGAACCCAGCGAAAAACATGCTATTGTCTTTTTTGATGAACAAAATCTGTTCTATGCGGTAAAAGAGGCGTTTGGATACACCTACCCAAATTATGATGTGCCGGCGTTAGCGGAGTGGGTGTGCGGTCATAATAGTTGGATATTAGAGGAAGTAAGGTTCTATACAGGAATTCCAGATGTTGAGGATGACCCTAAATGGAATACATTCTGGTCGCGAAAACTGAGTGTAATGGGGAAAATGGGCGTGAGGGTCTTCTCACGTCCTCTTCGTTATAGAAATCAAACTGTAGTACTCCCAGATGGTTCACAAAGGACGGTGCTTGTTGGACAAGAAAAAGGTGTTGATGTTAGATTGGCGTTAGATGTAGTGCAAGTGACTCGAGAGGGAAAGTGTGATGTAATCGTTTTGTTTAGTCAGGACCAGGATTTATCAGAGGTGGCGGAGGAGATTCGGGTAATCGCTCGCCAACAGTCCCGTTGGATAAAAATAGCAAGTGCTTTTCCAGTAAGCCCTACTTATATTATAAACCGCGGGATTGATAAAACTGATTGGATTCATATTACCCGTCAGGTTTATGATGCGTGTATTGATAGGCGCGACTATCGCCAGGAGAAATAATGTCTATTCTTGTTGACAACCCAATTGTTAACTCGCCTTTTGAGGAGCCAAGGCAGCACTGGGTTTATGAGCATGGTCAGCCGGTTTTGAAGCCGGAACGCCGACCCGCAGGATACTATCTGCGACCGCGCACCAGGGGCGAACAGATGTCTATTTTTGAGGAGGAGTTTGTCCTGCTGGAGACGGTGAATCTGGTTCGGGAAAGGGTGCGGGCGTGGCGAGAGAACCGGCGTTATGCTGGTGTCTCGGCAATTACCCGGCAACTCTTGAATCACTGGCAGAATGATGAGCGGGAGCGGCGGCTGTTTTTCTGTCAGATTGAGGCAATTGAGGCGCTTATCTGGTTGGTTGAAGGTCCGCCAGCGGAAAAGCAGGGGATAAACATTCCTAAGGATAGCGACCTGATTCGCTATGCCTGTAAGATGGCGACCGGTTCCGGTAAGACCGTGGTGATGGGGATGCTTATCGCCTGGCAGGTATTAAATAAACTGGCGAATCCGCAGGACCGGCGGTTTTCTGATGCGGTGCTGATATTGTGTCCGAACCTGACGATAAAGGAGCGTCTGCAGGTGCTTCTGCCCTGGCAGAGGAGGAATTACTACGAGAAGTTCAATCTGGTGCCACCCGGGATGCTGGAGCGATTACAGCAGGGTAGGTTTGAGATTACCAACTGGCATTTGTTTAACCCCAAGGACGATTCCCGTTCCCGGAGTGTTGTGCAGCGTGGTGTCGAGGGCGATGCCGCCTTCTGCCGCCGGGTGTTAAAAGAACTGGGGAACAAAAAGCACATTCTGGTGATTAACGATGAGGCGCATCACGCCTATCGTCCGGCACCATTACCGGAAGAGAAAAAGGAGCAGTTGACCCCGGAGGAGATTGAGGAGCGGGAAGAGGCAACAGTATGGGTTGATGGGCTGGACCGGATTAATCGCGAGCGGGGATTAATTTCTGTGCCGATTTTTCGGCTACACCATTTTATATTAAGGGTAGCGGTTATCCGGAAGGGGAGCCTTTTCCGTGGATAGTTTCGGATTTTGGTCTGGTTGATGCAATTGAGTGTGGTATTGTGAAGATTCCGCGGGTGCCGGTTGATGACAACACCGGTGCGCTTATTCCTAAATTCTTCCAGCTGTGGGAGTATATTAACGAGAAACTTCCCTATGCAGAGAGGCAGACGGCGCGGCGGAGGGCAAAACCGGAGGCGGTTTTGCGTGAGGCAGAGGATGCGTTAGCGACACTGGCAGGAGAATGGCAGAAGAATTTTAATAGATGGCGCGAAACCAATCAGCCGGTGCCACCGGTAATGATTGTGGTTTGCGATAATACCAGACTGGCAGAGGTGGTGCACCGGCATATTGCTCAGGGGGGTGTATTGAGAGAACTTGCCAATACCGATCGGGAGGAGAGGACATTTCGCATTGATACGGAACTCCTTGCCAAAGCGGAGAGTGCACTGGAAGGAGAAACAAGGCAGGAGACAGCCGAGAGGCTGCGTAAGGTGGTTGATACAATTGGTAAAACTGAATGGGAGGGCGAGGGTGAGCCACCGGGAAAGAATATCCGTTGTGTTGTTTCGGTGGGGATGTTAAGTGAAGGGTGGGATGCCCAGAATGTTACCCAGATTTTAGGGTTGCGGGCATTTACCTCCCAACTTCTCTGCGAACAGGTGGTCGGGCGCGGTTTGCGCCGGATGAACTACGATGACTTCAGTGAACCAGAATATGTGGATGTTTATGGGGTGCCTTTTGAGGTTATTCCGATAAAGAAAAAGCCGGTGGGTCGGAGCGAAACCATCCAAATTTCTACTTTGATTAAAGCGTTGCCCGAGCGCAAGCCGCTGGAGATTACATTCCCCCGGGTGGATGGTTTTGTCTTTGATGTAAAGCAGCGGATTCGGGTGAACCTGAACGATGTCCCGTATTTAATTGTTGACCCGTCCCAGGCACCGACTGAAGTGGTGGTGAAGCCAATGGCTGGGTACCGTCTGGGCAGACCGGACCGGCTTGGTCCAGGGCAAGAGGTGATTCATAACCGGAATCCATTTCACCGGGAGAAGCGGTTGCAGGCAACGGTGTATGAGATTGCGGCGGAAGTGACCCGACGGTTGAAAGATAAGAGAGAAGACTGGAGTGCCAGACATATTCTTTTCCCGCAGGTGCTGAAGATTGTCTGGGATTATATTGAAGAGCGGGTTTTGGTTGAAGTCCTCGGTGTTCCGTTAGAAGAAATTGCCCTGGTCAGGTATAAGCAGGCTATTATTGAGCGGTTGACGACAGCAATTGAGCCGGATGAAGAAGAAGGTGAAGACGCGGTATTGCCGGTCGTTGAGCGGTTTCGTCCGACTGGTTCTACTGCTGATGTTCTTTTCCGGACTCTCCGTCCAGCGGTTGGGACAACCAAGAGCCATATCAGTCATGTGGTTCTGGATACCGACCGCTGGGAGCATAGCGTGGCATTCCGGCTGGAGCGGATTGATGAGGTCATCAGTTATGCCCGCAACGACCATCTTGACTTTACTATTCCCTATGAGTGGCAGGGGATAACACATGAATACCGGCCGGACTATCTGGTGCGTTATCGCACAGATAAAGGCGAGGTTAATATAATACTTGAGGTCAAGGGATTTGAATCAGAGCAGGACCGGCAGAAGGAAGCCGCAGCAAGGCGCTGGGTGAGAGCGGTTAACCGGCATGGTGAATTTGGTCGCTGGGCTTATGTGGTGTGCAAGAGACCGGCTAATGTAGGTCAGAAACTTGCCTCCGCTGCGGCAGAAACGCTAAGGTATTTTTAGTTACACTTTAATCGCCACCACTCCTTCCCTATTATTTATAAAGTGATAGATGAGATTTCAATTGAAAAATTCGTAGGATAAAACAGGAATTGGGGCTGGGGAGAGAGGGGTTTCTGAGCGCAAAAATGGGGTGTTTTTGATTATTTTCCCAAAATTTAATTGCAATTGCAATTGAGCGAAGAATATTAAGTGAAGAATTAAGCAGAAAATTTAGCGGTCATTGGAGAGCGATTTTGAACAAGTAATTGAGCGAGGAATTGAGCGGTGAACTGAGCGGGCATTTAAAAGGACAATTGAGCGGATATTTAAGCGAATAATTAAGAGAAGATTTGGGCGATGAATTGAAATTGTAAAAGTAATACTAAAATTATCACCAATTTACCCTCCAATACCGTCTGGGGGAGGGGTTGGGTATGTGGGTAAAAAAGAGCGGTTAAGGTAAAGGTTGAGGTAAAGGGAGAGGAGGTGGCTATTCCTTGCATTTATTAGCCGGATAGGTTAAACTTCTGGGCGATGCGGTTGGCACTTTTCTTGGCATTAGTGAATTCTGTTGCCGGTGGCGGGTTGTTTGGGGAGAGGTATGGTAGCGGTGGTGACGAGAGCGGCATTTTTGTCGTCCCCTTAGCGGATAGCGGGTTTTTTGTTCTTGGCTATTGTGAATCGGCACCGGGTTATGGGCGGACTTATGTTTTACGAGTTGATAAGGATGGGGAGTTGATGTGGAGTAAATATATCGTTGACAGTCTCGGCGGGATAATTTTGCACAGCGCGACCGGGGATGGGGTTGGTGGCGGTGTCGTTGTTGGGCAACAGCGGTCAAGTCAGGGAGATTGGGATATGTTTGTTCAGTGGGTTGATTCCAGTGGGAGTGTGGTGTGGAAAAAGACCTCAGGCAGTGCCGGGGTGAGTGAGATAGCGACCGCGGTCTGTCCGGCAGAGAATGATGGTTGGGTGGTGATTGGGAATACGGTAGGTTCTTATGATTACGATGTCGCTGGCGCCTGGTTTGACCGGAGCGGTTATAGGTGGTGGTCAAAAGTCTGGGCGAGTTCTAACAATAACTTTGGTTATGCGGTAACCAACACTTTTGACCGCGGTTATGTGATTGCCGGCGCCACTTATCCTTCAAACACCGGTTTTTCCGACATGCTTATTTTTAAGGTTGACTATTGGGGTGAAATGGTCTGGTGGCGGCAGTATGGCGAGTCGCTCTGGGATGAGGCGTTGGCGATTGTTCAGACTAAAGACTCGGGTTTTGCCCTCGCCGGTTTTTCATCTTCTTATGGTGAGGACATTGACGGTTTGCTTCTGCGCACCGATAGTTATGGCAATAAAAGGTGGCTTAAGACATTTCCTAAAAAGGGGTTTGAGAAACTGTATGGGCTGGCAGAGACCGAGGATGGCGGTTTTGTCCTGGTTGGTGAGAGCGCATTTCCTGGTGGTGATGAGAATTTGGTGTTCATTCGCACCGATGAGAGCGGAAATCTTTTGTGGCAGCGGTTTTATGGATGGGGGGGTTATGATTGCGGTAAGGCGGTAGTTGAACTTAATGATGGTTTTGTTGTTACCGGTAAGTCCTGGAAAGATTCGATTAACCGGTTTGATGTTTATCTGCTTAGGAGCGACCACTCCGGTAGGGTCGGGCTCAGTGAGGAGGTTAGGGAAAATTTCCAGAGTAAGACCTTTCGGGTCTCTCCCAATCCCTTTAAGAATGAGGTGCGGGTCGCTTTTGGTGGAGGGCGAGAGATTGGAAATGCTAAAGTGCGGGTGTATAACTGGCAGGGGTGTCTGATTCGGACTTTGGATGGTAAAGATGAGGTGGTTTGGAATGGGTGCGATTTTTCTAATTTGCCGGTCGCAAAAGGGGTGTATATAATGATTTTGCCCGACAACCAGCGGGTAAAGTTGGTCCGGTTATGAGGTTTTTAATTACCGGCGCCCGGGGGCTTCTGGGCACAGAGTTAGTCCGGTTTCTCCGGTCTTGTGGTGAGGAGGTAATAGAGTGGGATTTGCCGGAAAACGACATTACCAATGTGGAAAAAAGCATTAATGGGATTCATCAGGTCCGACCTGACCTCATCTTTCACCTGGCAGCCTGGACTGATGTTGATGGGTGCGAGACTAATCCCGCCAAGGCGACCGAGGTAAACTTTCAAGGAACCTGGGCGATTGCCTTGGGTGCAGCTGAGGTTGGCTGTCGGTTAGTTTATATTTCTACCGATTATGTGTTTGATGGTAAGGCAGAGAGAGCCTATCGGGAAAAGGACACCCCCAACCCCTTATCGGTTTATGGTCGGACAAAGTTTATGGGTGAGCAGGCGGTGATCAGGAGTTGTCGGAATAGTTTTATTGTTCGGACCAGTTGGCTTTTTGGCAAGGGTGGGAGAAATTTTGTGGATACGATTCGGGCAAAGGCGTTAAAGGAGCCGGTGCTGAAGGTGGTTAATGACCAGGTTGGCTCGCCAACTTATGCCCGAGACCTTTGTGCGCCACTGTGGGAGATTGCCCGTTCCAGGCATTTTGGTTTATATCATTTAACCAATTCCGGCGAGTGTTCCTGGTTTGAGTTGGCAAAGGAGATTGTCCGATTGACCAATACGCCTTGTGAGGTGGTGCCGATTACTACTGAGGAGTGTGCCCGTCCGGCGCCAAGACCAAGGTTCTCGGTCTTGGAAAACTATAACTTTCGGCGTCGGTTTGGCAAGGTTTTGCGTCCCTGGCAGGAGGCATTAAGGAGTTATCTTGAGGAAGTTTCGGCAACCAAAGTTAGCGGTTGATTGTATCGTACTGATTGGGAATAGGGTTCTCTTGATTAAACGAAAGAACCCGCCTTTGGGTTGGGCGCTACCAGGCGGTTTTGTGAATTACGGTGAGACGGTGGAAAGTGCGGTCCGGCGGGAGATAAAGGAGGAGACCGGGCTCACTCTTAAAAACCTGCGCCAGTTTCGGGTTTACTCAGCCCCAAAGCGGGACCCGCGCGGACATTGTGTTTCAGTAGTATTTGTTGCTGAAGGGAAAGGGAAGCCCAAGGCAGGTGATGATGCGGGTGACTTTCAATTGATAAATTTAGATGCGGCAGTCAGGCTAAAACTGGCATTTGACCACAAAAGGATTATTCGGGATTATCTATGTTTTTGTCATTGCCCGGCGAAGCCCATTCCTGTCTTCTCCAGAAGACAAAAGCCAAAAGTCAAAGGAGAAAAAGGAGATAGGGGCGAGGCGGATGTTTGACATTAAAGAGAAAGAATGGTTATAATTTAGCCCAGTAATAAAAAGGAGACCTAATGAAAAAAAGTGTAATAGTATCTATTATAACCCTGAGTGCCGTTCTCTGGGCACAGGATTCGCTCAACTGCCGGCTTGTTGGCGTCTATGACACACCCGGCACTGCTCAGAATGTAGCGGTTTCCGGTAACTACGTCTATGTCGCAGACGGGCTGCCTGGTTTACGGATAATAGATGTGAGTAACCCGCAAAACCCAACAGAGGTCGGTTTCTATAACATACCCGACTATGCTAATGATGTAGCGGTTTCCGGCAACTACGCCTATGTGGCAGCCGAGGATTCTGGTTTGCGGGTGATAGATGTGAGTAACCCGCAAAACCCAACAGAGGTCGGTTTTTGTGAAACACCAGACTGGGCTATGGGCGTAGTAGTTTCCAATAATTTTGCCTATGTGGCAAACCGTTATGCTGGTTTACGGGTGATAGATGTGAGTAACCCGCAAAACCCAACAGAGGTCGGTTTCTATGACACACCCGGATATGCTTACGATGTAGCGGTTTCCGGTAACTACGCCTATGTTGCAAACGGTCATATTGGTTTGCGGGTGATAGATGTGAGCAATCCCCAAAACCCGAATGAGGTCGGTTTTTATGACACACCCAGCAATGCTCATGGTGTAGCGGTTTCCGATACCTACGCCTATGTGGCAGACAAGGATTCTGGTTTACGGGTGATAGATGTGAGCAACCCCCAAAACCCGAATGAGGTCGGTTTCTATGACACACCCAGCTATGATATGGGTGTAGCGGTTTCCGGTCACTACGCCTATGTCGCTGACCATGATTTTGGTTTGCGGGTGATAGATGTGAGCAACCCGCAGAGTCCAACCGAGGTCGGCTATTATGACACACCCGGCTCTGCTTGGGGTGTAGCGGTATCTGGCAACTACGCCTATGTCGCTGATTGGAATTCTGGTTTGGAGATTATTGAATTCTATGGGGGAGGAGTTGAGGAGCGGGGAACGCTTTCCCCTCAAGACACTAAGCCAAACGCCACCATTGTGAGCGGGATTCTCAGACGGAGCCCGGTCTTTGATTCTCGGTCTTCGGTGTTGCTTCTTGATATAACTGGAAGAAGGGTGGCGGAACTTAACTCTGGTGAGAATGATGTTCGGCACCTAACACCCGGTGTATATTTTGTGAAGGAGGATTCAAGGGCAGTTCAAAAGGTGGTAATAACGAGATAAATAACCATTTTTTAAAATACTAAATCTAAGTATGCCTAAAGCCCGGGTTCAGGATGAGATTGTTTCGCTCTGCTCGCAATGAGATCCCCTTTTGTCATTCCGAGGGCAAAGCCCGAAGGAATCTCATCGGCGGAAGGGCGAATGAGATTGCTTCGCTCGCAATGAGAAAAGGAGAAGCGATGACCGAGGCGTGGTTGTCTAAATTACCAAAACATTTTGGATTTGTTGGTAGTTTAGTGCTTTGATATTAGGCTCTGTCTATTCTGAGGGTTGTCGAAGGTCTAAGCCGGATAGGCGTTAATTTGTTCGGCCCATTTTCTTAAAGTCTCGCGCCGGGTATTGTCATCCCCAGGGAGGGTTAACGGTCGCCCCCGAGCATCAATTATTACCCCGCAGATTCCACCTTCAATTTTTGCCTCTAAGGTCTTACCAGAACCGGCACCAACATCAAACCCCCTTTCCGGGGTAATGATGGCTTTCGCGGTTTCGCCCACCGGCAGGGGTAGGCATTTGATATCACCGAAGTTGACCCGGGCTTCTAACTCTTCACGGTTCTCCTTGATAATTTTTACATAGACGCAGTGACGCCCTGGTTTCCCTTGTCCTACTGGCGCGATGCTGGTGCCGAGATGGATGAGGCAGTCTTTTTCAAACACCTCGTGTGCCGCCTCAGGATGAACTTCGGTGAGCACACCTAAGTGGGGCATCATAAAGATGGAGTCAACGGTGAGCCGGGTAACACCCTCAGGCTGAAAACCATCCAAAAGCATTAATGCTGCCTGAGCCCGACGCGGGGCATGGGAAAGGGCACCGCCAGAACCGACGATGAGGTTTAACTCCATCATATTCACCAGGGTCTCACCAGTGCGTGCCTGGGCAAAGGCGTCGGAGATGGTCCTTTCTTGCTGGATACCTTTAAGCCCGACCGCCATTGACTTGTGGTGTTCCAATGCCAATCTTAAAGCCTCTCGGGCAATCGCCTGCTCTAACTTTAACTCCTCAATGGTTGAAGGGATGGTTGTTGGGCGAATCATTTTGTTGCGAATGCGGTTGCGGACCTCACTGGTCGGCATTGGAATTGGTAGCCAGCGGATGATGTTCTCCTCACCCGCCTCAGCGAGGACATTGGAGACCGAGTAGGACATCCCGAGGTTGGCAGAAACGGTGCGGTTGAAAATCCCCTGAAACACGCTGAAGATATCGGTTGTTGCACCGCCGATGTCAACTCCTAAGACCGCAATCCCCTGGGTCTTACCGATGTTTTCAATCAGGAGACCGACTGCGCCCGGGGTGGGCATAATCGGAACATCGGTCCATTCCATTAACTTTTTATAACCGGGGGCGTGAGCCATCACATGCTCCATAAAAAGGTCGTGAATCTTGTGCCTTGCCGGACTGAGGTTTTCCCGTTCTAAGACCGGACGGATGTTTTCAACTATTACCAGGCTGGATTTTTCCTTCAAGGTATTGAGCACCAATTCGCGGGCGTCACGGTTGCCAGCATAGATGACCGGCAGGTTGTAGCCGATCCCAAATCGGGGTTTTGGGTCAGCGGCAGCAATGAGTTCAGCCAGTTCAACGACATGGGAGATGGTGCCGCCGTCAACGCCACCGGAGAGGAGAATCATATCCGGGCGGAGGGTGCGAATCCTTTCAATCTTTTCGTGGGGTAATCGACCGTCATTGGAGGCGATGACATCCATCACAATCGCACCAGCACCAAGAGCGGCCCGGGCGGCGCTTTCGGCGGTCATCGTTAAAACAACACCGGCAACCATCATCTGCAAACCACCACCGGCTGAAGAGGTGGAGATGTAAATATCGGTGCCGTCTTTTTCACTGGCTTTGGGCTTGAAAATACCGTCACCCCGAACCAGTTTGACATTGGATAGTTCTTCCACTTCCATCACCGAGTTTAATACCCCTTTAGTAACATCCTCAAATGGTGCTTCAACGGTGGTCGGCGCTTCACCACGAACAATCAGCCGATACTCGCTGCCTCTTTTTTCAATCAGTATCGCCTTGGTGGTAGTTGAACCACAGTCAGTAGCAAGAATCCGGGTAATCTTTTCTTTCTCAATCATATTTTTTCCCCTTGGGAATTTTACGCTCTTCTTCTAATTTTTCAATGGTTTGAATCAAGAGCTCAATGTTATTGCGGTCTTCCAGGAGGGCGGCAATCTCCTCGTACTGGTGGAAGGGGAATATTGCGGTTATAATTGGCTGAAAAAATACCATCAGTTGCGAGCCAACAAATGAGAGCGGTTTGGTTGATTCTAATAAGACAATCGCCATTGGCGTCAGGCGTAAATCTACCGTCTTCTGGGCGATTTTGTTAATGATTTCTAACCTTCGTTCCGGTGAGATGTCGGCAGCAAACATTAGTCAGACCGGTTAGGTTTTATCGCTCACATCCAGTTGTCGGGAGGCGTAGGCTTCATCCAATCTTCCTACCGGGGTGGTAAGCGGGGCATTGCGGAGATTCTCGGGCGTGGTCTGTGCCTCTTCGGCAATCGCCTTCATTGCGGAGATGAAGCGGTCTAACGACTCCACCGATTCGGTCTCGGTGGGTTCAATCATCAGCGCCTCCGGGACGATTAGCGGGAAATAAATAGTTGGCGCATGGAGGTCGTAGTCAAGGAGGCGTTTTGCCACATCCAAGGTCTTTACCCCGTACCGCTTGAGGTTACTGCCGGAAAAGACCACCTCGTGCAGGGAGCGTCGGGTATAGGGGAGGTCGTAGTAACCTTCCAAACTCTTCCGAATATAGTTGGCGTTGAGCACGGCACATTCGGCTACTTCCCGCAAACCCTGGGCGCCAAGCATCCGGATGTAGGTATAGGCGCGGACCAGGACACCAAACTGACCGTTTGATGCCAAGACCCGACCGATTGAGTCCGGTCGGTCATAATCAAGCCAGAACCTGCCATCGGAGTAGCGCACGACCGGTTTGGGCAGAAATGGCTCCAAGTGTTTCTTCACAACCACTGGACCGGAACCCGGTCCACCACCACCGTGAGGGGTGGAAAAGGTCTTGTGGAGGTTAATGTGCATCAAGTCAAAACCGGCATCACCCGGGCGGTGAATTCCCAAATAGGCGTTAAGGTTGGCGCCATCTAAGTAAACCAGCGCACCCTGTTGGTGCATTACCTCACAGATTTTCTTTATTTCGGACTCAAACAGACCCAGGGTGTTGGGGTTGGTCACCATCAGGCAGGCGACACCGCTGGAGCATTTCCGGTTCAGTTCTTCAATATCAATCAGCCCTTCCGGGTTGGACTTAATCTCAACCGATTTAAAACCGGCGATGGTTACCGAAGCGGGGTTGGTGCCATGTGCCGAGTCCGGAACCAAGACCAGGGTGCGGTTTTCTCCCTTTTTCTCAAAGAACTTTCTCACCATCAGCATTCCGGTTAACTCACCGTGGGCGCCGGCCGCCGGTTGCAGGGTGACCGCATCAAACCCGGTAATCTCCTTCAAAAACTCGCCCAGTCGGAACATCAACTCAAGTGCACCCTGGACAATCTCCTCGGGTTCAAAGGGGTGGAGAGTGGTGAAACCGGGTAAACGGGCGGTTACCTCATTTACCTTTGGGTTGTATTTCATTGTGCAGGAGCCCAAAGGATAAAACCCTTTGTCAACATGGTGGTTTAATACCGAAAGGCGGACAAAGTGGCGGATTAGGTCAACTTCCGCAACCTCCGGTAACTGGTTGTCCTGATGGTAATCTGTACCCAATTCACTTGCCAAGTCCACCGCCGGGACATCTAACTGAGGTAATGACCAGGCGCGTCTTCCCGGGCGAGAGTATTCAAAGATCAGTTTTTCTGGGCTCATCTCTTCCCCTGACTGAGGATGAATCTTTTTATTGAGCGGTCATAGGTCTTCTCAACTTCCGGCGGAAATAAACAACCGGGAAGTTCGCCGTGGCGCCGGTGATAGGCGATGCATTCGCAACACCTCCCCTTCCGGGTGCAGGGCTCATAACTGCAGGTGCAGTTCTGGCGATTTTTATCAATAGCACATTCAATTTTCATTACCCACCTCCTTGAGGAATTTTATATAGGCGTCAAGTTCGGCGCGGGTCCGTTTCTCGGTGACCGCAACTAAGAGCCGGTTTTCCCACTTTTGGCGAAAATTGCCGAGGTCAACGCCGGCGAGGAACCCATGTTTAATACCTGCTTGAACTATCTTTTTAGCGGGCAAGGGTGTTTCGACAACGAACTCCTTAAAGAACCGGGCGTCAGTATAGGGCTTAAAGCCCGGGAGTTTAGCGATTTCCTTTGCCAGATAGTGGCTTTTAGCATAACACCGCCTTGCTACTTCCTTAATTCCCTCTTTTCCTAACCAGGTTAAATAAACGGTTGCCGCCAGGGCGCAGAGCGCCTGATTGGTGCAGATATTGGAGGTAGCCCGCTCCCGACGGATGTGCTGTTCCCGGGTCTGGAGTGCAAGAACATAGCCGGTCTTTTTATTGACATCAAAAGTGCGGGCAACAATTCTACCGGGCATCTGGCGGATGTAGCTCTTTTTGGCGGCGAGAATCCCAAGATAAGGACCACCAAAGGAGAGCGGAAGTCCTAAACTTTGTCCTTCGGCGACCGCAATGTCGGTATCATAAGCGCCGGGTGGGGAAATTATCCCTAAGGAGATTGGGTCAACCGCCACAACCAAGAGGGCACCCGCCTGGTGGGTGATGCGGGCAATCTCTCGAATCTCTTCTAAGTAACCAAAGAAGTTCGGGTGCTGAACAATCACCGCCGCGGTCTCGTTGTCAATGGTATTTTTCAGCGCCTCGGTGTCGGTCAAAAACTCCCGGCTCGGGAGGTTGATAATCGGGATGTTCAAGCCATAGGCGTAAGTGGCGACTACCTCCTGATACCAGGGGTGAACCGTTTCGGCAACAATCACCTTGCTTCTCGTGGTAATGTTCCGGCTCATATGCACCGTTTCGGCGAGCGCTGAGGCGCAGTCATACATTGAGGCGTTACTAACCTCCATTTCAAATAACCGGCAGATAAGCGACTGAAACTCATAAATCGCCTGAAGCGTTCCCTGACTCACCTCCGCCTGGTAAGGGGTATAGGCGGTATAGAACTCCGGGCGAGAGATAATCGCATCAATCACCGCGGGCTGGTAATGGTCGTAGGCACCAGCGCCGGCAAAACAGATAAGCCCTCGGCAGCAGGGGTCAGTGCCTAAGTTCTTTTCGGATAGTAACTTGAGTTCACTAATCACCTCGGGCTCAGATAGCGGCGGCGGAAGGTTAAGCTCACCCTTAAACTGCAACTCCTCGGGGACGGTGTCAAACAGCTCCTTAATACTCTCAACGCCGATTTTCTTTAATAGGTGGAGTTTATCCTCACTTGTGTGGGGTGTGTAGCCCATTTCCCTTTTTGGTTAATGGTGCTCAGACCTTTTCACCAATTCGGCGTAGGTGTTATGGTCTAAGAGGCTATTTAACTCTTCGGGATTGGTGAATTTTATCCGGCATAACCACCCTTCACCATAAGGGTCACGGTTTACCACCGCCACCGCATCCCCTTCCGCCTTATGAACCTTCGGGTTCGCTTCTATCACCTCGCCGGAGAGGGGCGCATAAATATCAGCAGTTGCCTTAACCGCTTCCACAAACCCGATGGACTCATTTTGTTGGACCTTTTTCCCCAGGGCGGTGATTTCCACATAGACGATGTCCGACAGTTCCTTCTGGGCAAAATCGGTAATCCCGACTGTCGCGATGTCGCCTTCAATCCTTACCCATTCGTGGGTCTTGGTATATTTTAACTCTGAAGGTATTGAAATCATTGTGCCTCCCTATTTTTTCCTTGAGCCTTGCTTGTAAAATGGCGGTTGAACCACTACCGCGGGCAATTTATTCCCCCGAATTTCAACCTCAAGTTCGGTTCCTGGCTTTGCCAAATCCGTTCGGACATAGGCGAGCGCAACCCCTTTATTCAAGGAGGGCGAGAGGGTGCCTGAGGTTACCCTACCGACCGGTTCACCGTTAAAAAAAACCTTAAAATTGGGTCTGGGGATTGCCTTGTCTTTCATCTCCAGACAAGCCAACCGGCGCTTTGGCTTCTCCTCGGCGATGCGTTTGAGCGCCAAATCCCCGATAAAACCGTCCGGCTTATTCAGTTTCACCACAAAACCAAGTCCGGCTTCCAGCGGATTGGTGGTAGCGTCAATGTCATTGCCATAAAGGCAGTACCTCATCTCCAGCCGGAGGGTATCGCGGGCGCCCAGCCCAATCGGCTCAATCTCAAACTCCTTTCCGGCAAACATCACCGCATCCCAGACCTTAAGCGCCTCTTCCTTTGGGATATAAAGTTCAAACCCGTCTTCCCCGGTGTAGCCGGTGCGGGAGATAAGCGCTTCAACCCCGGCAACCTTGCCGGTTTCTGCCCAGTAAAAGCCAATCGTGCTCAAATCAAAACTGGCAATCTTCTGGAGACAGGCTTCCGCCATTGGACCCTGAACCGCAATCTGGGCGACCTCCTCAGTGATATTTTCCAACTGGACATCACCGTTGAGATGCCCTTTTAACCACTCGGTATCCTTGGCGTTGTTAGCCCCGTTCACGACTAAAAGAAAATGGTCTTTTAACCGATATACAACCAAATCGTCAACAATCCCGCCATCCGGATAACACATTACCGAGTATTGCGCCTGATTGAGAGTAAGTTGAGATGCGTCGTTGGTGGTCAGCCGATTGACAAACTTTAGCGCATCCTTACCGGTAATTTTTATCCTGCCCATATGGGAGACATCAAACACGCCGACCGTGGTTCGCACCCGGTGGTGTTCAGGGATAATTCCGCGAAACTGCAAAGGCAGATAATAGCCGGCGAACTCTACCATTCTGCCGCCACCGCTGAGATGTCGGGGATAAAAAGGGGTAGTTTTAACCATAAGAAAAGAATAATACCCTGAATTGAAATTCAGTCAAGAAAAGGGTATGGCGAGTTTACACCGTCAATGCTTTTCCTTTTCTCATTGCGAACTTTTCCTTTCTCCGTCATTGCGAGCCTTTCTTTTTCCGTCATTGCGAGGAGCGAAGCGACGAAGCAATCTCATCGGGGAGATTCCTCGCTCCGCTCG
>FWPV01003831.1_pt1 | contig 32955 bp, 26 predicted proteins | sample 2228371 | NCBI WGS metagenome assembly FWPV01 (sample SAMEA103939776, study PRJEB20133) | metagenome
TAAACTTGAACAACCTTCTACATTCGTAACAGAATATGTGACCACAGATGTTCCAGCGGCTGAGCCTGTTAACACTCCAGTCAAGGATCCTATCGTTGCATTCGCATTATTGATTGTCCATGTCCCACCTCCCAATGAATTGGATAAATTTAAAGTTGAACCAACGCATACAGGACTTACGCCGGTTATAGTTCCTAATACCGGAAGCGCGTTGATTGTTACACTTGTTGTTGTTAAACTTGAACAACCTTCTACATTCGTAACAGAATATGTGACCACAGATGTTCCAGCGGCTGAGCCTGATATCGCCCCGGTCAAGGATCCTATCGTTGCATTCACATTATTGATTGTCCATGTTCCACCTCCCAATGAATTGGATAAATTTAAAGTTGAACCAACACACACAGGACTTACTCCAGTTATGGTTCCAAGTATTGGAGTTGGATTAATTTTAAATGGTGCTGTTCCGGGATCGCTTTCACAACCTGTGGTTGCATTTCTCACAGTTAAGGTTCCCGTATATGTTGTTACCTGTGCCGTTGCGGTTGGAACAGCTATCGTGAGCGGCGAGCCTGAAGTAAAATTATTGGATGCATAAGCCACATTGGTAAATCCATCTGCAATTGCAGATGGGCTCCAATCTAGCTTGTACTCTGTAGGACTATTTGAATAAGTAAGCGTAACGTTAAAAAAACTTGCCCCATAACAAATGGTAGGCGTAGTTGGTGAAATACCTAGAAATACAGGTTTCGGATTGACGGTAATTGTTGCACCGCTTGTGGGTCCACTAATACTAGTATTGGTACAGCTCTCAGACAAAGAATTCACATCTACTACTGAGGTTAAACTATACGTAAACACACCGGCAGTTGAGGTAGGAACCGTAAGCGTTAGTGTACCTGTCATAGTTCCAGAACCGGTTGTTGTGGTAGCAGTAACAGGAGCAGCACCATTGATAGAATAGGTAACCGTATAAGGAGCGATTCCTCCAACAGCTGTTATCGTCAATGTTGGATCGGTTGCATTTTGACAAACCGTTAATGAACCGGTGATTGAAACGCTCGGCATCATAACAATGGTTACAACGTTACTGTATGCAGTATTGCCATCATTATCAACCCTCCGGCGATAATACCAAGTTCCTGAAAGATCTGTACCGTCATTTAAATTAGTTGTAGAACCTCCAACAATAGTAAATGTTCCGAATAATGGGTCTTGAGATCTTTCCCACGTATATGTTATTGGTTCGAATCCATCTTCTCCAGTTATTGCTACTGTTTGTAAAATCACATGATTAGCATCCCAGACCTGACACTTAGTTGTTGAGATCGTACCACCCGTTAATTGTGCAAAAGAAAATGAAACAGAAAAAATTAAAAAAAAGGAGACAGATAATAATCGTTTAAACAACGACTTCCTTACCTGAAGCAGACGCCCAGACACACAGATATTGGACCATATCAATCTCAAACAGTTCATCTTGGGGGATATTGAACTTTGTAATAAAGATATAGGAATATGATATTCAACAGCTTATTCAATTAAAAGTTCATACGCAGATAATAGAAATATATACGTATAAAACCGACAATTGGTACGCTGTTTACAAAAATAAACCCCGACTTTTCAGTCGGGGCCGTTTCTCAGGGTTTGGTCTTAGGCGAACCAAAACTCTTTGGGTATTTGTTGGTCATTAACCTTGTCAATATACAGAAAGAATTTATACAACACATTTACCGCTCATCTATTTTTTTGTATTGCATATGTGAAGGAAAAGAATAATTTTGCACTGCTTTCGGTGAACAAAGTATCTATAACAACCGAAAGAAATTCGTACACGAACACCTGTTTTATGAACATCTAAGCAGGGTACCAGACAACTGACACTGCTACCCATCTTTCTCAAAAACCTTTAATCGTACGCTATTGGCGTACCATCTTTCATTTTACATAATTCAATCAGGTAATGACGAATACTACTATCAATCATACGCCCAAAAAGGGCTTTTTCAGCTATTTCCGCGAAGCACTCAACAGCGAGCATCAGGATTTTACACAAGGCAGCATCCGCAAAGCCGTGTTCATGCTCGCCATACCCATGATCCTTGAAATGTGTATGGAATCTGTGTTTGCCGTGGTCGATATTTTCTTTGTGAGTAAACTCGGTGCCGGTGCCGCCGCTACTGTTGGACTCACAGAATCTTGTCTCACCCTTATTTATTCTGTTGCCATCGGTTTAAGCATGGCCGCTACCGCAATGGTGGCGAGAAGAGTGGGTGAGAAGAATCCCGAAGGTGCAGCCAAGGCAGGTGCTCAAGCTTTATTACTGTCTTTTGGCGTGTCTGTACTCATCAGCATCATCGGTATTTTCTATGCCGCAGATGTACTGGCACTCATGGGTGCCGATGAGTCAGTGGTAGCGATGGGTACCAATTATACCCGCATCATGTTGGTGGGTAATCTGGTGATCATGTTATTGTTTCTCATCAACGGTATCTTTCGCGGTGCAGGTGATGCAGCCATGGCCATGAAGAGTTTATGGCTGGCCAATATCTGTAACATCATTCTCTGTCCGATATTGATCGATCAGTTTGGTTTAACAGGTGCGGCCATTGCAACTACCACGGGTAGAGGTATTGGTGTATTGTATCAGTTGTATCATTTATTCAATGGAAAAAATATCATACGCATCGTTCGTAAACATTTTATTCCGAATAAAGAGATCCTTTCATCGATCGCCAATATTGCATCTACCGGAACCTTACAATTCATCATCGGTTCAGCCAGCTGGATCGCGATGGCCAGAATTGTTTCCGGTTTTGGTAGTGATGCCGTTGCAGGTTATACCATCGCCATCCGTTTGCTCATTTTCTTTATCATGCCCGCATGGGGATTGAGCAATGCGGCTGCAACACTTGTCGGACAAAATCTCGGCGCACAACAACCCGATCGAGCTGAGCAATCTGTTTGGAAGACTGCGCGCTACAATGCCATCTTTATGGCATTTGTATCAGTACTCTTTGTAGTAGGAGCTGAATTTTTTGTGGGATTGATCTCACATGATCCGGCAGTCACCAAAACAGCAGTAACCGCATTGCGTATTGTGAGTTTGGGTTATATTTTCTATGGTGTGGGCATGGTCATGATCAATGCCTTCAACGGCGCCGGTGACAGCAGAACACCTACCTGGATCAATTTATTTTGGTTCTGGGTTTTCCAAATACCTTTTGCACTATTACTTTCTAAAGTACTCAACATGGGCACCACCGGTGTCTTCATAGCCATCGTAACCACAGAAACCTGTATCACCATCACTAGTGTGATTCTGTTCAAACGTGGGAAGTGGAAGTTGGTGAAAGTGTAGGGAGGCTATGAGCTGCAAGCCGTGAGCTACGAGCTATGAACATTGAGCTATAAACCTGTAACAAGGATTGTTACCTTAAGTTTTTTTTGGCTCGCAGCTCGTAGCTCAAGGCTCACTGCTTTCTTCAAAACCACCCTCTTCTCTTAAACACCACCAACATCCAAACCGGTACAATCAGCATAAGACCTACGGCGATGAAGAAACCGTATTGGTGATGGATATAAGGGATGCGATCGAAGTTCATACCAAAAATACCGCCGATGACCGTTGCGGGTGCGAGTAAACAGGTTACGATCGCCATTACTTTCATGACCTCATTGGTCTTCAGGTTTACATTACTGAGATAAAGGTCTTGCAGGTTCATCATCATATCACGATAGTTCTCTGCCAAGTCATTGGCTTGCAGGATATGATCATACACATCTTTGAAATATTTGGTCGTTCTTTCTTCCAGCAGATCACTTTCACTCCTGATAAAACCATTGATCAATTCTCTTACCGGACTCACATTTCGTTTCAGCACAATGAGTTCTTTGCGTAAACTATTGATCACAGCCAATGTGCGTGTATTACTGCCACGAATGATCCTTTCCTCTAGTAACTCAATACGATCTCCCAATTTCTCCATCACGATGTAATAGTTATCGACGATCATATCCAACAAAGCATAACAGAGATAATCAGCACCACTCACGCGGAGTTTGCTACCATTGAGTTTGAGCTTATCACGAATGGGATTGAATACATCTCTGCCAGCATCTTCCTGAAAAGAAAGTACAAATCCTTTTCCGAGAATGATACTGATCTGTTCTGTTTCAACAGCACCTGTTTGTTCATTGAAATAAAGCATGTTGAGTAAGCAGAACATCACATTGTCCATCTCATCCATTTTCGGACGTTGGCTCACACTCATGATATCTTCAACAATGAGATAGTGTATGCCAAAGTGATTACACAAAGCTTCAACATCTGCTTTCCGAATACCATCCACATTGATCCAAGAGATATGATCGTTATCGCGATAAGCAAAACATTCTTGGATATGGGTCAATTGTGTTTCAGAGAATTGCGTAGCCGAATAATCGTACACTTTCACCTTGATCTCACTAGCTTCAACGCGTTCTGGAATAACGGTAGGGTTCACATGAAAGATATCCCGCGTACGCTTGGTATCAAACAGCGTGAGCGGATTCAGGTATTTGAGGTATTTGGCGCCGGTCATGGAGTGAAAATACGAAATAAGGTTTGAGCTGCGAGCCTTGAGCCACGAGCTGCTAGTAATGAGAAATGGGGGTTGGCTTTTTGGCCTGTTTGTTTCGCCGGACTAAAGTCCGGGGCTATTTAAACTTGTGTATTGATTCTTGACCTTTCTTGTTCCCTGTTTCTTGTTCCTTGTTTCTTCTTTCCCATTATTTTTACGAAAACTTCACATGCCACACGTTTCCGATACCTCGTATTATGCTCCTTTTTGGCAATGGAATGGACATGTGCAATCTATTTATCCGAGTATGTTTCGGAACATACATTTTCAATACGACCGTCGGGAGAGACTGGAATTGGCAGACGGGGACTTTGTGGATCTGGATTGGCATCAGCAAAACACAACTCATAAAAAACTGGTTATCATCACACATGGATTGGAAGGTGATTCCGGCAGACATTATGTAACAGGTATGGCAAAAAAATTTGCATCACAGGGATGGGATGCATTGGGATGGAATTGTAGAAGTTGTAGCGGTGAACCCAATCGATTATTGCGTTTTTATCATCATGGTGATGCGAATGATCTGAGAGCTGTGATTCAACATGCCATCCATAACTATGGTTATGAAAATATTGTACTGGTTGGATTTAGCATGGGTGGTAGTCTGAGCTTACGATCTGTAGGAGAATTTCCGGATCAGGTTCCAACTGCAGTCAAAAAAGTAATCGGCATTTCTGTTCCTTGTGATTTATATGCAAGTGTACAATCACTTTCACAACCGGGTAACTCTATGTATGTGAAACGATTTTTAAAGAAATTAGGAAAGAAGATCAAAGAGAAATCCATTCGCTATCCTGATCAGATCAGTTATGCGGGTTATGAAAAGATCAACAACTTCATTGAATTTGATAACCGATATACGGCGCCCCTACATGGTTATAAAGACGCCATCGATTTTTATGCGCGTGCAAGTGTAAAACCACTACTCACGCAAATAAAAATTCCCGTTTTTTTGATCTATTCTTTGAACGATCCTTTCTTGTATCCCGAATGTATCGGATATGAAGCCGCCAATAGCAATCCAAACATACTACTAGAAACCACGTCAGCCGGAGGTCATTGTGGCTTTATGCTGTCGGGCACAAAAGAAACGTATCCGGAAAGAAGAGCCATCCGTTTTGCAAACAGTTAATGCTTGTAATCCGAAACTTGTAGCTTGCAGCCTGAACATTTTGTTTCCTCAATTTGTAGTTGAAGCCATATGAAAAGAAGTGTTTTTTTTTTGCAAATTAGTTTGGCCTTGATGGCATTGGCAACAAACACACTGTATGCCGGACCTAGAAAAAAACCTCGTTTTCGATTTCAGTTATGGCGACATGCTACTTTGTTCATCGAAGTAAACAAACTCAATATTCTGGTAGATCCAATGTTGAGTGTAAAAGATGCCATGAATCCTATTGGAAATGCCGGTAATAATTTCAGAATACCCATGGTAGATCTTCCTTTTAACGAAGAAGAACTCAAGAAAAAACTCAATACCGTAAATGCCATCCTCCTTACACACTTACACGCTGATCATTGGGATGCCAAGGCAAGAGAGCTCATCAATAAAGAAATCCCGATTATTTGTCAGCCTACAGATGTTGATAGACTAAAACAACAAGGTTTCAAAGAGGTCATCCCACTGCATGAACACATGGAATGGAAAGGAATTGGAATTACACGAACAGGCGGACAACATGGTACGGGCGAGATTGGCAAGAGAATGGGACAAGTGTCAGGTTATTTGATTGCACATAAAAAACAATCCTTGTACATCGCAGGTGATACTATTTGGTGTGAGGAGGTAAAAAAAGTAATTGACATTTTCTCTCCCGATCATATTGTTGTCAATGGCGGAGGTGCTCGTTTTCTTCAGGGTGATGCTATTACCATGACAGGAAAGGATGTGTTGGAAGTAAGTAAAGCAACAAAAGCTACTATTACTGTGGTTCATTTAGAAACCATCAATCATTGTCTGGAAAAAAGAAAAGACTTCCGTGAACTGGTCCAACAAAATCGTCTCGAAAAACAAGTCATGATTCCTGATGACGGAAGCTGGAGTGGAGTGTGAAATATCGAATAAGGAATTTCCAATGTTGAATGATGAAGTATTGACTTGCAGATTCATAATTTTTTTTCTCTATCTGAAAAAATTATCATTTCATAGATGATATTGATCAATTAGTAAATTGATTGTTGTTGCATGTAGAATAGTTGCTTGGCATAAAAAATCTTATACCACAGTTTTGATCGCATTTGTATCTAAGCAAGAAACAACTATTTATGAAAAAAAATGTAATCAAAGCATGCATGATTGCTGCTATTTCGTTGTCAATCATTGCTTGTGTAAAAACCGATTCAGACATTCAGAAAGAAGATCCAACTGCACTGAAAATTGAAGCCAGCAAAACAACTGCCAAAGTGGGAGAAACTGTTACCATCCAGGTTAAAAACGCCGCTTCAGATTTAGTAGCAGTTTGGAGCGTATCACCTGCCACTTCAGCTAGTTTATCACAGAAATATTCAACGAATCAAAAAAACGAAGTTTCCTTTTCAACAGCCGGCGATTACACAGTTACAGCAGAACTTAAAAAAGTACTTTGTGACACATTTGTAATAAGAACCTCCGGGTTGGATACTTGCTTACAAATGGCACCTGTTCAATCTTCTACAACTGTTAAAATACAAGTAAAGAATTGAGGGAAATTTTGAATCATGGATTTCCAATATTGAATGATTAAATTTTCGTCTTACTCTTTTAATATTGGAAATTCATGATTTGATATTCAAACTGCTTTCTTATTCGCCGGACTGAAGTCCGGCGCTATTTAAAATTGTATCTTGTTTCTTGAACCTTTCTTGTTCCCTGTTTCTTCTTTCTTGTTTCTTATTACTCTTTTCTCCTTTTTTCCACTCCGCCGTTTGTCACCAATGCTTCAAATTTTTTCTTCTCTCCTTTCTCAATATAAAAAAACGAAAGTTGAATAGCTTGTTCTGATTGTTTGATCATTTTAATTTCAGAAGGCGCATACACATCTTTAATGACAAACAATAACTGTTGCGGTTTTTCATCAAATTCAGAAATAGCGATGTATAAATGATCCGTTACTTCATCCGATTCATTTTGACGAGCACTGCCACTTTTATTTGATACTTCGAATAAGTTCACTATAAAATGGGTTGTTTGTGCCTTATACGTTGATCGGATATTATTCAGAACATATGTAATATCGGCTGACTTGACTTTTTGCACCAATGGCTGTTGTGCATTGAGTGGCAGAGACAGTATTGTAAAAAGAAAAATGCTAAAAATTGAGATGATTTGTTTTTGCATACTACAATTTAGATAAAACGGAAGAATCTTGAATGTATAAATTCTTTCTTCGCCGGACTGAAGTCCGGCGCTATGTAAAATTGTGTCTTGTTTCTTGAACCCTTCTTGTTTCCTGTTCCTTGTTCCCTGTTTCTTCTTACTTCATTCAATAATTCTGAGCTTCGCATAATTCAACATGATCTTCTTCTCTCCATTCTGATCAAATACAATAGTTGCAACAGGATTATGTGCAGAGCCTTCGATCTTCATCACTTGACCAAAACCAAATTTTTGATGTTCTACTTTTTGTCCTTCCTGTAGTTGTGAAGTATCGCTCGCCACAAAATTCGGAGAAGGTGTATGCGCTACTACCTTGGGTGCCGGTGGTTGTACCGGTAAGTATTCAGGTTTTGCATTGGGCTTACGAGCCGGTGGCGGACCGTAGCGCTTTTCGGCTTGGGCAGCTGCTCCACCACTAAAACCAAAACCACGTTGCATACGCTCAAAAGCGCTTCCCATATCACTTCCCGCATGATTGCGTGCGCCGCCGCCTGCATAACTTTTATCGATATACTGTTCCGGCATTTCCTCTATAAATCGACTCGGTTCATTCTGTACCAACTGCCCAAAACGATAACGCGCATTGGCATGGGTTAACCAAAGTTTTTGTTTGGCGCGAGTAACAGCTACATAAAATAATCTTCTTTCTTCTTCCAATTCTTCGCGCGTATTGATCGCCATTCCGCTTGGGAAAAGGGTTTCTTCTACACCACCTACAAACACACATTCAAATTCCAATCCTTTGGCAGCATGAATGGTCATGAGTTTCACCACATCATTATCCCCTTTATCATCATCTGCATCTGTCAGTAAAGTGATTTGTTGCAAATAAGAACCCAATGATTTATCACCCAGTTCCCCATCTTCATTCGATGGACTTTCTGTCCACTCTTTGATAGAGTTCAATAATTCCTGAACGTTCTCATAACGTGCAAGTCCTTCAGTGGTCTTATCATTGAACAGTTCTTTCACCAGATTGGTATGCTTTCCTACCTGCACGGCTACATCATACGCATTGGTACCGGTGAGCATGCTCTGGAAATAACGGATCATCGTCACAAAATTCTGCAACGCTTCCAGTGTACCTGCTTTGAAACCAAATTCTCCTGCGCGGGTAATCACTTCATACATCGAGATATTTTGCTCATTCGAAGCGATCACACATTTTTCGATGGTGGTTTTACCAATACCACGTACGGGATAATTGATGATACGTTTCAACGCCTCTTCATCTCTGGTATTAGCGATCACGCGTAAGTAGGCGAGAAAATCTTTCACCTCTTTGCGTTGATAGAAACTCACACCTCCATAAATGCGATAGGGAATACCCATGCGTCGCAAGCTTTCTTCAAAAGAACGGCTCTGCGCATTGGTGCGATAGAGAATGGCAAAGTCTTTATTGTAAAAATGATTTCTTAGCTTCTGTTCCTGGATACAATCTGCTACAAAACGACCTTCATCATTATCCGTCATCGTTCTCACCAGATTGATCTTATCACCTTCTTTATTTTCTGTCCAAAGATTTTTAGGGATCTGTCCTTTGTTGTTTTTGATCACTTCATTCGCCACATGAATGATGTTCTGGCTGCTCCTATAGTTTTGTTCCAGCTTTACCACTTTCACATCATCATAATCTTTCTGAAACTGTAAGATGTTTTCAATAGTTGCACCACGGAAGCTATAGATACTTTGTGCATCATCCCCCACCACACAAATATTCTCATGCACCGCAGCCAAAAGCTTTGTGATCTGATACTGTACCGGATTGGTATCCTGGTACTCATCAATCAAAATGTATTTGAACTTGTGTTGGTATTTGTGCAGTACTTCCGGAAAATTTTTCAGGAGCTCATACATCTTCAATAACAGATCATCAAAATCCATCGCGCCGTTTTTAAAACAACGGTTGGCATAAGCAGCATAGATCTGTGCAATGGCCGGACGATTGGCGCGCATGTCTTCCTGCTGAATATAATAGTCGGTGGCATATTCTGCCGGACCCACCAATGCATTCTTTGCAGAAGAGATACGATTACCTACCACATTGGGTTTGTAATGTTTATCGTCCAGGTTCAATTCATTCACCACTGTTTTGATCACTGAGCGACTATCATCCGTATCATAAATGGTAAAGCTGTTGGGATAACCGATACGATGGGCTTCTGCACGAAGAATACGCGCAAACACACTGTGAAAAGTGCCGATGTAAAGATTTCTTGCTTCTGCATTGCCGAGGATGCTTTCAATACGCTCCTTCATTTCAGCGGCAGCTTTGTTGGTAAAAGTGAGTGCGAGAATATTAAAGGCATCCACCCCATTGTTCATTAGGTGAGCAATACGGGTGGTGAGTACTTTTGTTTTTCCACTACCGGCGCCGGCTACAATCATGAGCGGACCATTGAGATGTGTCACTGCCTCGCGCTGGGGTTCATTCAATCCATTCAGGTAATCTTGCATGGGCGCAAGTTAATCAGTTGAGAGGGTATGTGGTGAAGTCGTTGATAAGTTCTAACAGGAAACAGATTAGGCCGGTAACATTTTTTTTCGCTTATTTGTGCGCGCGTTTTTTCTTCTGTTCATCAATATGCCGGCTTTTTGATATTCATCGGCTTCTGAGGAATGTAATTTCTTTGCTATTTCCTTTGCAACCGCATACAAAATCATATCCGTTACTTTTTTGGAATAGGTAGGCATGGTTTGTACGGTGGTATTGCATAGTGAAATCATAAAAGAAAATTTGGTCGATAAAAGTAATAAGAAAAAGTCGTTGGCATATGATCATACGCCAACTTTTTTATCGATTCGCTTGACCTTGTCGTCGCATGGATAAGGATCAAATTAAAATTGCATTTGGTGAACATTTAACTCGGCTTAGGATGGAGCGTGAGTTAAGCATTCACAAGTTGGCAGAAGCATCAGATCTAGAGTACAGCCATGTTCAACGTATTGAAAAGGGGAAAGTAAATGCAGCACTCACCACTTTAGCTGCATTGGCTCAGGGATTAGATATGAGTTTGGAAGAACTATTCTCCGGCTTTAACGCTCCTCAGTAATTGATTTACTAAAGGAGTATTGAATTGCTTCGTAAACTCACATTTTTTTATTGAAAAAACGCAAGAAAAATTCCGTAGAAATACGGTAGTTCTATTCATGTAATTACTACAATTTGCATGGGTTTTAAATCCCCCCATTCCTTTATCAATTATCATGCATGGAGAAAACGAGGATCAAGATTATGATCGCGGATGATCATATTATTTTCAGAAAGGGATTGAAGAAAATACTCGAAACAGTTCCACAACTCAATATGATCGGAGAAGCTGAAAATGGATTGGATTTGTTATCAAGTGTAAGTCGTCTGCAACCGGATGTAATCCTAATGGACGTATCCATGCCCATTATGGATGGAGTGATGGCCACCAAAGAACTGTGTAAGCGATATACCAACCCACGGATCATAGCATTATCTGTTTTTGGACAAGAATCTCATATCATGGAAATGCTCGAGGCCGGAGCGATTGGGTATGTGATGAAAAGTGCCGGTAGACGAGAGATTGTTGAAGCCATTGAATCGGTTTATTTGCATCGGCCATATTTCTGTACAGAAAGCAGCCGACAAATCACAGACCTGATTGAGAAATATCAATCCGGTTACCGAAATCACTTAGTTGTTTTCACGGAAAGAGAAAAAGACATCATTCAATTGATTTGTCAGGGTTGCACGAGTAAGGAAGTAGCCAGCAATCTTTTTATTAGTCAAAGAACCGTTGAAGGTCACCGCACCCGCATCATGCAAAAAATGCGTGTCAAAAGTATCGCCGGTCTGGTGGCATATGCTTGTGAGAAGGGGTTGTATAAAGGTGAGTGAGGAGGGCTGCGAGCCGCGAGCTTCGAGCCATGAACTTGGGACTACTTGTTTAGTGTGGTTTAGACTATTCTTAAGTAGTTGATATTTAATTAGTTGGGGTTCCTTTTACCCCTTAGCTCATGGCTCACAGCTCGCAGCTCGTAGCTTCTTGTAATTTCCCCTCCACTTCTGCAACTAACTTCCCACACAATTGTACTACTAGAAAACAGGTCATTTGAGCGAGGCACAATTTTTAGAGGCGGTGAAGAATAGCCAGGGCATTATTTATAAGCTCGTGGGACTCTATGCTAATGATGCAGAAGAGCGAAAAGACCTGTATCAGGAAATATTGTTACAGGCATGGAGATCATGGTCGGGTTTTAGGGGCGACTCAAAATTCAGTACCTGGTTGTATCGCATTTCATTGAATACCATTCTAACACAAAAAAGAAAATCATCGAAAATAGATTATGTGGAATCACTGGAAGATGTAGATCGCGGAAGCAATGATGCAACACAGAAAAGAGAAGAAGTGGAAAGATTAAGAAAAGCCATTCGCACACTTTCAGAAACCGACAGGGCTTTGATATCGATGCACCTCGATGGTTATGAAAATGCAGAAATAGCAGAAGTATTGGGTATTACTGTGAATCATGTAGCAGTAAAGCTGCATCGTTGCAAACAACAATTGGCGAACCTATTAAAGCAATGATCATGAGTATAGAAAAAACATGGAAGGACATAGATGAGCAATCAGACGAAGCATTGTTGTCATTGCTGAAACCTCGTGCATTGGGCAATCTGCAATCCAAAAATCCGCTTCATATCATCCGAAAAAATTTATTGAGTAATGGCATCATCGGTGTACTCATTTCTTGCTTTTATATTTTCTGTATTGTCTCGTTTCCTTATTGGCAAATTCAATCCTGTATTGGAGTAGTATTGATTTTTACCATTTGGGCAACTGCCGGAGCTTTCCGTTTACGTAAAGCGATTGATGGCAATGTAGAAACACTTTCGCTGTTGGAAGAAATGGAACGTCATTATAAGAATATCCATCAATGGATCAACGCACAAAAGTGGGTCGGATTGATTATTTATCCTGTGAGTGCTGCAGGTGGTTTTATGCTAGGTGGGGTAATGGGTGCCGAAAAACCGGTAGATGTTATTATGGCAAAGCCCATCATGATCTGGGCATTGCTGATCTGTATTGCTGTATTGGTTCCACTCTGCTATTTATTGGCAAAATGGTTAAGCCACAAAGCTTTTGGTCGTCACTTAGAAGTACTCAAACAAAATATAGACGATCTTAAAGAAAAAAATTAAGCTTGTAATTTCTATTGATTTGTTGCAACCAATCTAAAAAAGAAATGATGGAAGCCTCTGCAAAAACAAAACCGATCAACGGAAAATTTCAAAAAATAGCTTAAGGCGTGTTCGTACTGGCCGGTATTTATTTTCTACTCACAAAAGATTATAGCAACGCTGTTGTATTCTGGGGATTAGCTCCCATCTTCGAACCTTTCGATGCAAAAATTCCTTTCGGCAAAAGACCCCTCTATCAAAAAATTTGGCTCGTTGCACATGTGATCATTACATTGATTGGGTTTGTATTGTTGATCGTGAAGTAAGCTTTGAGCCATGAGCTGTGAGCTACGAGCTTAGACAAAGTGGTCATAAACAAACATTAGTTTTTTGCATAAAATCGAAAGCTAGTGGCTCGCAGCTCAAAGCTCATAGCTTCCTTGGGTTACCATTCCCAACTTTTCGTATTAAGGGCAAGCAAACAACCGAATATGATTCAGAAAACCATTTACAAAACAAAAGACTACTCAAAAGTAAAATTCACCCTCTCTATAGAAGATAAAGAAAGCGCCGCTATCCTGGGATTGAACGGAGATTGGAAAAATCCCATCCCCATGAAAAAGAAAAAAGACGGCAGCTTCACGGCAGAAGTACAATTACCGAAATCTACACAACACGAATTCCGTTACTTGCTGAATGACACTGAATGGATCAACGAACCCGAAGCAGATGGAGAGATCGTGAATAGTTATGGTACTAGTAATAGTGTGTTGAGTTTATAAGTTGAGTTTGAAGCTACAAGCGACACGCTGCACGCTGCACGCTGCACGCTGCAAGTATTTGATGATACGGAGCTATTAACAGAATATTTTCCCTTGCAGCTTGAAGCTTGTAGCCTGCAGCTCTCTAACGCATTGAATTGAATTTCCTTGTAGCTTGCGGCCTGAAGCTGACAGCTTATATGCCTATTATTACCGACCATATCCATCTTGTTGCCGATAGTTTACAAAACGAAGAGGTGGCTGCTATACCCACCGAAACGGTGTATGGACTAGCGGGTAATATTTTCAGTGAAAAAGCGATCAGACGAATTTACGAGGTTAAGCAAAGACCGCTTTTCAATCCATTGATCGTACATATTGCAGATGTCAGTGAGATGGGCAAAGTAGCATCGTCTATTCCACCATTGGCTCAAGCGCTGGCAGAAAAATTTTGGCCCGGACCACTCACGCTTTTATTACCTAAAAAAGATACCGTACCGGATATCATTACTGCAGGAAAAGACACCGTTGCTGTTCGTGTCCCCAATCATCCTGTTACATTGGCTTTACTGCAACAACTTCCTTTTCCACTCGCGGCTCCCAGCGCTAATCCGTTTGGAAGTATCAGTCCAACCACTGCAGAACATGTAGCTGCTTACTTTAAAGATGAGTTTCCATTCATATTAGAAGGAGGTCCTTGCAAAAAAGGAATTGAATCTACCATCATTGGTTTCAACGAAGAAGGTGCCATCATTTATCGATATGGCTCATTGGCCATTGAAGAAATTGAAAGCATCACAGGACCGCTACAAGAATATATTCGCAACGAAGAAAATCCGGATGCACCGGGAATGTTGTTAAGACATTATGCTCCTGCCACAAAAACCATATTGAGCAGCGATATTGAAAAAAGTATTTCCGAGAACCTTGGAAAAAAAATGGGACTACTATTATTCAATGAGCAGCATAAAAGTGATCAGGTAACTGTTGTTGAAGTATTATCTGAAAAAGGTTCCATGGAAGAAGCTGCATCCAATTTATATGCTGCTATGCATCGGTTAGACCATCAGCAATTAGATATCATCATTGCAGAACTCTTTCCCGATAAGGGTTTGGGAAGATCCATCAATGATCGTTTACAAAGAGCTACGCATCCATAACACAGTTGGCTTTTCATCATTACCTTTGACGCATTCACAATCAGTTCATCGTGCAGCAGGAAACGGTTCACCCAAATACATTATTACGTGTCGAAAATATCAGTAAGACGGAGGGTAATAACCAAGTCCTTCATCCCATTAATTTTCAATTACCTGCACAACGAAAATTGGCCATTATAGGAGAAACCGGTTCCGGCAAAAGCACTTTGTTACGCATCATTGCCGGACATATTGCTCCCGATTCCGGTAAAGTATATTTCAATCAGGAAAGAGTATGGAGTCCGCCCGTGACTTTGTTACCCGGACATAAAGGCATTGCTTATCTATCTCAACATTATGAGTTACGGAACAATTACAAAGTGCATGAATTGTTGAGTTATCAAAATGCATTGTCGCCTGAATCTGCCGCGCAATTGTATCAGGTTTGTCAGGTTGATCATTTGCTGCAAAGAAAGAATGATGAGTTATCGGGTGGTGAACGTCAAAGAATTGCACTGGCGAAATTGTTGGTGAGTGTTCCTCAACTCTTATTATTAGATGAGCCTTTTTCCAATTTAGATATTCCACATAAACAGATCATCAATGCGGTGGTTCATGCGATCAGTGAACAACTAAAAACCACCTGTATACTGGTATCACATGATCCGGTTGATACATTGAGTTGGGCAGATGAGATCATGGTGTTGAAAAATGGACAACTGATACAACACAACACTCCACAAGAGATCTATTATCGTCCAGCAAATACTTATGTAGCCGGACTTTTAGGCCCATATACGATGATTGATGGATACAGACATCCTTTTAGACAATACTGGCAATTACTGAATGATGCTGCTACTGTTTGTATAAGACCTGAGCAAATGCTGATCACCGGCGATCATGAAAATGCCATTGATTGTGTAGTTGAAAAAGTATTGTTCTGTGGTGCTTACTACTCTATCACAGCCAAACATGGGGAATACAATATCATTATTCACGCTCAGGAAAACATTCCTCAAGTAGGTGATTTGATTTGGGTGAAATTAAAAGACGCCCGCAGTTTTTAGTTTACCCCACAACTCATTGTCAAAACTACTGAGTGCTAACATGGTTTGTCCCGCCGATTCACCCATGCGAATCACTACCAAACCTTGTGATGGTACCACATAGATTTTCTGATCGTCTTTTCCTAGTGCAGCATAGAGATCTGCAGGAGCATTGGGTACCAAATTTCCATTGAAGCTAAGTTGTAATGTTGGTAACATATAACTACTCTTACCATTGAGCCATGTTAGGTAACCATAAGATGGATTGATGCTTTGAGAGCTATTGATCTGCGCAGATAAATAATTGGTATCAGCCAGTATCCTTGTATCATTCCATTTTCCTTTTGCCAACATCAGTAAACCAAAACGCGCCATACTTCTGGCATTGCTGAAATACACATTGTTATAACCCAACTTGATCCAAAGTCCATTCATTCCGATTCTATCCCGAATCTTTTGCTGGAAGTATTGGTTGTAGGTAAGTCCGCTAGCTTTCTCGATCACCTGATCCAATAAAGTATAGGGAGCATTATGGTAAGCCCAGCGCTGACCTGCATCTGCCTTGTATTGCAAACAAGCGGGTGTTGTGCAATGATCATCGGTGACTCCATCATCTAAACCCGATGTCATGGTCAGCTGATGTTTGATCGTGATGAGATTTTCTTTTGCAAGTGGTAAAGAAGTCCATCCGGTACCCAAGTATTGAGAAGTTCTTTGATTGATATTTAATATTCCTTGCTCTTGTGCAATTCCTACCAACAATGCTGTCATCGTTTTGCCTGCAGAAGCCCACTGCCAATTACTATCTGCTGTGAAGGTTCCAAAATATTTTTCTGCAACGATCTTTCCATTCTTTAGGATGATGAATGCCTTAGTGTTTTTTTGTTGGAGATAAGTATATACGTCATTCAGTGCTGTAGTATTCCAATTGAGAGAGGCAGGTGTAGTTGTTTCCCATGTAGTGGCGGGAAAATACAAAGTATTATTAGAAGTAATCGGTTGTGTAGTCTGTACATCCTTTGTACAGGAAGTCGCAAATAGCATAAGCGAGCATAAAAAGGAATAGAATGGTTTCACAGGATATATTTAAACAGTTGGACAAAATTGAGCAGAAAAAGTTTAAAACAACCTATTCGGCAGTTAATTGTTGAAGTGATATGACAACCATTGATTTAGCCACCATCCAATCCTGGGACCGATTTTACCGTGCTAATTTTATCAATAGCCTAAGTGGATTCAAAAGTGTTTGCCTGATCGGCTCAAAGAGTAAAGATGGAGTCCCCAATCTGGCCATCTTCAGTAATATTGTTCATCTCGGAGCTGATCCGGCCATGATCGGTTTTATTAACAGACCCAAAGCAGCAGCACCAGACACTATTCGAAACATTGAAGAAACAGGTGTATACACCATGAATCATATTCATCCCGGTATGATTGACCAAGCACATCAAACCAGTGCAAAATATGATGCCAATATAAATGAGTTTGATGCGGTGGGATTGAATATGTTATGGCTAGATGGTTGTACTGCACCATTTGTAAAAGAAAGTCATATTCAATATCAACTTTCATTGGATGCGATCATTCCCATACCCAGTAATGGAACATTTTTAGTGACGGGATATGTTGAGTCTGTGTATTTAAGTAACGACTTCAGAGAAGCGGATGGATTTCTTCCTTTGGAGAAATATGCATCTGTGACATCACTGGGTATCGATGGTTATTATCAAACAGAAAAGATCAAACGATTACCTTACGCAAAACCATAAATAAAAGAGGAGATCCAACGATCTCCTCTTTTATTTAGAACTCAACTATCAAACCAAACGTAGGTGTGATCTGCACTTCTGCATTAGACAGGATCAAAGGAATAGCATTACTGCCATTGGGAGCAATGGGTTGTCCATTGGTGGTTAAGAAAGCAGTATTGTCAGCATTTCTTTGAAAAGTATATTGTGGCATCCCGCTGATCTTTGAACCATACCAGTTGGTGACATCAATGAATACATTGAGTGTTGTTTTACGATAGTTCCATTTTTTATCGATACGAATATCGCTGGAATGAAAGGCAGGTAAACGATTTGCATTAAAGCGTGAATAATCAAGGATTCCGGTTCCAACACTTAAATAATTCAATCGAGAAGCTGCCAGATCAAAAGGTGTCAATGGTGCAGCACCCTGATAACGGAACTTGATACCCAACTCCCAGTTACGCAGTAATTTATATCCCGCAGTGATGCTTACAATTTGTCCATTATCCCATGCTGCAGGTAAGTATACGCCATTCAAATTGGTGAACTCTGATTTGTACAAAGTGTAACTAAGGATACCAAAGAAACGTTTGGTCAATTTTTTCTGCATGAACACTTCCATACCATAAGCCCTTCCTTTACCGGATTGTGTTACCGGCTCATTACCGATACTTCCAAACTCTGTTCCTTTATTGGCCAGACTGATTCCGTCAAAAATACTTACGGGATAATCTCCATAATTCTTGTAAAAGCCTTCTACCGTTAAACGAAAGGTACTGGTTGGAATATATTCAACACCTGCCACATAATGTGTACTCTGAATATAGTTTCCGGAATTTTTTTGTCCGCCATTTCTAAAAGCCAATTGTGTATAAGAAGGCAGTTTGTAATAACGACCAACACTCGCATTGATATTCCATTGACGCGCAACTGCATAACTCACTGCAACACGTGGCGACAACTGTTGTAATGGATTGGATTCACTGGTATTCAAATTATTGGCATCCATTCTAACCCCACCACTGATCGCGACTTTATCTGCAAATATTTTTTTGCTTCCCTGAATAAAAGCACCGTATTTAATAAAGTCAGTATTGCTATTGGCAACAATTCTTACTTCAGGCTGAACGATGTTGCCATTCTGATCACGCAATTCTTTTCTGAAAAGATTATTGAAGTCGTTATTGAAATCTACATACTGCAACATCGCACCATAACTGATCTTCCAACCGTTAGAAGTATTAGTAGTCATATCAAAGCGAAGTTTGTTTTCTGTTTCGCGGCTATCTGTCATCAAGGTTTGTGTTGCTGGTGAAGGTTTTTCATTGTCTTCAAATTTTTCAACATTGTTGTTCAGTGTATTTCTACTCAATGCCAAATTCCAAAAGCCTTTCTTGGTCAGTTTTCTCAAACTAGCACCGATGGTATAATTCCATTGATTGATGATCGGATTACTATTGATCACATATAATTTTTCCGGTGTTGCAGATTTAGGTGCTGCAAATTTGAACTCATCGATAGCGCCCAATCCCAAAAAACTTAAAGTAGTTGTAGGATTGATCTTTGTCGTTGTTTTAAATTGAAAGTCCCAATAGTTCGGTCTGATAGGAAGATCAATGGCTTGAAACAATAATTGTAAATAACTTCTTCTGACAGAGGCGAGGTACGTTGTTTTTTTATCTAATGGACCATCTAATGTCAATGCCAGTTCGGTGGCACTCAAGATCACGTTGCCCTGTGTTCTTTTATCGTTACCTGATTTTTGCTTGAATTGTAGTACGCTACTCAATGCATTGTCGTAACGTGCGTCAAATGCACTAGAACTCAGTTTTACTTCTTCAATAAAATTGGCATTCAGGATCCCTTGCGGACCACCACCACTTCCTTGTGTACCAAAGTGGTTGATCACGGGTATTTCAACGCCATCCAAATAATATACATTCTCATTGGGAGCGCCACCGCGAATGATGATATCATTGCGGAAACCGCCACCACCAACACCACCACCTACGCCAGGAAGCGACTGCACCACTTTACTAATGTCAAAATTCCCACCAGGGTTTCTTTTGATCTCCTCTGTGGTCATTCGCTGCACGCTCAATGGCGTTTCAATGCTGGCAGCTCTTGCTGTAGCACGTCTGCCTGAAACGGTTACTTCAGTTAATGAAGAAGCAATAGGCTCTGCATCAAGGGTGATCACATTGATATTTCCATTGGTGATCAGAACATTATTCAGGTTCAAGGGTTTATATCCAAGGGTATTGATACTGATATTATATGTACCCGGTGTTAAGCCTGTAAAACGGAAAGTACCCGTTGAGTCAGTAAGGGTATTTTTTCCTGAAGGGGATAACAAAACCACAGCAGCAACAACCGGACGCTGTGTATTTTTGTCGATGAGTGTACCTGAAAGACTCCCTTGCTGAACAGTTTGTGCTTCAGATCGAGATAAAATTGAGCCCACTAGTGCTGCAAGGAGAAAAACTAATTTGCTTGACATATTGCTTGCTTTTATTTTCAAAAGACAAAGAAATAAAAAAATTGTTCAAAATTGAAATAATATTATTCCAAAATTGTAATTTTAATACATGAAGCCAATAGAACAGTTATGGAAAAGCTTTGAAAATCAGCATCCGAAAGGATCTTTGACAGATTTTGGCGTATGGCTGATCAAAAATGATATGCCGGAAAAAGAGTCCGCCAAACAAAATAATAATCTGGACAACGGTACTGTGAAGAAAAAGGTATCCGGTAGAATGACTCCTACCGATATGGTGGGGATTTTTATTTCCAGACTGTATCGTTTTCTTAGAATGGCCAGCAAAGATCTATTGTCCAAACACGATATTGCATCCATTGATGAATTCGCTTTGCTCGCAACTTTATTAGTTCACCCTGGCATGACCAAAACAGAATTATTGAAACAAAACCTGATGGAGATTACCACAGGTAGTGAAATGCTGAAACGTTTTGTTGCAAGAAAATGGTTACTAGAACAACGCGATAAAAATGATAAAAGAATCACGAGGCTTTCATTGAGCGCAAAAGGACAGCAGATCATTTTTGCATGTATGCAAACATTGGATAATATTGAGGACATCCTTCTTCCATTGAATGCAAAGGAACAAGAAACCCTATACCATTTATTGAACAGACTAGATGCGTATCATTCAGAAAAACATCAGGTAAAGCAGGTATCATCCATGCTGTCCTAACACATAATTAGTGTAACACGATATTTTGCTCCATATCTTCTAGCGCTACGCCCTTGGTTTCAGGCATCATTTTCCATACATACAATAGTTGCAGGAACATCATGAATGCAAAGAATCCGAAAATATAAGTGCCCGGTACATTAGCGGCGAAGAAGGGAAATACTTGTGCCACCAATGCAGCAAACACCCAATGGGTCAGACACCCAAAGGAAGTACCGCTGGCACGAACGGAGTTCGGAAACAGTTCTGATAAAAATACCCAGATCACAGCACCTTGTCCAACAGCATGTGCGGCAATAAACAGAAATACATAATAAACGATCATGGATTTATCAGCCGCATTAAAAGACAGTGCGATGAGTGTTAGAGAAATGATATAACCAATAGAACCTACATACATCAATAACTTTCTTCCAAATCTATCGATCAAATACCAGCCAGTAATAGTGAATATCAAATTAACAACACCAATACCTACCGATGATAACAAAGCTCCACTTCTTTCAATACCTGCCATTTCAAAAACCTTGGGAGCAAAATAGATGATGGCATTGATACCGGACATTTGATTAAAGAAAGCAATCAAAAATGCCAAGATCAACGGGAACATGAATTTTTTTGAGAACAAAGATTCCTTAACCTGAGATACAGAGTTTCGAATAGCATCGATCATTGCATCGGTTGCTTCGCCTGTAATAGCCAATACTTTCTTAGCTGCTGCTGCATCATTTTTATACAATACCAACCACCGTGGTGTTTCAGGTGTAAACAGCATCATGATAGAAAATAAAAGAGAAGGAATGGCAACAACCCCTAACATCCATCTCCAATCATTCTCCCCACCTAACCCTTGTAATAAATAATTAGAAAAATAAGCCAGTAGAATTCCGGCAACCACATTCAACTGAAACGAAATCACCATTCTTCCGCGATACTTGGGAGGAGCAATTTCAGAAATATAAACAGGTGCTACAACAGAAGAAGCACCAATACTCAATCCACTTAAAAAACGAAATACCATGAACGTGTACACATCTTGAGCTAACGCCGCACCCACAGATGTTACCAGAAATAAAATACCGATCCAAAACAAAGTCTTTTTTCTACCGATACGATTGGCAGGAATATTACCCAATGCTGCACCAAATACAGTTCCATACAATGCCATCGCAATAGCGGTTCCATGCATCCAGTCGCTTAAGCTCCATAAAGATTGAATGGCTTGTTCTGCACCGGATATCACGGCTACATCCAAACCAAATAATAATCCACCCAATCCTACTGTGATGGACCATAGGGCAAGCTTCTTATGCATAATCAGTTGTATTGATCACATAAGATACTATAAAAATCTTTGCGTCTTCATGAAATAGAGAGGAAAATATGGTGGTTTCTTTCTCGGATCGTTTCAAAAAAAGATCCGCCAATGGCGGATCCAAATATTCATTAGGGTTACAAAAACAATTCATTAATAATCCCCCCGGATAATAGCTGATCGTTCTTTATTTTCTGAATGAATAATTTCTTCGGTGAAAGTACAGGTATGTGATCGGTTCATAAAATCGCTTCGATTAGACATACAAATATGTAGACAAAGAAACTAACTCAGTAGATCAAGCAGTCATGATAATTATTTAGCAGGTGTGAGAATAATGTTTCTGTATTCAACCGGACCATGATCACCTTGTAACATAATAGGTCCCGGCTCTCCTTCTTTACTATCCAAAGCACCGCCTGTAATTCCCGGAATGATTTGATCAACGATGATGGCTTTCCCATTAGCTATCACGGTTACCCTGCGACCTATGAGTGTAATATCAAAACTCTGCCACTCACCCGGAGCTTTAGCAGCCATTTCATTAGGTGTTAAAAATCCATAGATACCACCGAAATAAGTGGATGAAGGTTCTTTACCAACATTGTCTTCTACCTGCACTTCATAACGTCCACGCAAATACACGCCGCTATTGCTTCCAGCGGGATAGCGAAATTCAATGTGCAACTTGAAATCTGTAAATGTCTGATCGGTGATCAGGTTGGTCCCTGATTTTGCACTCGTTAATACACCATTGATATTTTGCCATTGATTGTTTTTTCCTTGTCCATGCCAACCACTGATATCTTTATTATTCAGCAATTGAATAGGCTCACCCCAAACTACCGGATTACTTCTTTTCAATAAAGGTGCGCGTTCTCCGGTAAAAGTATAGGTCTTACCATTACTCGCCTGAATGGTTCCTTTGAGTTGATCATTCTCTAATGTTGCTTCCAGTACCATGTCTTTATCTGTACGATCCCACTGTGGTGGAATAGAAAAATGAATTTTCCCTTCTTTCACATGCACTTGCGCAATGGGTCTGGCACTACCGCCATCGGCAACAAACTGTCCTACCAATGTTTTGATACCTGAAAGTTTAACCTCTAACCAGGACGGAGCAATTCTGTCGCCCATATTTACAGTGAGATCCCAGCGGCCGATGATATCATTATTGGCAATCGTCATAGGTTTCTTGGTGAAAGCAGTAAGACATACCAACAATAGGAATGTCGTCAGCAATGAAAATGTACGTAGTGTATATTGTTTGAACATGGCAAGAATTTAATAATGAAGATAATAAAACATAGGATTATGAGATTAATGTGAATGTTGAAAAAAAGAGACCCACAAATGAAATAAAATATAAAAAAGAAAGACCGTCTTTAAAGTGACGGTCTTTCTTTTTTACCATGAACTATAAGCTATGGTCTATAAGCCAACCCTATCCTCCCGCATACAGATCCCAGTTGATCTCTGCTTGTGGACGAGGGAATTGTTTGAAGATGGTTCCCTGATCAAATGAAGTAGGAATGGTATTGAGTCTGTCATATCTGCGAGCATCAATCCAGCGGTGACCCCAAGGTTCAGCCCACAGAGAATAACGACGCTGATACAATATTTCATCAATCAATGCAGCTTGTGTAGTTGCACCACCATAGTTACCGATATTGGCAGCATTACGAATGATATTGATTGCAGCTACCGCATCCGTAGTTTGATTCAGTTGTGCATGTGCTTCTGCTTTAATTAAGATCAATTCTTCGTTTTTGATAAATGGAACAGGAGAGATATTGCTCGCCCATCTTTTATCTTGGTGAGTACCGACAAGAGGCATAGCATCTGTTGTTACAGTTACCGGTGTTGCACGCTGATGAAATTTTGCTGCTACTCGTGCATCACCCGGAGTAGCGTCTGCTAATACTGATGGGTGTACTACTATGATAGTATTGATGTTTGCATCCAATACATAAAACAATGGATTGAAAGCATCAGGTGGTGCACCAAATGTATGTGCAGGACCAGCGCCCAAAGCACCTGTGAGGTTCATGAAAGAAAGGTTCAATGCGGTTAATGCGCCTTGCCAATCTTTACGATATACCGCACAACGTGCAGCAATAGCCCTATTCATTCTCTTCAAACCATCGATGGTATTAAAACCATTAAATCCGGCAGTTAAAGAAAAAGGGAAAGTGGTGCCGCCGTTATTAAGATCATTATATCCTGCAGTGAGTAAAGAATCAACAAATCCCATAGCTGCAGTGTAAGATCTAAAACCACCTGGCTTTAAAGGATCTTTTACATCGGTACGTATACCATTTTCATACTGCCAATTCGCAGGAATCATAAACTGATAAGCCATAATGGTTTTTGCAAAACCCGCTACTGCACTCTTTTCCTGGGCTGTTAACGTACCGGTATTATTCGCAGCATCAATCAATGTATAACCTTGCTTGATACACTGATAAGGAGTAGCATAAGATCCTCCACCGGTTGCACCGAAACCAAAATAAGCTGCATCAGGTACACGGCCTGCCTGACCTAACCAATCTGTTTGAAAGCGAGGGTCAGATGCATTAAGATACCATATCTCTCTTCCAAATGTGTTCCAGGCTTGAGATACGTTTACTATATATGCCCTATGTCTTGATTCCAAACCGGTTACCAAAAATTGTATCTGCCGACGAGAAGCGTTGTTCAACACACTCGCCTCACTTGGGTTATTTGGATCATCCAGCTTTTTTACCTCGAGTGGGTTACATGCAAACTGAAATGCTGCAACACCCGCTATTAATAGTATTTGAAGCTTTTTCATGTGTTTGTGATTTAGAAGTCAATTTGTAAGTGAAAGAATAATCTTCTGGCTGTTGGATAAGGAGCCACATCCACGTTATTGGCAACAGCTTGTGCACCAAATGTGGATGTTTCAGGATCATAACCAACATATTTCGTTGCCAGGAACACATTGTTTCCTGAGAAACCAACCCTTGCACGCTGAATCACCCTTCCGAATGTGCGGCTCAGGAATTCTTTTGGAACTGTGTAATACAAACCGATCTCACGAACTTTCAAGAAGGTTGCATCCTGTACCCAGCGACCGGCATTGTTATAAGGTGCAGGTGGACGCTGACGTCCGTTAGGGATACCATCTTTATTATCATCATCAAACCAACCTCTGGTAGTACCACCACCATCAGTCAGGAATGAAGTCAGGTTGATGTTATCACCACCACTACGATATTCCATCAGGAAGTTCAGATCAAAATTCTTCAGGAAAGTAATATTGTTAGACCATGAGGAAGTCCAGTCGGGTTGTGCATTTCCCCAAACAGTAAATACGCCGGGAGAGACAGCAGGAGAACCAACAATAGTGGTTGGAGCTATTCCTTGCTGATACAAGAAAGTACCTAAACCAGTTCCGAATGCACCAGCTGTATAAGATGGGATTCCTAATCTAGTTAACACCACATCATTCTTCCACCACATCAAACGGGTAGACCATTTGATGTTTTGTTTCTGAATCACAGTACCTGATAAAGCTAATTCAATACCCTTGTTTCTCATTTCTGCCTCATTGCTCAGTGTTTGGGCTACACCAGTTCCAGGAGACAGATTCAAAGGTTGTAAGTTGTCTTTGGTAGTTTTGATATAGTAAGTTCCTTCAAACATTATCTTGTTATTGAAGAAACCAGCATCCAAACCAAATTCAATCTCTTCTGCTCTTTCAGGTCTGATATTTACGTTACCTACATTCACCGCAACAGTTGAACCAAGCAAACCGCCAATGTTAACACCGCCCAGTGAAGTAAAGGTTGCACCGAAAGGTACAGGACCAGCTGTTTGACCATAAGCCACACGTGGTTTCAACTGCGTGATGGTGCGAGATTTCCAGAAATCAAAATTGGCCAGGTTCACTGCTAATGATGCTTTCGGGAATGCGTAGTATTTATTTGGATCACCATTCGTGTTCGATTTGTCCCAACGGATACCTACCGTACCAATGATCTTGTCTTCAAAGTTGGCTTCCTGTTGTAAGAAAATACCCACATCTCTTTGAGAATTTTCAAACTGCGCTTCTACTTCCTGAACCGTTGCTTGTTTGATGTTAGACTGTCCGGGAGCCAAACCACGACCACGGTTGAAGATCCCATCATTTTTGAAATCCAAACGAACCATACCTGCTTGTGTGGTCATACTTACTTTTTTCAGTTCCCAGTTGTACACCATCGCAGCCTGGAAATTGGTATTCATGGTTTGTTGCCTACCCACTAAAATATCTCCAGGATTGGCTTGTGCACGCTGGAATTGCAGATCATCCGGAAGGTATACTTTGGTTGAGTTCTGGAAGAAATCCAAACCGCCATTCGCTTTGAATTTCAATTGTGATTTTTCTGTACGAAGAAGGTTGATATCTAATCCAAAAGATTGGATAAAACGATTTACCAAAGAATTGTTGATTCCTTTATCGGTTACATGAACCGGATTCTCTGCAAAGTATGGATTTGCAGGATATACACCCCCTACAGGTCTCAGGTCAAAATAATTTGGTACATAAGAAATGTTATAACCGATACTTGCACCTGAATTATTTTGGTTACCTGTAAAACCACGATCCGTATTACTACGGCTGTAGTTTGAGTTAACAGTTAGTGTGATGTCTTTAGAGAGTTTGTGATCAATGTTTGCACGAATAGACTGACGTTCAAAACCTGTTCTTCTAACAGTACCTCCTTCATCGGTTAGAGATCCTGAAATAAAGAACTTTGTTTTCTCATCACCACCACGAAGACTTAAACGGCTGTTCAGCAGGGTTGCTGTATTGCCGTAGAAATAATCTTCATAGTCAATAAAAGTACCTGAAGCAACTGCACTCTGGTAGCGTGTTAATTCAATCGGTCTTCTGGCAGCAGGAAAGAAAGAATTGATCTTTGCTTCACTCCAGTTGTCAACACCCATCAACTTCAATGGTGTTGCAAAACCGATATCTTGAGCAAAGCTGATTGTGGTTTTTCCTGCAGCACCCTTTTTCGTATTGATCACCAGAACACCTGCGTTCGCTCGGGTTCCGTACATAGCCGCTGCAGATGGTCCTTTCAATACCTCAATGCTTTCAATGTCTGCTGGGTTGATATCTGCCAATCGGTTGGCACCATCATCCTGATTTTGAGCACCGGCACCTGTTACTGATGCGCGACCGGTACGCTGAAAGTCATTGCTGATATACACTCCATCCAATACGATCAGCGGTGCAGAAGCCTGTGTAAGACTTGATAAACCGCGCAACTGAATGTTGATACCACCACCCGGTGCACCGGAGTTCATACGAATGGTTGCACCCGGAACTTTACCATACAGCGCTCCATCTGTAGTTTGAATCTGCGTGGTTCCCGTAAGATCACGCGCAGAAACAGTAGTTACAGCATTGGCAAGGTTAGAACGCTTGATCGAAGAAGCAAGACCTGTAATAACCACTTCTTTCAGCGGGTTAACCTCTTCTTCCATCATGATATTCACGGTAGGTCTGTCTGCCGATACACTTACTTCTGTTGCTTTATAACCAACATAGTTTAGTACCAGCACCGCAGTTCTTCCGGTGGGTTTAATAGAAAAATTACCGCTAGCGTCGGTAGTGGTCACCTGTTTGGTGCCCTTGATGGTAACAGATACTCCTGCAAGAGGGTTACCTGTTACGCTTTCTTTGACTGTTCCCGAGGCCGTAAAACCCTGGGCGCCTGCATCTATCATCTTCATAAAGAAGAACAACAGAAACAGCGTTTTCAGTAGATAACGTTTCTGCATACTCAGCATTTTGTTTTGTGAATAATTGGGTTTTTGAAATGGTTATATCAATTGTGGATTTGGAAACTATTTTTTGATCATAGGTAATTTTATCACAGACGGATATTGAGTAGAGTGATGAATTTTGTTCTCTACTTTAATACCCGTTGCTTCATCATAATTATTTCCTCCTGTATTCATGTTTCTGTCGAAGCGTGGAAAATTGCTGCTGGATACTTCAATGCGAATGCGATGTCCTGCTGCGAAATAGTTACTCGTGACCATCGGCGTGAGATCTACTTTATACACTTTCCCTTTTTCCATGAACACTTCTTTATCATATCCTTCTCTGTAACGCAAGCGTTGAATGGTTTCATCGAGATTATAAGCTTTACCATCCGGATGTACATCAATCAGTTTGATAGTTATATCTGTATCCGGACCGGAAGAAGACACATACAGTGTTGATTCAATAAAGCCGGTTACTTCTACCCCATCTTTTAATACATCTGAAGTATATACCAGAATATCATCTCGCAACTCCATGTTAGACTGATCAAAAGAACCACCTTGAACAGCATTCCCTGTACAACAAACATTACCGCCATAAGATGGCACGGGATTCATGGGATCATATTGAAAAGCGTCGGGTTTATTTTCTTTCGGTGGTACAGCTACTAATTGTCCGTCACCGTTTCTTGTATTAGCTTTACCGTTACTGCTTAAATAGAAGGATTCCATTTCAGCACCTGCAGGAGGGAAAGTTTCTGATTGTTGCCATTTGTTGCTACCCATGGTGTAGTAGCGTACGCGTGGATTCTTTTGTTTGAAATCATTTTGTTCTCCTTTCAGCAACATATCAAACCAACCCCAAGTAAGTTCATCATAATTCAATCTGGCATCTCCTACACTTCTTTCTCCTACAATGGTATTTTCTGTGGCTCTTTTATAAGAACAGTGTAACACGGGAGCGATCACCAGATATTGGTTATCAGCCGTGGCTTTGTCTTTAGCACTGTTACGAGCATGATTGAAAAGTGCAATATTGGGAGCGGAAGAAACATCGTACCAGGAAACAAACCAATAAGCCGGTACATTCAGTGGCATATCATCATGATACAATCCACCTTTGAACCACTTCGGATCATTGGGTTTACGACGAATCATGTCTTCATATACACCTTCTTGTCCCTTTACATTTTTAATGATGTCTTGTATAGGAAGATGACGCAGACCTACAGACCAATCAACTCTTGGCATTTCTGTAGACATATCATAAAAGCGTTGTAAACGCTGCAGATCTTTTTGCTGAACTGTTTTTGGGAAAGTAGGTTTGAATTTATCGTTCTGTGTTCCATATAACCATGCGGTGAAGAGCATTTGTCCGGCCCCGCCACGATACCAATTACCTTGTTCCATGAACTTCCCTACGCGACCAATCCCTGCACCGTAACTCTGCGCAACCATGGCAGCCAATGCAGGATGGTTTTGTGACGCCACAGCCATTTGCCATTCTGCTGTAGAAGAACAACCGATCACACCGATTTTTCCATTGCTCCAGGGTTGAGCGGCCATCCATGTGAAAGCATCATAGCCATCGGTGATAGGGGCGCCCAGAATATCCCATTCGCCTTCAGAGAAATAGCGGCCACGTTCATTTTGTACTACATAAGCATAACCACGGGAAACAGCGTTATACGCCTCCTCTAGGGTGCGAGTGGTCATTTTGCCATCTACCCAGGTATTGAATTGATAAGGGGTTTTGGAAAATACAATGGGAACTTTTTGATTGCCTTTAGGGCGATAGATATCAGTAGCCAACCTGATGCCATCGCGCATCGGCATCATGACCTTCTGATCAATAATGGCAATTTCCTGAAGTTTCAGGTAAATAGCAGCAGTATCTTGTGCAGTGGATACATGCGCACATAGTACGCACGCAATTATTGCAAGCATTTTTCTCATAAGCGAGATTTGGCTATTCTAATGAAGGCAATTAGTTTGTTAAAAACGTTGCATAAATATAACGATAAAATAAAATTATTCTAATGTGTCGTAAAAACACATAATGAACTATAACATTCAACCCATTAACTACTATCTGCTTGGAACTTATTCAAAAAAACCCGCTTCATTTGAAGCGGGTTGTGGGGTTTTCAGGGTTAAATGGTATAAGTTTCCTTTTTCCTTATTTGACCTTAATCAGTTGAACAACTTTTCTGCGGTTACCTTGAATGAATTCTGCAAAGTAATTACCCGTTTGATAGTTGTGTCCGATCTGAACCGTACTGTTAGCGCCTAATTTAGCTCTGCTTTCAACGGCTCTTCCCGAAGCATCTATTACTCTTAATGTAACCGGCGCATCGTATTTGCTTTCCAGTTTCAATGTGAAGTAGGTTCTTGTCGGATTCGGCATCACTGTTACTTTCAATTCTTCTTCAGAACGAGTTGTAGCCTGTAGCTTGTTGCTTGTAGTCTCTTCTGTAATAGTTGTCTGGCTATTATTAGAAGTAAGTACTGTAACAGGTGCAGCAGGCGCTGAACAGTTGTAAGAATTCCAGATCACATTTTTACCCTCGCTCTCTACTTCTTCAGCAATGAACAATCCGGTCATGAATACATCATCTCTACAATCTCTGTCTCCATGAGATCTGTGGTCACAATCATGGTGTCCATGTCCTTTGTGTTTACAATCTTTAGAACTATGTGCACGATGATCACACTTATCATCTCCATAATTACCTCCGGTAACTTTCAGTTTACCTTCCGGTACAATGATATTGGCAGTTATTCTTGTATCATCTCCTTTGACATGGAATTTCTCTTCATCTCTCTTATTATCTGCCAAATAGAATGTAACCTGATACGCTTCCGGATTTACAATGACATCACTACCAATGGTTACTTTTTTAGTTACACGCACACTGGTATTTGGTGCAAATCGAATATAACTGTAACCACCGGATTTAGGTCCTTTCTCAATTTGTAATTCCTCCAGATTTATAGTAGTTGAAGTAAAGCGTACGCTTGCTCCTTCTTCTAACTTAACCTTTCCGAATATGGTACCTGTAAGTGTTACATTGGCTCCTTTCTTCACGGTAACATCATCATAATTACCATTGAGCGTTGTATTGTTGCTAACTGATACATCTTGCAGGTATCTTGTGCTGCTGGTGTTATACTGCATGGTTGGCAGTGATACACTTACTACGCCATAGATCTTATTGTTGATGGTAACACCTTTCTTATCAGTATCAATTCTAGGTGCTTTTACAAAACTACCTGCACCTGTTACCGAGCTGTATTTTTCGAACTCAGCCTCACCTCGGCTACTCATCACACCCACACTACCACTTTCAACTTTGTTGTACTGACCCAGCTTCACTTCTTTTGTTGCCAAAATGGTGTAACTGCTAACCAGGTTTTGTTTTTGGTAGTTATAGGTTGCAGGTAATTCACTTCTACAACCATTTGCATTTGTTGCATACACACTGTATACACCATCAGCATCCGATAAACCAAGACTCAACTGCTGTGTGGTTGCTTTGGTAGTATTGTTGTACAACCATTGATAAGTAATTGGTCCACTCAGTGTGCTGTTAGCAGTTAATACCAACTGATTACACAATGCATCCGGCGAAGTGGTTGTGATACTTGCAACAGGTAACGGGTTGATGGTTACCGTGAAGCTACAGGTACTCACATTACCATGAATATCAGTTACTGTGAAGGTCACGGTTGAAGTACCGATCGCAAAGCTTCCACTTGCATTCGTACCTGTACCATTTCTGTTGGTAGCACCTGTGATCGTATAAGTTGTGCTTGCAATACCGCAATTATCAGATTGCGTTAATTCAGGGATCGTGTATTGTGTATTTCCTCCGGTATTTGCACAGAACACTTGATTGCTTGCACAAGCAATGACAGGTTTTTCCTGATCAGTTACTACAATGGTTTGTATCGCTGTTCTGGTATTGCCATTCACATCTCTTACTGTCCAGGTAATCGTAGTAGTACCGACAGGATATGCAGCCGTCAATAATTGATTATCGCTACGCATACCCATTACAGCAGCCACGCCACAGTTATCACCGGTAGTTGGTAGGGCAATGGTCAATGATGCTGAACAAAGACCCGCATCATTGTTTACGCTGATATCGGTTACGCTGATGGTTGGATTTTCGTTATCAATCACTACTACTTTTTGCTTCGCAGTATCGGTAATATTACCATGGATATCTGTAACAGTCCATGATACGATCGTAGTACCTACAGGGAATACAGCAGGTGCATCATTTGATACCGAAGCCACACCACAATTATCGCTGGTAACAGGTGTTCCAAGATCTACCGTGGCGGTACACAGACCAGGCGTATTGACCACACTCACCAATGCCGGTGCTTTGATTTTTGGTTTTTCTGTATCGTTAACAACAACTGTTTGGGTTGCTGTATTGGTATTACCATTTACATCGGTTACGGTCCATGTCACAATCGTAGTACCTACAGGGAATACAGCCGGTGCGTCATTTAATATTGAAGCAATGCTACAGTTATCACTTGTAATAGGAGAACCGAGGCTTACAACAGCTCCACATAAACCTATATCTGTACCTTGATTGATATTGGCCGGTGCAGTAATGGTTGGTGCGATATTATCTACTACGGTTATTGTTGCAGTTGCTGTACTACTGTTACCATTTACATCTGTCACCGTTAATACAACAATATTCGCTCCTACATTTCCACAATCGAAGTTGGTCTTATCCAATGCAATTGTTGCAATACCACAATTATCATTTGATCCATTGT
>FWPV01003884.1_pt1 | contig 32951 bp, 31 predicted proteins | sample 2228371 | NCBI WGS metagenome assembly FWPV01 (sample SAMEA103939776, study PRJEB20133) | metagenome
GGGCCGACCTTACCCGAGACGCCAACCTTCACTCCCCTCCTGATTGTTCAGGAGGGGTAGGGGTGGTTAATAGCTAAAAAACAAAGCTCGGGAGCGTCTCGGAATAGTGAGCCGACCCGAGCGCTTGGTGCCACCCATCTTTATGGTTGAAAATAAACAAGGTCGACCGCGAAGGGGCGCCGGGGGTGAACCGCGACAGGACCCGTCGGGTGATTCTATCGGCAAATTTGGGAGCTAACTTCGAGCTTGAAATCCACCTTTAATCCGGGTATAAAGGTCGCATGAAATTCAAAATTGAAAAAATGACCCGAAGAGAATTTATCGAGCGGAGCGTAATTGGTCTGGCCGGAGTCGGTTTTGGCACCTCGGCCGCGGGCGACTATCGGGGCTGGCCTGACCCGCACCAAGAGCAACGTTCCGGTCAGGTGCCCATCAAGCGGCCTCTTGGAAATACAGGAATCCGTCTGCCCATCGTCAGCCTGGGTGTCATGAACGCCGACAACCCGGACTTGGTGCGAAGGGCTTTCGACCTCGGCATCCGCCACTTCGACACCGCCCACGGCTACCAGCGGGGCCGCAATGAAGAAATGATTGGCCGAGTTCTCAACGAGCTGGGCGCGCGAGAAAAAGTAATCATCGCTACCAAAGCCATGACGCCTCGGGAGAGAGCCATGAAATCGGCCGGGCAAATAAAGCAGGATTTTATCCGAGCCGCAGAGGAAAGCTTGAGACGTCTGAAGTCTGATTATGTTGACCTCCTTTATGCTCACGATATTTCAAGCGCCAAGGATGTCAGCCATCCCGGCCTGGTCGAAGCCCTGGCCCTCCTGAAGGAGCAAAAAAAGGCGCGTTGGGTCGGCTTTTCTACCCACTCCAGCATGGCTTCCTGTCTTGAAGAGGCGTGCCGGTTAAAGTTTTATGACGTGGTCCTCACTTCTTTTAATTATGCCCTGTCCGATGACGAGGAGCTCTTGGCCTCTCTAAAAAAAGCAAAAGAAAGCGGCATCGGGCTCATTGCCATGAAAACCCAGTGCAGCCAGTACTGGTACCGGGATTCTCTCCCTAAGTCCAAACAACACTACTACGAGGGAACAATCCTCCATTCGGCCCTCCTCAAGTGGGTCCTCCGTCATGATTGGATCACGAGCGCAGTCCCCGGCTGCACGACTTTTGCCCAGCTCGAAGCGGATTGGCAGGTCGCTTTTGACCTCGCCTATAGTGAGGAAGAAGAGAAATTTCTTCGCGACCGCAAGGTCAAGCTCTCTCTGGCCTATTGTGTCCAGTGTTCGCAGTGCATCCCAACTTGTCCGGCCGCTGTCCACATCCCCTCGCTCATGCGCGCCCACATGTACCTCACCTGTTATTCTAACCCTGGACTGACCAGCCAAGCCCTGAAAGAAATGTCTCCAGGGAAAGACTTTAGAGTTTGTCTGGCTTGTGATTCCTGTCGAGCGGTCTGCGGTCGTGGGCTTCCTCTCGCCCGCCGGGTCGAAGAACTCAAGCAGGCCCTGGCCTGATTCTGGGTCTCACCCTTAAGCTCTTTCTTAAACGCCTGACTCAGTGACCGCGGACTATTTCTTTGACCCGCATCAGCTGGACTTGATAGGAACGTTCGATTTCCTCCAGGCGCGCTGAAATGTAGGCGATGGTCTCTTTGATATTCGGGATGAGGATGTATTCAAGAGCGTTGACCCGGCGGCGCGTTGTCTCGATCTCGGAAGAAAGCAATTCAGCCGCCCTCCAGAGTCTGGCCAGCTCGAGCAAATCGGGCAGAACCTCCTTTGTCTTTTTGAGGCCAATGTCCAGCTCCGATTCCGTGGTGATGAGGCTATAATCAGAAACCTCGACGGCCGCAATCTTGAATCGCGGTACGGTCAGGTTAAGGATGCGCTCTTTCTCAATCTCCAGGACCAGTTTCCCTTCGGGGATAGATTCCATGAGCTCAGGATAGCCGCTCCTCGTTCTGGCCAGAGCAAAGGAAAGCGAAATCTTTTGGAATTTCTCCCTCACCCGCTCCTCAATTTCTTTGAGCTGGCGGATGATGTCGAGGAACTGCCGCATCAGCTCTTCGAGCTTATCTTTGAGCAGCTTGTGGCCTCGTTGGGCTAAAGCCAGCCGCCGCCGGAGACGAAGCAGCTCCATCCGGTTTGGGTTCACGCTGAGCCGCATGGCAAAAGCTCTTCCCTAAACCTCAGGCCGGCCGAGCCGCCTCTTTCCCCGGATAATATTTCTCCAGGAACTCCGGCCGAATCCTCTTGAGCTCAGAGCGGGGAAGGAGCCGGAGCAAGCGCCAGCCCAACTCAAGAGTTTCCACGACACTCCGGCCGACGAACTCGCTCTGCCTGACAAACTCGGTCTCAAACACATCGGCGAACTGCAAATACAGCCGGTCAATATCGCTCAGCGCCGCCTCGCCAAGAATCAACGCCAGCTCGCGGGCTTCTTTTCCCCGAGCATAGCAGGCAAAAATCTGGTTGAGAACGTCGGCATGGTCCTCGCGTGTCTTTCCCTCACCGATGCCCTTGTCCTTGAGCCGGGAGAGGCTGGGCAGGACGTCGATGGGTGGGTAAATTCCTTTGCGATGGAGCTCGCGGCTGAGCATGATCTGACCCTCGGTGATATATCCGGTGAGGTCGGCGATGGGATGCGTCTTGTCGTCTTCTGGCATCGTCAGGATGGGGATGAGCGTAATCGAACCTGGCTTCCCCTTGATCCGGCCAGCCCTCTCGTACATCGAGGCAAGGTCGGTATAAAGGTAGCCGGGATAACCCCGCCGGCCAGGAATCTCTTTTCGGGCCGCCGAAATCTCGCGCAGCGCTTCCGCATAGAAAGTCATGTCCACCAGGATGACGAGCACGTGCATATCGAGCTCAAAAGCCAGGTATTCGGCGCAGGTGAGTGCCAAACGAGGAGTGGCGATGCGTTCAATCGGCGGTTCGTTGGCCAGGTTGAGGAATAAAACAGCTCTCTCGAGAGCTCCGGTACTCCGGAAATCCTCAATGAAGAAATTGGCTTCTTCAAAGGTAATCCCCATGGCCCCGAAGACGACAGCAAACTTTTCTTCTTTTCCCAGGACCCTGGCCTGCCGGGCAATCTGGGCGGCAAGCCGCGCATGGGGGAGGCCGCTACCTGAAAAAAGGGGCAGCTTCTGCCCGCGGACGAGCGGGTTCATGCCGTCGATAGAAGAGATGCCCGTCTCGATGAACTCCGAGGGATAATCTCGGGCGTCTGGGTTAATCGGGCTTCCGCTGATGCTGAGCTGCTTCCGGGCAATGACGGGAGGACCACCATCTTTGGGCTGCCCCGACCCATCGAAAATGCGGCCAATGATTTCCTCAGAAACCCCGAGCGTCTGGGAGCGGCCGAGAAACCTCACCCTTGATTTCTCCACATCCAAGCCCACGGTTCCCTCAAAGACCTGGACAATGGCCCGGTCGGTGGAGACATCAAGGACGGTGCCCCGACGGAGGAACCCGGCAGCTGCCTCAACCTCGACCAGCTCCCCGTACTTTACGTTCTCGATTTTCTCAACAATGACCAGTGGCCCGACGATATTGGAAACAGTCAGATATTCTTTATACATGGGCAGTCCTCATGCCTGGCTGGCCTGGAGATTCTTAAAAGCCTGGTCGACCTCCAGATAAACGTCGAGGAGACCAGCCTCTTCTTCGGGTAAATATTTCATCTGGGCTATCCTCTCCCTTACTCCAAGCGAAATAACAGTCTCCAGGCTTGCGCCTTCTTCGAGTGCTCGCAACCCGAGATGGTGGAAATGGAGGATGGTGCGAAGCATCAGGTATTGCTTCCTCAAGGAAGCGTAAGTGTCCTGAGGATGGTAGGCATTCTGATGGAGAAAATCTTCCCGGATCGAACGCGCGGATTCCAGGATAAGCCTTTCCTTTGGAGATAGGGATTCGACTCCCACCAGTCGCGCAATTTCCCGCAGCTCGGCTTCTTCCTCGAGCAACATCATGGCTTCCTGACGGAGCTCTGGAAAATCTTCAGCGACCTGGTTTTTGAAAAAGGCCCTGACATTCTCAGCGTACAGCGAATAACTCAAAAGCCAGTTGATGGCGGGAAAATGGCGCATGTTCGCCAGACGGTCATCAAGAGCCCAGAAGACCTTGACCACCTTAAGCGTTGCCTGAACGACTGGGTCGGAGAGGTCACCGCCAGGCGGCGAGACAGCACCGATAACGCTTAATGCTCCAGGCCTCTCGTCCGAGCCGAGGCAGATGACTTTCCCGGCTCGTTCGTAGAATTCAGCAATCCGGCTGGCCAGATAGGCAGGATAGCCCTCTTCACCGGGCATTTCTTCCATACGTCCTGAGATTTCCCGGAGAGCTTCTGCCCACCGGCTGGAGGAATCCGCCATGAGGGCAACCGAATAGCCCATGTCCCGAAAGTATTCAGCAATCGTCATTCCGGTGTAAATGGAAGCTTCCCGAGCGGCAACGGGCATGTTTGAAGTGTTGGCGATGATGACTGTCCGCTCGAGCAGCGGCCGGCCTGTCCGAGGGTCTTTAAGCTCAGGAAAGCTCAACAAGAGGTCCGCAACTTCGTTACCTCGCTCGCCGCAGGCGACAAAGACAATAATCTGCGCATCCGACCATTTGGCCAGCTGATGCTGGACGACTGTCTTGCCGCTACCAAAGGGTCCGGGCACGCAGGCAGTTCCTCCCTTGGCCAGCGGGAAGAGCGTATCCAGCACGCGTTGACCTGTGGTCAAAGGCTCGTCCGGCATCAACCGGCGCTTGACGCTTCGCTGTCTGCGGATGGACCAAACCTGGAACATGCGGATTTCCTCAACTCCAGTGGCTGTCTCAACCTTGGCGATTGAATCTTCCACTCTGAACTTCCCTTCCCTGATTTCGAGAACGCGTCCAGAAACCCCTTCGGGAACCATGATTCTGTGTTTGACCAGGGGCGTCTCTTCCACTTCTCCGAGAAAATCGCCGCTCAAGACTGTTTCTCCTTGCTGCCGCAATGGCTTGAATTCCCACTCCCGGCTGCGGTCAAGAGGCGGTACTTCAATGCCGCGGGTGACGAAGTCTCCTTCTCGCGCCCGGATGACATCGAGCGGCCTCTGGATACCGTCATAGATAGAGCCGATGAGGCCTGGCCCGAGCTCCACGCTTAACGGCCGTCCCGTCAGAAGCACCGGTTCTTCCGGACCAATGCCCGTCGTGTCTTCGTAGACCTGGATAAAGGCCAGGTCCTCCCGCAACTCGATAATCTCCCCGATTAACCCGAGGGCTCCGATTTTGACCATATCATACATCTTGGCCCCCAGGCATCCGGACGCAACAACGAGGGGGCCCGCCACGCGAACGATCTTAGGTTGACTCATCTTTTCCCTTTCTCTTGACCAGAGCATCCGTTCCGGTCGCTTTGACAGCCATTTCCCGGACGATTCTGTCAATGGTATCGGCCACTTTTCGGTAATCTGAGAAACCGATGATGACCGGGAAAAGTTCTTTCCCCTCCTTCTTTTTTTCCCTTCTCAGGACCTCAAGCCAGTCCTGATGCATCCAGCAGAGGGAGAACTTTTCCCTTTCGAGTGTAGCCATAATCTGGCCCAAATCCCTTGCCTCCTGGGGAGAAAAGACTGCCACTCCTAAGGCTTTTAGCCCGAAGAGCAAATCAGCCTCCCCGACAGCGGCGATTTTTCCCGAGCTAAACATAGGTGGCGCTCATCCTTTCTTTAATCATCTCGACCGGAATCTGAAGCATTTTGCCGAGGCCGAGCAAGCGGACCAACTTGATTTCTTTTTTCCTGGCCAGGCCGTAGGAAAAAATCGGCTCGGGACCAAAAGTGATGTACTTGGCCTGCCGAAGGTAGCTCATGAGCAAATCCTCAATTCCACGTTCGAGGCCGATAAAAGTTTCCTCTTCGCTCAATTTCTCGACCGCCCTGATCCAGAGCTCCCCATAGGGAGTGGCCCGGAAACTTTCAGCCGCCTCTGTCCATGAACTGCCATAAGTTTCGATAAAGGTCCGAGGAGGAATCCTCCCTCCGGAAAGCAACATTTTTTCCACTCGCTCCCGGGAAAGTCCCGTGTATTTGGCCCGAAAAAAAATCTTGATGTTGGCCGTATCAATGCGCTGCCGGACGTAGTTGATGATAAAGGGATAACCCGCCCTTTGCGCCAGCATGAGCGCCTGCGTCGGTGCATCGTCAAGAAGAAAAGCTTCAACCAGCTCCCTCTCTATTAAGATTTCTTGAAGCAGACGCTTGAGTTTTTCTTCCTCTCGAGCGAGGCAAGAATCCAGCTCGGCTGAAGTGACCACTTTGATCAGCTCCTCTGGATAAGCCCCGGCATCATAGACAAGCTTAAGAGAAGCTCGAGCATCCTGAGCTTCTGCTGCCTCGCGAAAGATTGGCTCGGGGATGAGATATTTTTCCAGAGCTCGAACGCGGCCAACTCCGTAGGCATAGTCAAGTCTCCTTATTCGGCTCATAGGTCGAGAGCTTCAACGATATCCTTCTCCAGCCTGGTCCGGAGCTCCTCTATGAACCTCTGCCTGTCGACGGGCTCTTCCGACTCACCTTTTTTCATGATGACCTTCTTGGTAAGAATCTTCTCGGCAATGGCCCCATCCTGAATGGCTCTTTTCAAGACTTCTTCAAGAAGCTCTTTCCTTTGCCGAAGAAGCCGGAGCTTTTTCTCCAGCCGGGCTTGAGTAAGAATGCGGCTCGCCTGGAGCCGCGCCTCCCGCTCTGCTTCCTGACGGTAGCGCTGAGCCATCTCGACAGCCTCCTCGTGAGCCCTTCGTTTCATCTCTTCAGCTTTTCTCTGGCTTTCCTGGAGGATTCGTTCTGCTTCGGCTCGGGCATCAGATAGGATTTTGTCGACGATTTTCTCGAGACTCATTCGCCATTCCCTTGTTCTATCTTCATCAAATTTTTATCCCGTTGAGCAGGAGAATGGTTATCAGCAGCCCCAGGACAGCGTAGGTTTCGACGAGGGCCCCAAGAACCAGGGGTTTGGTCAGGTCTTTCGGTTGTTTAGCCACCATATAAACGCCGGAGGCGCAAACTTTACCCTGATGGATTCCAGAGACAAGGCCGGCAAAGGCGACGGGCAAACAGGCGACAAGAACCTGCCAGCCCTGGTGGGTGGAAAGCTTCGCCAGGCTCCCCGTGGTCAGGCCCAGTTTGAGAATCACCAGAAAGGCGCTGAGAAACCCATAAATTCCCTGGGTTCCGGGCAGGGCGACAAGGAGGAGCAAACTGCCAAATTTTTCGGGGTCTTCGCTCATCACGCCTGTAGCCGCCTGCCCGGCCAGGCCCACTCCAATGGCAGAGCCAATCCCTCCCAAAACAACAGCCAAAGCACCTCCAAAGACCGCCAGCGTTATTCCTAAGTCCATGCGACGTTCCTCCTTCCTTTCAATCGACCCTCTTTTATTCAAACGAATTCCGCATACTTGTTTTCCAGCCGAAACGGCTTGAAGGGTTTTCCGCCCGCCTGGAAAAACTTGGTAAAGAACTCGACAAACTGCAGCCGCATCGAGTGGACAAACCCGCCCAGGAAACTGATGGCCAGGTTGAAGAGGTGTCCTCCAACAAAGACCACGGCGGCCAAGACCCAGCCCACCCAGGGCATCTTGAAGGCAGTTTGGGCAAGGGTGTTGACGACCATGGCAATCACGCCCGTCGCCAACCCGAGCGCGAGAAGTCGCGAATAAGAGAGAACATCACCCAAGTACTTGGAGATATCGTACAAACGATAGAGCCCGCCAAAAAAACGGGCCAGCGGGTTTTTTTTGGGCGAAGAAAAAAACACCACTCCAGCCGACCCAATGAGTGAGGTTATTCCCCACATTGTATCTTTGGTTAGAAAATAAGCGATTAATGAGGGCAACAACAGGAGCCAGCCTCCCTGGACAAAAATCCCCTGGAGGAAATTCTTTTGTTTCAGCTGAATGATAAGGTTGAGCAGGGTCCCGAACCAGACTTGAATGAAGCCGAGAGCGAGGGAGAGGACAAGAAAAGAGAGAGGATTCTGAATCGGGTCGATGAGGGCAAGCTGCCGGATTGGAAAACCAAACCATCCGCCAACCAGGGTACCGAGAAAGATGTTGGAAATTCCGAGGAGCAAGAGGAGGCGGAAAAATTGAAGCGTTCCTCCCTTCGGCCGCGCTAGCTTCAAATAGAGAAGGCTGAACAGGGTTACGGCCAGACCATAACCGGCTTCGCTCACGCACAGTCCGACGAAAACGAAGAAGAACGGAGCCAGAGGAACAGTCGGGTCAAGAGAACCTCGACCAGGAAGACCGTAAAGCCTGGTCACCAGTTCAAACGGCTGTGCCGGCTTCGGGTTCTCCAGAATCACCGGCGGTTCCTCGCCAGGAAGAGGCGGCCGAAAAAATACTTCACACTCTGATTCATGAGAGGCAAGATGTTTTTTCAACCGGGGAATATCCTGCTGGCGCACCCAGCCTTCGAGATAGACGACTTTCTCTGTGGTGCCCAAGAGGCGGGAGGAGGCAATTTTTTCCCGCTCATTATGGAGAAGGTCATAGACCTTGGCCAGCCCATCTCGATGAGGAATCATCTCGGCCGTCTTCCGGTCGAGCCCTTCAAGCTCCTTTGTTTTAATTTCAATCTCGTGCCCATCCTTATCAAGGATATCCTTCACGGCGTCGCCGGGACCAGCTTTGGCCATCACCACCTCGGGCATAAAAACAGGAGAGAAATCGACTTCCCTGAGCCTCGGTTCGATGAGCTCTTTGTCCTTCTTCAAGAAAAGGAGAAGGACATAAAGCAGTCTCTTGGCCGAATGAACGACCTCGAACCAAAGCGCTTCTTCTTCCGCCGCTTGACTCAAGTCCTTTTGCCGAGCAAGGGGAATGGTGCCGACCATGATTTCGAGGCGATTGTCGCCTCTGAACCAGGAAAGAGGCAAGGCAAGAGCACTCCAGGGACGAAGAAAATCCATTTCTTTCTGCAGGACTTTGATTTCAGAAAGAAGCTCGTTTTTTCTGGCCTCTATCTTCTCAATTCGTTCAACTAGAGAGAGGTAATCAGAAGCAAGAAGCGCTTCTTTTTCCTTGATCGAAAGAGCTGGCTTTCGCGCCGCTATTTTTGCCAGAAAACCCTTCGCTTCTCCGACCGACAAAATATCCAAACACTTTTCGAGGCGGTGAAGAAGAAGGTCGAGCTTGGAAACATCCGCCTCAACCGGCCGGAGCCCGGTCTCTTCCCTTTTCGCTTCCTCAAGCTGAACAACGCCAATCTCCTGAAGAAGCGCCAGAAGCTCTGTCTTCCAAGAACCATGGGCGAGGATTTCAACTCTTTCAACGCTGGCCAGCCCCATTCTCTAAGCAGCTCCCTCATCCACGAATTTTTTTATTTTCAAGACGATTTTCTGAACGGCCTCATCCATTTTCGCCATCGCCTTCCTTTTTAACTCCTCGACCTCAACTTCAGCCCCCCTCGCAATTTCTTCAGCTTCCCTTTTTGCCCTCTCGAGAATAACGTTTTTTTCTTTTTCCGCCTCAGCTTTAGCCACCGCCAGCGTTTCTTCTTTGATTCTCTTTGCTTCTTCGGAAGCTTTTCTAAGGATTTCGACTGCCTTTTTTTCTTCTGTCTCTTTGATAATCGCCCGGGCTTTTTCCTCAGCCTGCTTGATTCTTTCAATCGCTTCCTGGGCTGAGCTCTTTCCCGTCTCACCTCTCATCCATGATTCCTTTCTTCCAGCTCTATTCCTTCTCTTGCCTGTCCCCGATACCCCAGGTTATCCCTTCTGCTCATCTTTGAACCAATATTATATCTAATACCTTATTAATTTTAAAGGCTAAAATTGGACCCAAAATTTCCAATAGAATCACCCGACGGGTCCTGTCGCGCTTCACCCCCGAACCACGCCACCCATCGGGTGCACCTCTTTATCATGCTCATTTCTTGGAATATCATGCATCTTCGGATCACGGAAATTTCCTATCGGCAAATTTGGGATGGACGCGGGCCCGGCCGAAGTATCACCCGCGAGCTTTTTTTGGGCTTTCCTTTTGACTCCCGGCCGATGGGTCCCGAGCGCAGATGAAAATGACCATCGCCTTCCCCGAAGCCGAAGGTCAAAGCAAGAAGGTTGTGTAAAGGTAGTAGGCCCGGAAATCGAGCCGCCGCCTGCTGGCTCTTTTTTCAATCTCCCAGAAGTCTGACCGATAATCACTGGGCGGAGTCTTAAAAAGAAGAAAGGCGCCAGCCCTCTCGAGGTCCAGGGTTTCCTCGACGGAGAGGCCCTCTTCAATGTGGATGACCAGCCGGAGTTTTTTCTCTTTGCGTCTCCCCATGGTCTCGATTAGCTGCCGCACCACCGACTGGGAAGAAAGGCTTTTGTCGGAAAGATGGACCCAGGCATCCTCCCGGGCTACTCTGGCAAGCTCCTCTTCCCACGGTCCATGATGATAATAGACAAGCCAGCTACCACCGGCGCGGCAGGAGGAAGCAACCACCTCAAGCCCGCCCAAATCACTTCTCCCCTGCCGATTGGAGTGGTGGATATACGCGCCGCGCTGTCCAATAGCCTGGAGAAAGCCAAGTGTGTCTTTATCGCTCTGACCTCCCCAGAGCGGGCCATGGGAGAAGCAGGCCACTACAGCTTTGGACCTGGAACACGCCTTGGCTAGGAGCTCGAATTCATCGACCTTTGACCTGATCTCAGCGGAAGTATAGATATCTGCCCCGGCTTCAGCCAGCCATTCGAGCTCGAAAAGGCTGAGCTTCCCCGTGTCGACGAAACGGAAACGTCCTCCCCGCTGGCGGCATGCTTTTGCCGCCTCCAGAAAATCAGAAAAATCAAACTGGTCGTCCCGGACAGTCAACTCTCTCCTCTGGCGCGCTCGATCCAGAAGGTCGAAAATTCTTTTCCTCTCTTCTTCCATCCTTTTCTGGCCCTCCTCGGACCAACTTTCTTTTGGTGAGCCTGAAAATATACTTCATTTTTTTAAAAACGTAAACACCCGCCCCCAAAAATCCCAAACGATTATCAGCCATCAGGACGATTGGTTCCGGAAGGATGATCCAGGCCGCTTGAAAAAATGGCCGCCCTCTTTTAATATCAAGACAGGATGCCCCAAAAAAAAGCAGCGCTCGTCCTTTTTTCAGGTGGATTAGATTCCACAACCGCGCTTTACTGGGCAAAATCCAAATACCCGGAGGTTACTGCCCTTAGCTTTGATTACGGCCAGCGCCATCGCATCGAGCTTGTCACGGGACGGCGCTTGACCCGACGTCTCCGGATTCCCCATCGTGTCCTCAAGGTTGACCTCCGCCAGGTAGGGGGCTCTGCTTTAACGGATATGAAATATTCGCTTCCCCAGTATCGAGGAGTTGATGAAGTTGGCTCACGCGTTCCTCCAACCTATGTCCCCTTCCGCAACGCGATTTTCCTCTCTCTGGCTGTGGCCTGGGCAGAAGCAAACGCCATTCCCACGATTGTCTGTGGGTTCAACACCATCGATTCCCCCGCCTATCCTGACACGAGCCTCCAGTTTGTTCGGTCGATGCAAAGAGCTGTCGATTCCGGGACCAAAGCGGCCATCCAGGGCCGTCCCATAAAAATTTTGACCCCGTTTATCCATCTTAAAAAATCTGAGATCATCCAGAAAGGCATTTCCCTGGGGGCGGATTATTCTTACTCTATTTCGTGTTATAGCGGCCAGGAGGTCCCTTGCCGCCATTGTTCCTCCTGCCTCCTTCGCGAGAAAGCCTGGAAAGAAGCCGGCTGCAATGACCATCTCCTTGTCCGCCTCAAAAAGGAAGGAAAACTATGAGCTGGCAACTCCGGGTCAGGGAAAGATTCCAGGCTGCCCATTATCTCAAGGAATACCGCGGTAAGTGTGAGAAGCTCCACGGCCACACTTTCCAGGTTGAGGTTGTGGTCGAAACGCGGGAGCTCGACGCAACTGGAATCAGCCTTGATTTTGGCGTCATCAAGAATAAGTTAGCCGAAATCCTTCCCGACCACACCCTCCTCAACGAGGTTTTCCCGTTCAATCCCTCGGCTGAAAACCTTGCCCGGCACTTTTTCCATGAGCTAAAAAAATACTTCCCGGTCAAGGAGGTGACAGTCTGGGAATCCGAGGACTCCTCCGCTACCTATGTTGAGGATCATTGAAGTCTTCCCCTCTCTCCAGGGAGAGGGCCTGAGGCAAGGAGAGCCGACAATCTTTGTCCGGCTGGCTGGTTGTAACCTCAGGTGTTCCTTCTGTGATACTCGCCGGGCCTGGCGGGGAGGCAAGAAGATGTCAGCCGAGCAAGTGGCCGTCGAGGTCGAACGAATTCGGAAACACTTCCCTGCCCGCTGGGTTTGTTTAACCGGGGGGGAACCCCTTCTTCAAGACCTTGGCGAGCTCGTCCACATTCTTAAAAGAGGCGAGCTTAAAATCCAAGTTGAAACTAATGCCAGGCACTTCGTCCCCCTTCCTTTTGATTGGGTGACCATCTCCCCTAAACCCAAGTCCTATGCCTTCGCTCCTGAGTATAAAAACATGGCCCGCGAGGTGAAGCTCATTGTTACCAAGGACCTCGAGCTTCGAGTGATAAAAAGGCTGCGCCGCTCTTTCCCGCTCGAAACCCCTCTTCTTCTCCAGCCCCAGTCGAACCGACTCTGGAGTTTGAAACACGCCCTTAATCTTCTTGAAAAATCTCTTGCCCTCGGGCTCGAAAATATCCGACTCAGCCTCCAAATCCACAAGCTCGTCGGCCTCCTCTGAGAAGGCTCATCCCTTTTTCCCCTCGAACCAGCGGTAGCCGAATCGAGTCATGTAAAAACCGAAGAAGATGATGAAAGCTCCGACCACCTGGTAAATATTGACCTTCTCCCCCAGAAAAAAGTGAGCAAAGAAAACGGTGAAAACAGGCGTAATGTTGCTGTAGATGCCCGTCTTTGTGTTTCCCACTCGATGGACCGAAGAATACCAGATAAGGTAACTCAAAGCAATGGCAAAAAGAGCCGAAAAAAGAAGCGCCGCCCAGCTCCTTTGGGATAAAGAGGTCCAGGGAAGACGCAGGATGTCTTGCGCGGCTAATGGGAGATAAAAAAAAGTCCCAGCGGCAAGCGTCAGTGCCGTCAACTTGAGAGGGGTAAAGCGCCCGAGGAGAGGCTTCGAAAAAACGGTATACACCGCCCAACAGAGGTTGCCCAAAAGGATGAAAAGCTTTCCTCTGATGTCCCCGCCTGACAGACCCAAGCTAAACGACGGCCCAAAAAAGACGAGATAAAGCCCAAAAAAAGAAAGAAGGATGCCTGCCCAGCCAGCCCAGTGGATTCTTTCCCGGATGAAGATGGCGCTCATTAAAGCAATAAAAATGGGCGTCGTCGTCATGACCAGAGATGTGCTCGAAGCAGTCGTGCTGTTAATTCCGTTGATAAAGAGGGTCTGGTAGAAGGTATTCCCGACAATCCCCAGAACTCCAATCTTCAGCCAATCACGGCCGCTAAGAGACCACTCCCGTTCTTTTCTCCAGAGGAAAAGGAAAAGCAATAAAGAAGCCAGGCTCAGCCGGGGCCCGTTGAAAGCGTGAGGGGTGAACTCGCGCAGGGCAATCTTGACCACCGAAAAATTTAAACCCCAGATGATGACCGTAAAGAGCATAAGGAGGTCGGTTGAACTGAACCTGGGGTCGTTTTCTTTGACCGGTTTTTCAATCCGCGCTCGAGTTTTTGCTGGGACGGGGATAACGGGCTTCGACAACAGACTTCATTCCTCCTCTTGGGTTAAACTCACCAATCACTGTAGCTCTCTTCGGCCGGCAGGCTTTAACCACATCTTCAAGGATGCGATTGACGGCGTTCTCATAAAAAATGCCCACGTTTCGGTAGCCGAGGATATAATTTTTCAAGGACTTGAGCTCAAGGCATGATGAATCAGGTACATAGCGAATCGTAATCTTGCCAAAATCAGGCAGCCCGGTCTTCGGGCAGACGGAAGTAAACTCGGGAATCTCGATGGCAATTTCATAATCGGGAAACTGGTTAGGGAAAGTGGCCAGCCGAGGGAGTCTGGCCCGGAGACCGCTTTTGGCTTCTTTTTCACCATACACAGGCTCGATTTTTTTTCTTTTTCTCATCAAAAAGCCTCGTCAGAGCAGTATAACTTAAGCCCTAGCCAAAGACAATCCTTCCGGCCCGGATAAAAAGCGGTTGCTATTGAAAATTATTTTTATTATCATTGGCCTGTCCACCATGCCCGGACCCCATCAATGGAGACACCGCCTAGGAAAAGAGGTCTGTCGCTGGACTCTTCCTCGCCAAGCCATCCTCGACCTGCTCAGCCGAACTCCTGGCCATCTCACGGCCAAGGAGATTTACTCAAGGCTGCACAATTCCTACCCGGGTCTTGGCCTGACAACAGTCTACCGGACTCTTGACCTTCTTGTCCGCTCAGGGTTGGTCAACAGGTTCTCCTTCGGGAGCGGAGAAAGCCGGTACGAGTTTAACCCGAGCGAAAAGGAAGAACATCACCATCACCTTATCTGCACGCGTTGCGGCAAAATCATCAACTACAGCCATTTCGTCGAGGAAGAACTCGAGCTGGTCAAAAGAACGGAATCGATTCTGGCCCAGAAATATAAATTTATCGTCCAGGACCATAACATCGAATTCTATGGCCTGTGCGCCCGGTGCCGCCAGGGGTGATTTTTCTTAAGGAGGATTATCTTGAAAGACAAGAACTATCGAAGCTTGGAGACGAGTGTTATCCATGCCGGCCAGCATCCCGACCCTCTTTTTGGCGGCGTGTCTGTCCCCATCTTCCAATCCTCGACCTTCGCCTTTCAGTCGGCCGAGCAGGGAGCAGCCAGGTTTGCTGGCGAGGAAGATGGCTACATTTACACCCGTATTGGAAACCCGACGGTCCGGGCCCTCGAGGATTGCGTGGCCATTCTGGAGAATGGCTACAGAGGCCTGGCCACTGCCTCCGGGATGGCCGCCATTACGACCATTTATCTAAGCTATCTCGAATCTGGTTCCCATGTCATCAGCACAGCGGCTGTTTACGGCCCCACTCGAACAGTCCTCGAAAAAGAATTCGTCCGTTTTGGCATAACAGCCGACTTTGTCGACACTTCCAACTTAGCTAATATCGAGGCTTGCCTGAAACCCGAGACCAAGATGCTCTTCATTGAAACGCCAGCCAACCCGACCCTGGTCCTGACCGACATCCGGGCCGTTGCCTCCCTATGCCGAGAGTTCGGCCTTCTTCTCGTCGTTGACAACACTTTTTCCAGCCCGGTGGTTCAGCGTCCCCTCGACCTGGGGGCAGACATCGTTATCCATAGCCTGACCAAGTTCCTGAACGGCCACAGCGACGTAGTCGGCGGAATGATTGTCACCAAGGACGAAGCAAATTACCTTCGGGTCCGCCGCCTCCTGACGCTTCTCGGCGGTACCATGGACCCTCACCAGGCCTGGCTCATCCTCCGCGGGGTGAAAACACTCGCCTTACGCCTGGAAAAAAGCCAGCGCAACGCCCTGGAGCTGGCTCGCTTTCTCGCCTCTCATCCGAAAGTCAGCTGGGTCAACTACCCCGGACTTGAGTCCCATCCTCAATACACCCTGGCCAAAGAGCAGATGATGGGCTTCGGATCGATGCTCTGTTTCGGTCTCCGCGGCGGACTGGAAGCAGGCCGCTCTCTGATCAACAACGTCAAGCTCTGCACCCGGGCTGTCTCCCTGGGTGGCGTAGAAACCCTGATCGAGCATCCGGCGAGCATGACTCACGCCGGAGTCCCCGAAGAAGAGAGGCAAAAGGCTGGAATTAGCGACGATTTGGTCCGTGTTTCTGTCGGCTGCGAGGCCTTTGACGACCTCAGAGCTGACCTGGAGCAGGCTCTGGCCGCCCTTCCATAAACCATCCAAACTTAGGGCTGAGTTTGCTCTGTATCTGAGATTGCGAAGAGAGCTCAAGATTGTCTCAGGACATTTCCCATTAAAATTTTAAAACCCAATCGGCCCCCACCCGCGTGTGGCTCGGTCCTGGGGCCGGCCGAGCTCTTGACGCCACTTATCTTCTTGATTGACAACAAGCCAATAGAAGGGGAAGCAAGTGGGGAAAGAGGCGAGGGGCTTGGGTGAGAAAGCCCGTCGAAGCCTGAGCGGGCACGGTTTCTCGAGCGAAGCGAGAGAAGAACGAAGGCTGAGTCGGAGCGATTTTGAGAGTTGGCGAAAGCCAAGCCTGGGGGTTCCAAGGGGGATAGCCCTCTTGGCCGCAGGACGAAGTCCGAAAAGGGGAGGCAGGGAGCTGGGCGACTGTTGGAAGGGGGAAAGCGGAGCTTTCTCCCTCCAAAAATCCGCTGCGGGAAATGAGCGGGCTGCCGAATCCCAACCCCGAGCCTGGCCGGGGGTGAACCGCGACAGGACCCGTCGGGTGTTTCTATTGGCAATTTTGGGAAAGCCAGAGCTCTTGCCTTTTCAAGATAAGTCGTCTATCTTATTTTCTTGAGCTTAAGCGGAGATATCTTGGATGTCCTCAGACGAAGAACTCGAAAGATTCACGCGCCAGCTTCAAGAAGAAATTCTCGAACAAATTAAGAAACGATATTCCGAAGCGGTCGTCGACCACTGGCAGAATCCACGCAATATGGCAAGAATGGAAACGCCCGATGGATATGCCCGGGTTAAAGGCTCTTGCGGCGACACGATGGAAATGTTTTTGCGCGTCAAGGACGAGAGGATCACAGATTGCACATTCCAGACTGACGGCTGTGGAACGACTATCGCTTGTGGGAGCGTGGCCACCGAGCTCGCAAGCGGCCGATCTTTCGCTGAGGCGTTGGCTTACGCGAGTGCCGGAGAAATTCTCAAAAGGCTTGGCGGGCTGCCCGAGTCCGATGTTCACTGCGCTCACCTGGCCGCCGAGACACTGCGCCGGGCCTTGGCTGATTACCTCTATCAAAAAAGCAATCCATGGAAAAAACATTACCGGAAAGTTTAATTCCATCAGTCCAATTTCTGAGAAAAGGAAATAAAGATGAACAAGTGCCGGAGCGAGGAAAACCTTGGGCGCTGCAATTGCACCTGGGAGCCCTGCAGCCGGAAAGGCATCTGCTGCGAGTGCATCGCTTACCATTGGAGCCATAAGGAGCTACCCGCTTGCTTTTTCCCGGATTCTGTTGAGAAGACCTACGACCGGTCGCTCCGACGGTTCCTCTCTCTTTATCGAGATCGATGATTTCTCACGTTTATGGCCCGGTTCCGTCGCGGCGGCTGGGCTATTCCCTCGGCGTCGATATCATTCCTTATAAAACATGCCCTTTCAACTGTATCTATTGCCAGCTCGGCCAGACGAAAACGCAAACCACCCGCAGGCGCAAGTTTTATCCTCCGGCTGAAGTCCTCGGCCACGTCAAGAAAGCGCTCGATTGCGGCCAGCGCATCGATTTCATTACCTTTTCTGGCTCGGGGGAGCCCACCCTCAACACCACCATCGGCAAGCTCATCCGACAGTTAAAAAAAATGACCAACATCCCGGTGGCTGTGCTGACGAACAGCTCTCTCCTGTCGAGGCCGTCTATCAGGCGTGCCCTTCTCGCAGCCGACCTCGTCGTCCCCTCTCTCGACGCCGGCCTTGAGTCCACATTCAAAAAAGTCAACCGGCCGGCGCCGTCCCTTCGGCTTGAAAGAATTATCCGCGGACTGGAAGAATTCCGCCGTGAATTTAAGGGCCTCATCTGGCTCGAAGTCATGCTGGTCAAGGGAATCAACGATTCCCCGGCTGACATCAAAGCCTTGAAGAAGGCAATCGCCCGCATCCAGCCTGACCGCGTTCAGCTCAACACGGTCGTCCGCCCGCCGGCAGAGGACTGGGCTCTCCCGTTAAGCTACGAAGAGCTCGAACACATCAAGGCCCAGCTGGGAGAGAAGGCTGAAGTCGTCGCCAGCTTCCGGGAAAAAGGGCAACCTTCTTCTAGCCCAGATAGCGAAGCCACCATCCTTGCGCTCATCGCCCGGCGGCCGGTGACAGCCGGGGATATCGCAACCATACTCGCCAAAAGTGAACAAGAAATATCTCGCCAGCTTGAAGAGCTGCTAAAAAAGAAAAAAATCAAGCTCGTCAAGCACAAGGGGAAGAGTTTTTACGTTCCGGGCTAAGAAAGGACAGCCGATAGGCCAGGAGAAAACGAGATGCCTGAAATCAAAGATGTCGATACCATGTCCCGAGAGGAGCTTCTAGAGTTGCTCCGGGATGCGGCCCTCAACTGGCTTACCCATGACGGCCTCTGGTTTCGCGCGGCTGAGGAAGCCTACGGGCTTGAAGCGGCCATGGAACTTGACCGAGCCGCCTGGGAAAAATTCACGGTCATCGAGGCCAAGCGCATCATGAAGAGGCTCGGATTGCCTGAAGGCGGGGGTATTCCCGCTCTTGTCCGGGCGTTAAAATTCCGCCTCTACGCCCATATCAATGTTCAGGAAATTGCTGATGTTTCGTCCGAGCGATGCGTCTTTCGGATGAAAACGTGCCGCGTCCAGGAAGCCCGGAAGCGGCAAGGATTACCCGATTTTCCGTGTAAATCGATAGGAATAGTAGAATATAGCGGCTTTGCCCGGACGATTGACCCAAGGATTGAAACGCGCTGCCTTGTCTGCCCACCGGACCCTCGGCCCGAAGGCGTCTGGTGCGCCTGGGAATTCTCCATTCCCCGGGACCGTTGATTTCCCTCTTCAAAGGCCAGGTTGTGAAGAAATCATTGAATTTGCAATTGGGTCTTCATGTGTGTTAAATATTATTCTTAATAGCGAGGCTCGCCTTCAAGAAAGAAGATTTTTTGAGCTCGGCGCTGAATCAAAGGGCGGGCGTCTGTAATTCTCTCCTTCATTCTTTCCCTTCAAAATCATAATCCAAGGAGTCATCGATGTTCGACACCACCCATTTTCCTAAAGCCAAGAAATACTGGCACAACGGGAAATTCTACGACTGGGCTGAAGCCCATATCCATCCGATGTCCTTCGCCCTCCATTATGGAGGGTCTGTTTTTGAAGGAATCCGGGCCTACAAGACGGCGGAGGGGCCGGCCATTTTTCGTCTTCCTGAGCACGTTGACCGCTTCCTTTATTCGGCCGAAGTCATCAGCATGAAGGTTCCATACAGCAAGGAAGAAATTCTCGAAGCGATTAAGCTCACTCTCCGCGAGAACAACCTCGAATCGGCTTATATTCGTCCACTTCTTTTCTATTCCTACGGCAATTTGGGTCTCGTGCCCAAGTTTTGCCCTGTCGAGCTCATCATTGGAACCTGGGAGTGGGGCGCCTATCTGGGCGAGAAATCCATCGCCGGGGTCAGCGTCTACATCCCTCCCCGGCCTCGCGTCCACCACAGCCAGCTTGAAATGAACGCAAAACTCGGGGGCAGTTACGTCCAGTCGACAATATCCGGCCTAGAAGCAAGAGCTAAGGGATATGACGAAGCCCTGTTCTTAAACCTCGAAGGCAACATCGCCGAAGGCCCGGGCGAAAATATTTTCATCTGGAAAGACGGCGTGCTCAAGACCAACGACTCGTCGGAATCAATCCTCGAAGGCATCACCAGGAGGAGCGTGCTGGAAATAGCGACCGATTATGGCCTTAAGACCGCTGTTGGTCCGATCCGCAAAGAGGAATTTTTTGAAGCAGAGGAAGCCTTCTTTTCCGGAACGGCCGTAGAAATCACCCCGATCATTGAAGTCACTGATGCTTCTCAGCAAGGGTCTCCGCCCCAGAAATACAAGATTGGTTCTGGCCGCGTGGGAGAAACCACAGCCCGGATTAGGCAACTGTTCCAAGATATTGTTACCGGTAAAATACCTCGCTATAAAAAATGGCTGACTTATGTCGGGCGCTGATAAAAATCGATATCCTTTCTTTTTTGCAGGGCCAATTTTGAACATGTTTTTTTGCTTTTGTGGCAGGTAAAATGGTCCAAGCAAGAGAATTTTTAAAGAAAATTAGCCCTTACAAGCCGGGCAAGCCGATCGAGGAAGTAGCTAGAGAACTTGGATTAAAAGGAGAAATCATCAAACTGGCCTCGAACGAAAATCCCCTCGGGCCATCCCCTTTGGCCATCCAGGCGATAAAAAGGGCGATAAAAGAATCAAACCTTTATCCTGACGATAATTGCTTTTACCTCAAGGAGAAATTAGCCAAGAGACTGGACCTCGACCCGGAAAATATTTTCATCGGCAATGGCTCAGTTGAGCTTCTTCCCCTTATCGCTCTTGCTTATCTCGACCCTGGCCACAGCGCCATCGTCAGCCAGTCGGCGTTTATCTGGTTTAAAATTGCTGTCCATATCGCTAATGGCGAGTTGGTTGAAGTGCCGATGAAGAACTATACTCACGACCTCGAGGCCATGCTCAAGGCCATAAGAAAGAACACCCGTTTGGTCTTTATTGCTAATCCTAACAATCCGACAGGCACGATGGTCAGGAAAGAGGAGGTTGAAAATTTTCTTTCCCGAATACCCGACCATATCCTGGTGATCATGGATGAAGCCTATTACGAATACATCGATGACCCTCACTACCCAGATTCCCTCGCCTATCTCCGCCAGGGCAAGAATATTCTGATCCTGCGCACTTTCTCCAAAGTCTACGGTCTGGCTGGAATGCGCCTCGGTTACGGAATCGCCGCCAAGCAGATAATCGCCGACCTTTCTAAGCTCCGCATCTCTTTCAACGTGAATCGCCTCTCCCAGATTGCCGGGATGGCGGCGCTGGACGATAAGGAACATATAAGGAAAGCCAAGGCCGTAAACGAGGCCGGGAAAAAATATCTCTACGATGCTTATAATAAGCTGGGCCTTTTTTATCTCCCTACTTATGCCAATTTTATTTACGTCGACTTTGCCAAGGACAGCCAGCTGGTTTTTGAGGCTCTTCAGAAGCACGGAATTATTACCCGAACCATCAAGGAATACGGCTTCGCCAACGCCTTGCGCATTACCATCGGAACCGAGGAGCAGAATCAAAAGCTCATTAACGTGTTAAGAAAAGTCCTTTAATTTTTCTTACATAAAGGAGGTTGAGAATGATCATAAAGCTTTCCAACGGAAAAGAGCTGCCAGTGGAAATGCACAAGGCTAGAATGGTCCAGAAGATTACGCTGACACCTGCCGAGGGAAGGCTCAAGGCCATCCAGGAGGCTGGTTACAACACCTTTCAGCTGAAAACGAAAGACATTTTCCTGGATATGCTCACCGACAGCGGCGTCAACGCGATGAGCGATCATCAATTCGCTGCCTTTATCAAAACCGATGACGCTTATGCCGGCAGCATGACTTTTTACGAATTTGCCGAAGCCGTCAGGGAAGTTCTTGGCTACGAATACGTAATGAACGTGCATCAAGGCCGAGCGGCCGAACATCTTCTTTCCAAAGTCTTCGGAAAACCGGGCGGGGTGATCATCACCAACTACCATTTCACCACGACCAAAGCTCATATTGAGGTCACGGCTGGGGCGACCTGCCTCGAGCTTTACGCGGACGAGGCTCTAAAAACCAAGAGCACCCATCCCTTCAAGGGAAACATGGACATCCAGAAGCTCAAGGACGCCATCAAAAAGTATGGGAGGGAAAAAGTGGGCTACGTCCGCATGGAGGCAACGACAAACTTGCTCGGCGGCCAGCCATTTTCTATGGAAAACTTGAAAGAGGTGAAAAAGGTCTGCGAAGAAAACGGCCTCCTCTTGGTTATAGACGGCAGCCTGATTTCAGAGAATGCTTATTTTATTTGGAAAAGGGAAAAAGGATACGAGCAGAAAACGGTCGCCGAGATTGTCAAAGAGATGTGCGGGCTGGCTGATATTTTCTACCTCAGCGGGAGAAAAAACACCTGCGTGCGGGGTGGCTTCATTGCCACGAATAACAGGGAATTGTTCGGGCAGCTGGAGCCTTGGCTTCCCGTTTACGAGGGATTCTTTACCTACGGCGGGATGTCGATGAGAGAGATAGGCTCCATGGCTGTCGGGTTACGCGAAATGGTTGACCCCTCTGTGGCTGGATGCGCCATCGAGCAGATAAAATATTTTGTCGAAAAGCTTGATGAGATGGGCATTCCAGTCGTCACGCCTCCTGGAGGGTTGGCTTGCCACGTCGATGCCAAGAAATTCCTGCCCCATGTCCCCAAAGAAAACTACATCGCCGGTGCCTTAACGGCTGCTCTCTACATTGCTTCTGGAGCTCGAGCCATGGAAAGGGGGACGATCTCGATGGATCGAGATAAGGACGGCCGGGATGTCTACGCCGACTTGGAGCTCACCCGAATCGCCCTCCCCCGGCGGGTCTACACCATCTCTCATATCGAATACATCATCGACCGGCTCAACTGGCTTTACCAGAATCGAGAGTTGATCAAAGGATTGAAGTTTGTCTCCGAACCGCCGGTTCTCCGTTTCTTTTTGGGTAAGCTGGACGTCCTTGACAACTGGAGCACAAAATTGTGTGCTGCCTTTAAAAAAGACTTCGGGGAAACGTGGTAGGCGAAAAAATCACGTTCAGGCCGATTGGGGTTGTCCACTCTCCTTTTAAGACGAGGGAAGAAATTGACCCCCGTCGCAACATCAGCCCTCGTGGCTTCGCCCGCATCAAAGCAGAGCTTGAAATCTTCAAGCCCTACGCCAGGGGACTAAAGGATATCGATGGCTTCTCTCATCTGATTGTCCTTTTTGTCTTTCACCAGACGAAGCAAAAAAAGCTCCTCGTCCAGCCTCCTTTTGAGGAAAGAAAGAGGGGTGTCTTTTCGACGCGCTCGCCCCATCGGCCGAACCCGATTGGCCTCACTGTGGTCAAGCTTCTTCACCGGCGCAACAACATCCTTACGGTCTCGGGCGCGGACATGCTCGAAGGAACGCCCATTCTTGACCTCAAGCCTTATACCCCTCGAGAAATCAAGCGCTCGGTGCGCCTCGGCTGGCTCGAAAAGCGTCGCCGCCGGCAGCTATGAACCGATAGAACATCTTTAAGAAATTTGGTAAGATTTTGCTTTCGGACCTGGAAGGAGGTTTTATCCATGCTTAAACTAGGGCCGATTATTTTGATATGCTTCATTGTCTTCGCCTTCCCCGCGCTCACCTGGAGCTCTGTCGTCTTCCCCTACGACTATAAAATCGAGGAGCTAGAAAACGGTCTCAAAGTGGTTTCCATCCCTCTTCCCAACCCGAACATCATTTCTTATTACACAATCGTTCGGTCTGGTTCGAGGAACGAAATCGAGCCCGGGAAATCCGGCTTCGCTCATTTTTTTGAGCACATGATGTTTAAAGGAACCAAGAAGGTCCCTCGCCAGGCTTACGACGATTTTCTAACCCGGCTGGGGGCGGGGACAAATGGCTACACGACAGACGATTATACTTGCTATTTCGTTGTTTTTGCCGGCCGAGAGAACCTGGAAAAGGTCGTCGAAACGGAAGCCGACCGCTTCATCAACCTTTATTATGACGAGGAAATGCTGAAGACAGAAGCCCCGGTTATCGAAGGCGAGTACTATGCCAGTGTTTCGAGCCCGGACCGCCGCCTGTTTGAGCTACTGCGCGACACCGCCTTTGAGAAGCACTCCTACAAGCATACGACCCTGGGCTATCTCAAGGATATTCTGGATATGCCCAATCAGTTCGCCTACAGCCAGCTTTACAAACAAAGATTCTATGCCCCTGATAACACAATCCTTCTGGTGGTTGGCGATTTTAACCACGACGAGCTCATGCAGTTTGTCCGGAAGCATTACGGCTCCTGGCAAAAATCCAACTACAACCTGGTTACGCCTGAAGAACCGCCTCAGACCCAGGCCAAAAGGGTGCACTATGCCTGGCCGACTCACACCCTGCCCCGTCTGGCCATCGCTTTTCACGGCCCAGCCTACTCCGATGAGGTTATAGATAAGGCTGCCCTCGACCTCCTGGCCGAGATCGCTTTCTCTCGCTCCTCTCCCCTTTACCAGAGACTGGTCATTGAAGAACAAAAATGTCAGACTCTTAGCGCCAGCTTTCCTGACCGACGCGACCCCTATTTGCTAATTTTCACCTCAATTGTCAAAAAAGAAGAAGACCTTCCCTATGTTGAGGAGGCAATCTTTCGAGAACTCGAACGGCTGAAAGACGAGCCGGTTCCGGCGGCTCAGCTTGCGGACGTCAAATCGAACCTCAAATATTCGCTGGCCAATGAGTTAGGTACAACCGATGGTGTCGCCGGTACACTGGCCTTCTATATCAACCTCACCACAGACCCAGGCACACTCAACAGGCTTTTCGACCTCTATGAAAAGGTGACGCCAGAGGATATCCAGAACATGGCCAAGAAATATTTTGTTCGCCATGGAAGCACAGTCGCCACCCTTACCGGAGGCAAAACATCATGAAAAAAGTGATGATAACCATACTTTTAGGGACTTCCATTCTAGGGATACTTCTCCTGTCAACAGCCTGCAGGAAAGTCAACCCCAACCTCCTTGCCACCGAGCTCCTGCCGCTCGAAGGGAACCCGCTTGTCCATCTCAAGATTCTTTTCAAAGTGGGGTCGGCCAATGACCCGGGCGGGAAAGAAGGTTTGGCCTACTTGACCTTCAACATGCTGGCTAACGGTGGTACGAAAACAATGACCTATAAGGAGATTGCCCGGCAATTCTATCCTATGGCCGCAAGCGTGAGCGTGAGGGTTGACAAGGAGATGTCGGTTCTATCTGGAACGGTCCATCGTGATAACTTGGAAAAGTTCTACGGCATCTTCAAGCAGATGGTCCTCGAACCTGGTTTCCGGGAGGAAGACCTCACCCGCCTCCGGACCAACCAGCTCAATTTTCTCGAAAAAACCCTCATCAGCAACATGGACGAACAGTTCGGAAAAGAAATCCTGAACTTGATGCTCTACGAGGGTCATCCCTACGGCCATCATGAGGCCGGAACCGTGGAGACAGTAACAGGCATCACTCTGGAGGACGTCAAGGCTTTCTACCAGGAGCATGCCGTGCAGGGAAATATCACGATCGGGATGGCCGGCGGCTACCCGGCAGATTTTCCGGCTAAAATTAAGGCAGATTTCGCCTCGCTTCGGCCAGGATTCACCCCCCGGCTCGCCCTGCCAAAACCGAAAACACCAACCGGGCTTCATTTCCTGATCGCCGAAAAGCCGACGCCCGCGACAGCCATTTCGATGGGTTTTCCAGTCGCCCTCAACCGTGCTTCCAAAGACTTTTTCGCCCTCTGGATAGCTGGCTCCCATTTCGGCGAGCATCGCCAGCACGTTTCCCTCCTTTTCCAGAAAATCCGGGAAGAGCGGGGTCAAAATTACGGCGACTATGCTTATATTGAGCATTTCATCCAGGGACGCGACAAATTCCCCGCCACTAACTACTGCCGCCAGCAGCAGTATTTTTCTATCTGGATCAGACCTTTGGCCAACTCGAATCGTCATTTTGTCATCCGCCAGGCGCTCCGCGAGCTGCGCAAGCTCGTCGAAGAAGGAATTTGCGAGGAGCGATTCGAGCTCGTCCGAACCTATCTCCTGAATTACACCCGACTCTATGCCCAGACTCTGGACGAACGACTGGGCTGGCAGATGGACTCCCATTATTATGGGTACAAGGATTTCCTGGCTGAAGTCCAAAAGCGGCTGCCCAAGCTCACTCGCGAGGATGTCAACCGGGCCATCCGAAAATACCTCAATTTTAAGAATATCCACATTGCCGTCATCACTCAGGATGGAGAAGCGTTGAAAAATGCCCTCCTCGAAAACGCGCCTTCTCCTATCACCTACGCCAACCCTAACATGCCTGAACATGTCCTCCAGGAGGACAAAATCATCGAGGTCTATCCTCTCGAGGTCAGGGATGAAAGCATCAAAGTTGTTCCGGCGACCGAGTTTTTCAAAAAACCAGGAGTCCCGGGCTAATTTTCCCCGGGGCGGCTTTCTTAACGACTGCCTTGACACTCCACAGACCAAAGGATAGCATCTCTACTCAAGCGCCTAAGGGGAGCGGTAGATTTATGAGAAAGGTCGCCTGGCCGAACGAAAAGGAAATCCCTTTGGCGGCTATTTTGGCGGACCAGGAAACGGCTTAGCGGATGCTTTCCTCCATTCAGAAAATTCATCCCTTCCGCCCCGCCTCTTTGAATTGGCTGCCGCCCATCGCCATTTTCCTTTTACCTTCAGTTCTCTATTTAAAAACGTTACTGCCTGGATTGGGGGGGTCGGGAGACACAGCGAAGTTCCAGTTCATCGGAAAAATCCTGGGCATCCCTCATGCGCCCGGCTATCCTCTCTACGTTCTCTTGAACTGGCTTTTCGTTCAATTGCCCGTGAAATCCGTCGCCTTCAGGGCCAACCTGATGTCGGCCTTCTTTTCTGTCCTTACCATCCTCATCCTTTATTACCTCGTTCTCACTCTTTTTCAGTCCAGATGGGTTTCCTTTTTCAGCAGCCTTCTGGTTGCCCTCAGCCTTTCCTTCTGGTGCCATTCTGTTATCGCTGAAGTGTATAGCCTGAACAGTTTTTTTGTCAGCCTGGTATTTCTCGCCCTGGTCAAGTGGAAAATGAGCCGGAGAGCCCGCTGGCTCAACCTTTTCCTTCTTCTTTATCCGTTGAGCTTCGGCAATCACCTGACGATGATCACCCTCTTACCCGCTATCCTTCTGTTCGTCATCCAGGTGGAGGCCTGGACTTTGATCAAACCTCGATTTATCGCCGCCGGACTCGCCGGGATAACCGCAACGCTCGGGCTGTACAGCTATCTTTTTATCCGGTCGTTCCAGAGGGCGCCCTATCTTGAACACCGGGTTGTTGACCTTAAAAGTTTGTTCAACGTCGTTTCCGGCGGGCAGTTCCGCTACGCCATGTTTCCTTTTTCCTTCCGCCAGGTCATTCTGGAAAGGTTGCCTCTTTTTTTTTTTCACCTGACCGCCGAATGGCCAATCCTTCTCCTGGTGCTGGCCTGCCCTGGACTTCTATTTTTCTTTAAAAAAGACGCCAAACTTGCCCTTCTTTTTGTCCTCTCGTTTCTGGGTCAGGCTTTCTATATCCTGAACTATGACATCCCTGACCTTGATCCTTTTTTCATTCCGCTCGTCTTATTCCTCTCTCTGTTCACGGCGGCGGGGATTAAATTTCTTTTTGACCTCGCAGGAAAACGTTCCTCGTTAAAGTATTTTATTGTTATAGGAGTGATTCTGGTCACCATCTGGCAGGCCGGAAAAAACTATCCCCGCGCTGACAGGAGCGGCGAGAGAAAGGACGACATCCGTCTGACGACTTTGTTTTCCTATATCCCGGAGGGTTCTCTTGTCATCACCGACAATTATCGGGATAAACAGTATGTCAACTATAAAATTTTCATCGATTTCCCACAAAAATTGATCATCCATCTCGAGATCTCCAGCGAAGAAGAGGACCTGTGGACTGAAATCTCGGACAACCTTTTCCAGAAAATAAGAGCCAATCAAAAAATCCAGGCCTGGCTCATCCCGGAAGATTATTCCCGGCTTTCACCAGACGAAATCGAAAACCTCATCCGGGAGGACCCTGCGCTTCAAGAGAAGCTTCTCGCTCACGTGTATCTCATCTCTGAGGACTCGGTTAAGATGTGTGCCCGGCAGGGCTTCAAGATAAAAGCGTTTGCCCTGCGGGCTCCCGGGGCGCTGCGGAAGTTCACTTTCTATCAGGCCTTTTTCCTGCCTCAATTTGAAAAATAATTGTGGTATAATTATAAGAACAAAAGTCAGAGATTTAGATGCTAGGAGGGGAGAGATGAACAAAAGCCAAGTCCCTTCGACTATTTTCCTCCCGGTTTTCCTCTTTTTTTTATTGTCCGGAGGCGGAACATCGCAACAGAAACAAATTGAGCCCGAAAGGCACGAAGTCAAGGTGCGGCTGGTCCTCGTCGATGCCATTGTCACCAAAGACGGAAGTTTCGTCCCTGACTTGACCGCGGATGAAGTTGAAATTTATGAAGATGGGAAAAAGGTTCCCATTCATTCTTTCGAGCTCATCAGCTTCGAGGAAAGGAGAGCCGTTCTGGCCGAAGAAAGACCGACCGCCGAGGCACCTTCTGTCCCCAAGAAGCAACTTATTGTCGTCTTTGACGGCATTAGTTCCTGGACCAGAAACCTCAAGCAAGGCGCGAGGAGAATTGTCGACGAGCTCGTCTCGATTGCCCGGATGGGGAACGAAGTGATGATCATTCAGCTCAGCGAACGAAGGGGTATGGAAGTCCTCCAGACCTTTACGACGGAGGAAGCTTTAATCCGGAAAGCGGTGGTTCGGGCATCCGGAACCATCTGGAAGGACCAATCCCTTGAGGCCGCCCAGCTGATGCAGGAGGTCGGCATTGAGGCAACCGATATCCAGGAGGCCGGAATCCGGTATACAGACAAAGTGCAGCCTGTTTTGGAAGAGGAGTACCTCTATGTTTGGCGAGGGAGGTTTGAGAAAGCACTCGGTGGGCTGTTCGCGGTGGCCAATTTCATCAAGGATATTCCCGGCAGGAAAGCAGTCCTCTTTGTCAGCGACGGCTTTCCAGATATTTCAGCCAAGACACTGGATAGCAAGGTTACGGAAGCTGAAGCTCCTGGGACGGTGAGCGGCGCGAGATCCCCTCAACTGGATATCCGAAGAGAAACAGCTCCGGTTCGCGTTTTCGACCCCTTTAACATTCTCCAGAAAAAGAAAATCCCGAGCGCGGAAGAGGTCATCCGCGAACTCATCCGCTTCGCTAACGCCCATAATATTTCTATCTATGCTCTTGACCCCGAGGCTTTTATCAAGTATCTCGTCGACACGACAGCCGAATTCGGTCCGCTCGAACTGGCCAAGCAGTCCATAGAATTCCGGCAAAGGGACCGACTTTCACGCGTCCAGAACCTGAGGTGGCTGGCCGAGGACACGGGCGGCGCCTCGCTCATGGGCGCCAGCAAATATGACGAGTTTTCGAGCATCATGAACACCGACTTAAATTTCTACTACCAGTTGAGTTATTACCCGCCCCGAAAAGAACCTGACGATGCCTACCACAAGATTGAAGTCAAGGTCTTGAGGCCTGGTTGTGAGGTCCGCGCCAGGAAAGGCTACACCGATTACTCCGAGTCTGAGCTGAGAAAGCTGCGTCTTGTGTCTACTTTTTACACGCCCGGACTCTTCAAAGCTCTTCCTCTGGCCGGAGAATTCGCTTTCTTCCATAAGGCAGGGGATAAGTTCGAACCGTGGATGAACATCGCTCTCCCGACCAAAGAGCTTTTCCTCGATCGAGAGTTTGCGGAGGCTTCCAGGGTCTTCAACCTGAACGTGTGGATAAAAAGAACTAGGAGCGGGGAGAGCGCTTTCGGCGGCCAGATCACCATCCCCTTCAAGATGGATTCTTCTTTTCAAGAGCTAATCAAAAGCACCGATTATCTCTGCTTCCATTACAAGGGTGCCGAGTTAGCTTTCGCCGGCGAAGAATATGAGGCAATTTTTGCTCTTTACGACAATAAAACGGAGGAAATCGGAACCTGGACTTGCGCCCTTTCCCTTCCTGATTTAAAGAAAAAGACCGAACCGGCCGTAATCCATTGCCTTTTGGGAGTGGTCATCCCAAACCCGTCGGGTGGAAAAAAAGCCTTCTCGTTGTCCAAAGAAGATGGAGGTTTGGAATACGGCCAGTTGAAATTCTATCCAGGCGTTGTCAATCGCTTCGGGTTTCAGGAAGAGGCGGCTGCCTTTCTTCAGGTTTACCTTCCGACCGAAGAAGGCCGCCTCACGCCCACTTTTTCCCTTGTCCGCGGTGAGAAAACCATCCAGGCTATCCAGGGAGAAATCATCGCTGAAACCTGGGATAAGAAAGCAAGAGTCTGGAGCGGGTTGGTGAGCTTGAACCTCCAGCCGGTAATGCCTGGGGATTACATGCTTAAAGTTTCCATCCCGGTGGCGTCCACTGGCAGTGTTTTGATCAAGGAAACGCGGCTGACGAAGCTTGATTACTGAGCTGTAAACTTCCTCCCGGCCATTCACTTCTCATCGCCATGGAGCAGCGCTTCTGCTTCTCTCTGGATAATTTCCCACGCCTGGCGCACATGCCTCTCCTGGGTTGTCCGCTGGCCGATAGCCAGACGCAGGACATAGCGGTCGCGAAGCGACGTGTGGGTCAAAAAAACTCGACCGGTGGCGTTTATCCTTCCCAGAAGCTTCTGGTTGAGTTTGTTGAGCTCGGGCTCGGGCCGGCCATCATTCAGCCGAAAACACACTAAGCTCAGAGGGACGGGCGCCATGAGCTCAAATCTCGAGTCCTCTTCCACCCAGCTCTTAAAAAGCTGAGCCAGACGCAGGTGTTCGCGCAAAATGGCCTGGAGCCCTTCAACTCCGTAGGAGCGGATGACAAACCAGAGCTTGAGAGCCCGGAATCTCCGGCCCAGCTGGATTCCCCAATCGCGAAAATTTTTGACTTGAGCATCGACTCCGGTCTTCAGATACTCGGGATGGATTTCGAAGGTCTGGATGAGTGCCCCTGGGTCCCTGACATAATACGCCGAGCAATCAAAATTCGTAAACAGCCATTTATGAGGGTTAAAGACAAAAGAGTCCACGTACTCCGCGCCCTGGATGAGCCAGCGCATTTCAGGCAGAATCGCCGCTGAGCCGGCGAAAGCGGCATCGACATGGAACCAGAGGTCGTGCTTCTGGCAAATTTTCCCTATTTCAGGCAGAGGGTCGATGGCTGTTGAAGAAGTGGTCCCCACAGTGGCCACAACACAGGCGGGTTTCCGGCCTTCGTTTTTATCCCGGGCAATCGCGGCCTCAAGTTCCTCTGGGATCATGGCAAATTTCTCGTCCGTCGGAATGAGCCTCAGGTTTTCCTTGCCCAGGCCAGCGATCTTGACACCCTTTTCAATGCTTGAGTGGGTCTGATCAGAGGAGTAAACGATGAGAGACTCCCGGAGACCTTTGGCGTTAGAAGCATAACCGGTCGCCTTTTCCCGGGCGGTGAGGATAGCGCAGAGCGTCGCCGTAGAAGCGGTGTCCTGGATGACTCCGGCCATGCCTTCAGGAAGGCCGAGCATCTGGCGAAGCCACTCCAAAACCACTTCTTCGAGCTCGGCTGCAGCCGGTGATGTCTGCCAGACCATGCATTGGGCCCCTATCCCGGCGGTCAAGAGTTCGGCCAGGACCGAGGCGGGGCTGTTATTGGCCGGGAAATAAGCGAACCAGGAAGGATGCTGCCAATGAGTAATGCCAGGCAGGATAACCCGTTCAAAGTCAGAAAAGATTTTCTCCATGGACTCTCCCTTAAAGGGAGGAGAAGGAGGAAGCATGTTCTTGATTTCCCCGGGGCTCACTCTTGAACACACCGGAAACTTCTCCATCTGGTCAAAATAATCAGCCACCCAATCGACGAACTGGTAGCCAAATTTCCTGAAAGAGTCTTGTTCCATGGCCGTCTCCTCGAAAGAAAGGTTAAATTAGGAAAAAATTGAGGCTTTTATTCTACAGAAAAGGCGGGAGAAGCGTCAAAAAAAGCCAAAAGAGGCCAAAATTTAAAGTCATTCGCGAAAAAAAAGTGTCTGAAATGGCGCTTTTCCTTGAAAAAAAAGGCCGATTCAAGGGATTTGTGGCCTTTAATCAAAAACTTTCAAAAAAAGCTTGCTTTTATTTTTTTATTTGTGATATAATAATTGTTGATATTTAAGGGGGGCAAAAAAATTTTTCCTCTCATTGAGCTTTGTCCTGCAACTTTTGTCCTTAATTTTTCGTATAAGAAAGTGAAATGTGCGCCTCCTTTTCTTGTCCTCCTTTTTCTCAGGAGTTTCAAATACATCCTTCTTACCTTTCCATCCATTCCCACGCTTAGGCTGCCCTCTTGCTCCTCGGCTGAGAGGGCAGCCTATTTCTGCTTCTTATTTTTAAACCCCCTTAGGAAAAGAAGTTAACCCATTTCACGGAGAGCGTAGAAAACGACGCCTTCATCCCACCGGCGAATTTGCCCTCCTGCCCCCCTCCCCTCTCAACTCATGCGGGGGGAACTTTAAATAAACCTCAGTCTTCCAATCGGGCTAGGAATTCCTCATGGGTGAGGACTTCTCCAATATAGGGGAAAAATCTCTCTTCCACATATTTTTGTTCCTCGCCAGAGAGAGCGGCGCAACAGTCCTTAAGCAGGAAGACTTTATAGCCTTTGTCGTAAGCCGAGCGGGCGGTTCCTTCGACACAGACATTGGTAAGAAAACCGCAGAAGGCCACGTTCTTGATGCAATTGACCCTGAGCACGAAGTCTAAGTTGGACGAATGAAAGGCATCGAGAGTCCTCTTCCCCTCGATCACTATGTCTTCGCTCGTCGGCTTTAGCTCATCGATAATTTCCCCTCCCCAGGTCCCCTTGCGGAAGGCTTTAGTCTGAACGACATTGTTATGGATGGGGCCGAGCACTCCCTCACAACCCATATCTCCGTAGTCCTGTTCAAAGACAATCGGAACTAGCAAAGTTAGGCACTTGCCCCTCGCTCGGCGCAGACAATTCGCTGCGTTGACGACCGTGTTCTGAGCCTTAATTTGCTCCTTCACTCCCTCATAGAGGGCACCTCCCTCCTTGCAGAAATCATTCTGGAATTCGATAAAGACGATAGCTGTCTCTTTAGCTTTCATCTTTTCCCTCCTTCCGAAATTTTTTCAGTTAATCATCTGTTTTTCCATATAAGGCTCCTCAAAAAATTTGTCAAGCCCCAGCGGCCGGAACCGATGCACAGGCCTGTGGCGTCACATAAGAATCTACACGAAATAGGATTCATTGCCTCACGTAAGAATCTACATGAAAATCTTGATCTTTTTTCTTCCTCAAATTGACCCGACAAAGCTTCTCATGGAGTCTATCTATATCCTCCTTTATCTCCACGATATTCAGCCCAAAATTGCCAATAGAAACACCCGACGGGTCCTGTCGCGGTTCACCCCCCGGCGCCCCCGAGCGGTCTATCTTATTTATTTTCAAGCAAGAAGATGGGTGGCATCAAACGCTC
>FWPV01003885.1_pt1 | contig 32949 bp, 28 predicted proteins | sample 2228371 | NCBI WGS metagenome assembly FWPV01 (sample SAMEA103939776, study PRJEB20133) | metagenome
GTGCGCACCCCCGTACACCTGCGCATTCGCCGTCTGCACCTGCAGCAGCTGACCAAGGCCGTTGTAAAATTTGCGCACGTTGTAGACGCCGCCGCTGTGGCGCTCCTGGATGTCCACCAAAAACGGCCCCAGGTTGTTCACCCCAGAGTCGTAGTAGCTCACGCTGACGCCGGGCGCTGCGCTGCTCTCCCCGGGCCGGATGAGTTTGGTCAGCCGACCAAAGCCGTCGTATTCGGCGGAGGTGACCAGGCCGTTGGGGTCGCTCTCCTGCACGGGGACGCCGAGGCGGTGATTGTACACCCAGCTCGTCGTGTGCCCGAGGGCGTTCTGTTCGCTCGTGCGGTAGGTGTTGTAGCCGCCGTCGGCGTAGGCGTAGGTCGTCGTGCGCAGCTCGGTGGTCGGATAGACGGCGGCGCCCTCCTCGTGATAGCCGTAGGCCGTCGAGGTCGTCACCCCCGTCAGGTTGCCGTAGAGGTCGTAGCTGTAGCGCACGTCGCTCATCAGCTGCCGCGTCTGCCCAGGCGCACCGTAGCTGACGCATTGGTTGCTGGCGTTGGCGTAGCAGACCAGCCGACGTTCGCGCGTCAGCGCGCCAGCCACGGGCATAATAGTGGCCGCAGTTCTTCTTCACCCCTTCATAGGCGCAAAGTCGGCGCAGCGGCCGTCGCTTGCGCCGTCGCCGAGGCGCCTTCCTGCGCCCGCGCCGACGGCAAAGCCATCACGAGCAGGCTCGCCAACGTCGTCACATGCAACAGCCAAAGCAGCCGCCGCGCTCGGCGTCCAGAACGGGGGGAAGCGCATAGAATCTCCTCGGGTTGGATCGTCTAGAAGGGCGATGCGTTTAATTCAGTCGCCTCGCCGCAGAGGATGTAGAGATATTTTATCTCTGTCCTGAGACGCTTAACGCCTACGCGGTGAATTTAACTCTATGCGGATTTTTATCACAACTCTTTTCGGCGTGCATGACGATTCTCCTACGAAAGGCGCCATCATTCCTCTCCCAGCCTTCGCCACAGCGACTCTCCGCTCCGCTCTGCGATCAGGAAGCGGCGCTCTCCCGCCGTGCCCACGCCGGTCACCGTGTAGCGCCCCTCTTGCAGGCCGATATAGGCGCCGAAAATTTCGTCCGTCAACAAGCGCCATTCCTGCGCCTGGACAGGATCGTCGGCTTGCAGAGCGGTCCAATCTGCGGGAATTTCGATGGCGATGATTTCATCGTCGAGGTCGAAGCGCGCAGTGCGGCAGCCATCGTTGACGCGCGGAATGCGCAATCGATGGCTCAGGTCGAAGATTTCGGCGCGCGCGCCCAACGGCGTCACCTCGCGCACGCGCTTGCTGCCCACCAGCCAGATCAACGCAAAGCGCGAGGCGTGAATTCGATTCAGCTCGTTGCGGAAGGGATAGAGGTTCGGCGTGAAATGAAAGGCCACCGCCTTGAGCAGGCCGAAATTGAGCGCCGCATTCGGATACTGCAACGGGTCCGCCGTCCAGGAGACGACGCCGACGCCCTCGCGCCAGGCCAGTTCAGCCTGCTGTTTTTTCAGCAGATTGGCGATGCGCAGCCCTCGATATTCCGGCAACACCCCAAGCGTCTGCGACTCGATGCGAAACGCGCCGTTGAAACGCTCTTCCCAATCCGCCGGCAAAGGGACGCCTCCGAAGGAATAGAACCCAAACAGGAACCCCGCCGTCTTGCCGTCGACGCGGGCGACCAGGGATGTGCCTGCCCCGAATTCAGAGGAGTGAATATCGCCGGGGTAGAGAAACTCAACCGCAGCGCCCCAGACCCGCTGCTGAATCGCCCGGCTTTCGGCCGCCTCAAACTCATCGGGGCGGCCGATCTCAACCATGCCGTAGGAGACGGAAGTGCGATAGTAGGAGAGCCCTCCCGTCGGATCGTAGAAAACGATCGACGCATCGGGCAAAACGCGTCGGCAGGCCGCCACCATGGCGTGAGCATCGACTGCGTCTTCGCAAACCGAGTGAAAGCGAAGCGTGTAGGTCCTGTGGACGCGGTCGCCGTTGCGGCTCAGGCGGCGCGGGAAGAGAAAGCCCACCCCCACCGTCGCAGCGCCGCGGCGGAAGATCGCCAATTTGCCGCCGATTTTGCTTAAGGTGACGTACAGAAAATGGTAAGGAAAGAGCGCCGGGTTGGCGCTCAATCCCAGCAGGATGCCTGCCCGCTCCAGCTCATACGCCCAGCGAGGGTGCGAGGCGTCCAACAGCGTCACAGCAACATCGGTGGAGGTTGGCCGGACTTCTGTACGAAGAGCTGCGTCTGCTTCCATGGCTCAAGCCCCATCAAGAGGAAGAACCGGCTCGCGCCTGTCGCGCTGCATACAGTACGATGCTGCCGGCCACGGCGGCGTTCAAGCTCTCGACGCGGCCCCACATCGGCAGGCGCACCAGGAAGTCACATTTTTCACGCGTCAGGCGGCTGAGCCCCTCCCCCTCGTTGCCGACCACGACCGCAAGCGCTCCATCCAGCCGGGCCTGAGCCAACGGCGGCGTCGAGGGGTCGCTGTCCAGCCCGACGACCCAGACGTTGCGCTTCTTCAGCTCCTCAATGACTCGATTGATATTGACGACCTGGGCCACCGCCAAGTGCTCGACCGCGCCGGCGCTGGCGTTGCTGACCGCAGGGGTGATGCGCGCTGCGCGCCGCTCGGGAATGATCACGCCGTGAATGCGCACTGCTTCGGCGGTGCGGATGAGCGTCCCCAGGTTCTGCGGGTCTTGCAGATGGTCCAGGATGAGCAAGAGCAGCGGCTCGTTTGCCGCTTTGGCAGCGCGCAGACAATCTTCCACCTCCACGTAGGGATATTCGCCCACCTCCAGCGCCACGCCCTGGGCGTTGACGCGCTCGCTGCGCAGACGGTCGAAGAGGCCTCCGCTGATGAGGCGCACAGGAATCTTGAGGCGCTCGGCCTCGGCGACGATCTGAGCAAGCGGCCCTTCCTTCGGCGCCGTCTCCGGCTGTTTGCTTTCCACCCAGAGGCGAAAGATGCGGCGTCGATTGGCGCGCAAGCATTCCAGGACAGCGTGACGGCCGTACAACAGCTCGCTCATTCGGCCTCGAATCTCCAGCGGGTGCCTTCGGGGGTGTCCTCCAAGACGACGCCGAGCGCCTTGAGCCCGTCGCGCACCTTGTCCGCCAGCGCCCACTGCTTGGCCTGACGCAGCTCGTTGCGCACGCCGATCAACAGCTCGATGAAGGGCTGCGCCGCCACGGTTGCGCCGGCGTCGGCGGCGGGTTCGGCCAGCGTTAGTCCCAGCACGCCCGCCAGCTCGCGCAGGGTGTGTTGCGCAGCGACGAAGAAAGGTCCGGCCACGCCCGCCGTGCGCGCGCTGTTGATGGCGCGCACCAAGTCAAAGAGCGCAGCAATGGCGCCCGCCGTGTTGAAGTCGTCGTCCATCGCCTCGACGAAAGCGACGCGCGCGTCCTCCGTGGCAATGCGCAGTTTGTCCGCCGCCTCTCCGGTGGTGATGGCGCCCTGAGGCGGGCGCAGCCCGCTGCGCAGCCGCGCCAGGCTTCGCTCTGCGCTTTCCACGGCCTCGTCGCTGTAGACGACCGGCTTGCGATAGTGGCCGGTGAAGATCAGGAGGCGCAAGGCGTCGGCGCTGTGCTCCTTGAGAAATTCATCGATGGTGATCAAGTTCCCCAGCGACTTGCTCATCTTCTCGCCGGAGAGCTGCAACATGCCGTGATGCATCCAGTAGCGCGCAAATGGCTTGCCGGTGTAGCTTTCGCTCTGGGCGATCTCGTTTTCGTGATGCGGGAAGATCAAGTCGTTGCCGCCGCCGTGAATATCGACGACTTCGCCGAGGTGATGCAGGCACATGGCGGAGCACTCAATATGCCAGCCGGGACGCCCACGCCCGAAAGGGCTATCCCAGGCCGGTTCGCCTGGCTTGGCGCTCTTCCATAGCGCAAAGTCGGCCGGATGCTCCTTGCGCGGGTCTTCTTCGATGCGCACGCCCGCCAGCGCCTCCTCCAGCCGGCGGCCGCTCAGCTTGCCGTAGTCATTGTCTTTCGTCACGCGAAAATAGACGTCGCCGTTCAGCCGGTAGGCGCACCCTGCTTCGAGCAGCCCGGAGATCATCCGAATGATCCAGTCCATCTCGGTGCTGACGCGCGGATAGACCGTGGCGGGCATGACGTTCAAGTCGCGCAGGTGACGCAGATATTCCTCGGCGTAATGGTTGGCCAGCTCGAGCGGATCGCGGCCCTCTTCCGCAGCGCGGCGGATAATTTTGTCATCGACGTCGGTGAAATTGGTGACGAACTTCACCTCATAGCCTTTGTAGAGCAGATAACGGCGCACCATGTCGAAGACGATCGCCGACATGGCGTGGCCGATGTGCGCGTCTGCGTAGACGGTCGGGCCGCACACATACATGTTGACTTTGCCAGGCTCCAGAGGAACGAACTCCTCAACTCGTCGCGTGAGCGTGTTGTAGATGCGAAGCGCCATGAACCATTCCTGTCCGTGATTCGGTGACCGATTGATAGAAATTGAACAAGCTACTCCGGCGTAGCGAAGATCAGACGGCCGGCGTTGGTCTGCAGCACTTTGGTCACCTGCACCAGCACCTCGCTGTTGAGATGGCGACGCCCATTTTCCACGACGACCATCGTGCCGTCTTCCAGGTATCCTACGCCCTGCCCGAACTCCTTGCCTTCCTGGATAATTTTCAGCGGAATGACTTCTCCAGGCAAATAGACGGACTTGACGGCGTTCGCTAATTCGTTGATGTTGAGGATGCGCACGCCTTGCAGGCGCGCCACGCGGTTGAGGTTATAGTCGTTGGTGATGATCAGCGCGTTGTACTGCCGCGCCAGGCTGATCAGTTTGTCATCCACCTGCTGTGCGTCGCCGGGGTCATCGTCGATGAAGTTAATGGCGACCTCCGGGGTGTTCTGGAGGCGGTCGAGCACCTCCAGCCCGCGGCGGCCGCGGTTGCGACGCAGGCTATCCGGCGAATCGGCGATGTATTGCAGCTCATTCAACACAAAGCGCGGCACCGTCAACGTGCCGAGCAGGAAACCGGTTTTGGCCACGTCGGCGATGCGGCCATCGATGATGACGCTGGTGTCAAGCAGGAGCATCGGCCCGTTCAATGGCGCCGATGCAACTTCAGAGCGGGCGCCGCCGGCTCTCTGTTCTGCGTTGCCGCGCAACAGACTGAAAAAATCGTGCTTGCGCAGCACCAGGATCGCCGCGCCCAGATAGCCGCACATAAAGACAAGCACCAGCGGCACGACGTTGCCGAACGGCGCAGGCAGCTGCGACACGGGGACGCTGAGCAACGCTGCGATCAACAGCCCAAAGGTGATGCCGATCAGCCCCGCCACCAGATCGATGATCGGCACCCGGCGCAGTGCGCTCTGCGCCGCATCGGCCGGTGCGCGCACCAGCCACGGCGCCAGCAGAAAACCAAAAGCCGCCCCCAGCAGGGTGAAAGGGATCACCAGCTGCCAGGAGTCGATCTGCAGCCCCGGCGCGCGCGAAAGGACCAGGCCAATTTCCCATCCAATAAAACCGTACAGCGCCGTTCCTATAATGCGCAGGAGCGGGCTAAAACGCATATCCAATAACTCCTGTCCAGAATAACTCCCCAACAATTCCTGATAAATGCAACTGCGCTTGCGCCGTAATTATACCGATTTTTTTCATGTTGCGCAGCTTTTCTGAATGTTGCATGGCCTTTGTCGATGAACGCAGCCGGACAACGCCTGGGTGCATTGACGAAACCCTGCTTGCGATCCTCTTCACCGCAGCCGTCGCCGGGCGTCCGCCTCCCGCCTGTTTGGCCCTATTCAGTTTGACCGGATGTGGTGTACATGGGACAATACGGAGCAGAATAATGAGCAACAGGTAATGTTTATGCAACGTAGAGTTTTGCTTGGCGTGTTTGCGCATCCAGATGACGAAAGCTTCGGGCCGGGCGGCACGCTGGCGCATTATGCACGCTTGGGCGTCGATGTCCACGTCGTTATCGCCACGGACGGCATCGCCGGCTCCGTAGACGATCAAGGACGGCTGCAAAACCATCATACGCTGGCGCAAGTTCGCTCGGCGGAACTGGCGAGGGCCGCCACCATCCTGGGATTGAAGAGCATCTGGTCGCTCCGTTACCGCGACAGCGGCATGCGCGGCTCGCCGGAGAATCAGCATCCCGACGCGCTCCTGCAACAACCGATCGCACAGGTCACCCGCGAAATTTTGGACTATATCGAGCGACTGTCGCCTTCGGTGGTGGTCACCCACGATCCGTTCGGCGGCTATGGGCATCCCGACCACATCCGCATCTGTGAGGCGACCACAACTGCATTTTACCTGGCGCGCCACAGGGCGTCCACCGACGATTGGACAGCGATTCGACCGCAAAAGCTGTACTACAGCGCATTCCCCAAGCATCTGATCAAGGTCGCCATTCCGCTGATGCGCCTGGCCGGCCAGGACCCGACGGCGGTGGGACGCAATCGCGACATTAACCTGGTGGAGATCAGCCGGTGGGCGACTCCCGTGACGACGACGATTGACATCACCGACTCGTTGCCGATCAAACAGGCGGCGAGCGAGGCGCACGCCAGCCAGTATGCAGGCGGACCGGGTTGGCTGGCGATCGTGCCGGCGCAAATTCGTCAGAAACTCGCCAGTCGCGAGCAGTTCACGTGCGTCTTCCCAGGCGTCGAGGGAAAAGAGACCGATCTCTTTGCCGGCTTGCCTTGACCGCTTGATTGCAGCTATCAGGGAAAGGGTAGTGCGTGGTGCGTGGTTCGTGTTGCGTGGTGCGTGTTGCGTGGTGCGTGATTCGTAATGATCGCTTACGCAACACGCAATATGCAGCACGTGATATGCAGCACGCTCAAGCAACGAATTCACCGCGATCATGATCGAAATTTCTGCACCGATCTATATCGGCGACGTGGTGGAGATGCGCAAGCCGCATCCTTGCGGCGGCAAGCAATGGGAAGTCGTGCGCGTCGGCGCAGACATCGGCGTGATCTGCCTGACGTGCGGCCGTCGCGTCCTTCTGCCCAGGCGCAGCTTTGCGCGCGGGGTCAAGAGGTTCCTCCGCCGGGGAGCGCCTCCACCTTCAGAGCTGTGAACCCACCCAGAGGTGCAAGATGCAGAGAGCTGAGCTGGTGAGTTATCTGGACGACTATCTTCGCATCCACGATTTCAAAGATTACGGCCCTCAAGGGCTGCAAATCGAAGGGCGCGGCGAGGTGCGCAAAATTGTCGGGACGGTTGACGCTCAAATGCCCTGCGTGGAAGCGGCGTTGAGTCGCGGCGCCGATCTCTTGCTCGTGCATCATGGCGTCTTCTGGGGAGCGGCGCCGCGCCTCGTGGGCAATTTCGCAACGTTGGTGCGCGCGTATCTTGTCGCCGGTCTCAACCTGTATGCAGCCCATCTGGCGCTCGACGCCCATCCGGTCGTCGGCAACAACGCCGAACTGGCGAGGCGACTGGGGTTGACGGTCGAAGGCATGTTCGCTCCGGTCAACGGCGCGCCGATCGGCGTCATCGCCGTGGCGCCCGATGGCGTCAAATTCGATTATCTGGTGGATCGCTTCGAGCAGAACGTGGGGCCTGTGCGTCTGGTGCAGGCGTATGGGCCGCGCATCAGCCATAAAATCGGCATCCTCAGCGGTGCAGGCGCTCGCGAAATCCCCGCCGCCGCCGCGCTGGGCTGCGATACGTTTCTCACGGGGGAGACCTCACACGCCGAGTTTTACGCGGCTCAAAACGCCGGAATCAACGTGATCTACGGCGGACACTACACAACGGAAACCGTCGGCGTGCAGGCGCTCGGTCAACATCTGCAGGAAAAATTCGATCTGGAGTTTGAGTTCGTCGATCTGCCCACAGGGCTGTAATGACCGCGTTTGCAGTGAGTTTGCAGAGGGGCGCGCAGTGCACCGGCGCCCCTTGCAACTCCATGCAAAGACTCCAGGCCGCCTTACCCTTCGAGCGGCATGGGACGCACGCCCAATTTCTCTTGCAACAGACGCGCAATTTCGCCGGGTTCGGCATGGCGACCCGTCGCCTTCTTACTGTAAATTACAGCATCGCCGGCAAGCACCTCGAAGCGCCCGCCGCCGGAGGGAATCAGCGTCAGCGTGCGGATATAAGGAGTAAACAGATTCAAGAGTTCGCCCGTCAAACTGAGGGCTCGAGGGGTGTAGTTTCACATCACACAATATTCGATGCTGAGATCGAACTTCTCCATAACGCCTCCTTTCCACAAAACAATTCTCCGAGATCCATGCGCTGCAGCATCGGGAACGAATCCGATCGCCGCTTCGTTGATGTTAAACGATGTTTTAATTTGAGCCAATCCACAGATAATGTTATTGTAACTTCATGAATGATACTTCGACAACGAATCAAGCTTCCTCTCTTTCCACCGACGACGACGTCCTCAATTCCCAAAATTCGCCAGGCTCCGTTCAAGAAAGCGGGTCGAGACCGGTTCGCACGTGGAGCCGTCGCTTCTTTTTGCATGGAGCCATGAGCGGCATGGCCGCCCTGGCGCTCGCCGCCTGCGGACGCAGTCAACCTACCGCGACGCCGTCGCCGGCCGCAACGCCGTCATCCGCCCATGCCTATACGAAGTACCTGCCGCTAATCTTCGCCGGCGAGGCGGAGGTGGCCGCCGCCGAGCCGCCGCTCCTCCCCACGCCGACCAAGACGCCGCGACCCACCGACACGCCCCCTCCCACCCCCACGCCGCAGGCGACGCCTTTTCCGCCTGGGCCGCCCAGCAAACTGGGCTTATTCGTCGGCCACAATCACCCCAGCATCTTCGAGCTGCTGGAAACGCAGGCCGTCACGGTGGTGAAGACGCTGGAATTGGACGCCACCTTCGTCGCCGACATCAAGCGCATCTCGCCGCGCACGCGCATCATCGGGCGCATCTCGCTCGAGCAGATCAATCTGGCCACCCTGGACCCCATTGCGGAGGCGCGCCGCTTCGTGGAGACGCTGCTTCCCCTGGCCGACGACCCGGCGCGACGGCCCTACTTCGACGGCTGGGAGTCTTACAACGAACCGGTCGCCGCCAATGCTGAAGAGATGGCGCGCTTCGCCGACTTTGAAGCCGAACGCACGCGGCTGCTCGGCGAGCGCGGCATTCGCAGCGTGATCGGCAACTTCGGCGCCGGTCAGCCACCGCTGGAGCTGTGGAGCGCCTTTTTCCCGGCGCTTCAGGCCGCCCGTCAATACGATGGCTGGCTCGGACTCCACGAATACTCCGCCCCGACGATCTACTATCTCTCCACCGCAGATGGAAGGGGACGCTACCCAGGCGTGACGCCACAGGATGAAGGATGGTTGACGCTGCGCTACCGCAAAGTGTATCGGGACATCCTTGCACCCGCCGGCCTCACCTTGCCGCTCGTGATGACGGAGCTCGGCGTCGATGGCCTTGTGCAAAATCGCCCCGGGCCTCCCGAGGCGCGTGGCTGGCAAGAGTTCCAGCAGTACTGGGCGGAGCACGGTTACGGCCTGTGGGGGCCGGGCGCATACGTAGAGCAGCTCGTCTGGTACGACAACGCCATGCGTCAGAACGATTATGTGCTGGGCGGCGCAATCTTTGCGCTGTCGCCCACCGCAGGCTGGGAAACCTACGACATCATGGGCCCCTGCGCCGGCGTGTTGAAGCAGTATCTGAGCGTCCATGCTCCCGCCTGAACTTGTTTGCGTCTACGTCTGGATGTGTGAAAATAATCACAGACTTTGCAGAGTTTGTGATTTCGATGTACAAGATATAGCATTGTTCTGTCACACATCGACAACATATTGTTAACAAATACAATGTAGAGTGGCTTCGAAATGAATTGGGTGGAGATCCATCGTGGTCTGGCCAACGCCTGCACGATGTTTATTGCGGTTCTTGCGATCTGGGCGTTATTTTTGCGCATTCGCTCTCGACCTCTCGATGGTTCCTGGTTCGGCGCCGCCGTGATCGGCGAGCTGCTTTTGCTTGCGCAGTTTGGCGTAGGGTGGATTCTGTGGTTTCAGGGGCTGGGCGTGGTGTTGCCGCGGGCGTGGATTCATATTTTATACGGCGTCGTCGCCGTGATCACGCTGCCGGCCGCCTACGCTTATTTCAGCAGAATTCCGGACGCCCGGGTGCAGACCCTGGCCATGGCGCTGACCTGCTTTTTCCTGTGGGGGATTCTGCTGCGCGCTTCTCAGGTTGTCTACATTTCGGGATTTTGATCGGTTTGGGATTTTGATCTGATTGGATGCAACTGTTCCGACTCTGATAAGCGGTGCGCAGCTTCTTGCATCATGAAGGATTGTGAGGTAGGTTTCACGCAATTCAATCAAACATAAACTGTCAGAGTGCCAGGTATGTCGAAGCAAGTTTTGGTGCTCAACGCCGGATATGAACCCTTAAGTCTCGTCTCCGTACGTCGTGCGGTCGTGTTGTTGCTGCGCGAAAAGGCGGAGCTGCTGGAAGCCACGCAGCAGATGCTCTGCGCGGCCAACCGCACCATTCCCGTGCCGCTGGTGATTCGCCTCGTGCACTACGTGCGCCTGCCCCATCGCCGCGTGCCGCCGACGCGCGCCGCCATCATGCTGCGCGACGCGTACACCTGTCAGTACTGCGGCGAGAAGCCCGGCCAGGCGGCGCTGACGGTCGATCACGTGATCCCGCGCAGCCGCGGGGGCGAACATGCATGGAGCAACCTTGCGACCGCCTGCAAACGCTGCAACCAACGCAAAGGCAATCAGACGCCGGAGGAAGCGGGAATGCAGTTGATCCGCCGTCCCTTCGAGCCAAGCTACGTGGCGCTTGTGCTGCTCAGCAATCCGGTGGCGGCGGAGCGCTGGGAACGACTGATGGGAGTCAGCCGGGAGCATGTGATCGGCGCCGCCGCCTGACGTAGTTATCGCTCCAGCAGCGGCGCGTAGAGCAGGTGCCGAAAACAGCCGACTCGAATCGGCACGCGACGCACAAGCGACGGCGTCGCCGACCTCAGCACAATTTCCGCCTCCGCCATTGGCGTCGGCGGCGTTTCCCCCGCCCCAATGGTCAGCGTCAAAATCTCCGGCACGCTGTTGCCCGCAGACATCGCCGAGAGCCAGGGAACGCTCGAAGGCCACACCACCGTCGTCCCCTCCGTTGGCTCCGCTTCTTGAACAATCGACCCGCCAACCGCAGTCAGATTGACCGTGAACGTAATGCCCGATGCGCCCAGGACGCTCACTTCCATCGTCAATGGAAACGCGCCTTCGCAGGTGGGCGCAGAACCCGTCGACCGAAGCATCACGCCAATTTGTGCGGGTCGCATCACAATGCCCGGGGTGACCTCGATCAACACCGGTATCGTCAACGGGGAGTTGAGCGCCAGCGGATCGGCCGCGGTGACGACCACGTTGGCGCCGTAGGTGGGCGTGACAACGCTGAGATCCACGCCCAACGTCGCCGCCTCTGCAGCGCTCAATTCGGAGATGGGCAGCAAGTCGGTGGCGTCCACGGCGACGGAAAGGTTGGCGGGCGTGGCGCTGGCGGCGGGCGTGGCGTTGACGAACCCCACCCGGGGAAGAATCTCCACGACAAAAGGGATCGAACCGCTGCGCGTCAGATTCGATAACGTGACGCTTTGCGCCGGCGCGCGCTCGCCAGCGCGGACGGAAAAGGTCAGGCTCGCCGGCGTACTGGCCAAAAAATCACGCCCTAAGGCGTCGAGGTTGCCGATGGCCAAGGTGCGCCGATTGGTGGGCGCCGTCACCGTCTGCGTGAGCGTGGTGGAAGAGGCGGGCTCCCTGAAAATCAGCAGCCCTGTGTCCCGCGCCAGGGCGATTTCATCCTTGCCGTCGCCGTCGAGATCGCCCGCCGCCGCAACGCGATAGCCGTTATCGGCGTCGAGGCGCGCCTCGAACGAAAAACCGGCGCCGGTTCCGCTGCGGCTGTTGAAGAGCCGAGGGCGCGTGTCGTTCGCCGGCACATCGCGCAACATGAAAATTTGGGAGGCGCTGGCCTGGTTGACATTCGCCAGAAAAACGGCGCGCGGCGCCGGCAGATGCGGACTCAGAAAGACATCCTCAAACGCGTCGGGCGCCTTGTAGCGCAGCACCACCAGCGAGGCGAGCGGGGGCGCAGCGTTGCGCACGGCCACCAGCTCCGGCAGCGAGCTCTCCGGCGCCACGTTGCCGATGGCGACGTCTCGCCACGGGCGCTGCTGACTGGCGGATGTCCAGAATTCTCGCAACACGTTGTTGGCCTCGCGGCGGAAAACGCTCAGGCGGCCTGCGTCTCGGGCGACGACGGCGATCTCGTCGCGTCCGTCGCCGTCGAGGTCGCCGGTTGCAACCGCAGTGGCGACGGCGCGCAGCATGGCGTCCGTCAACGGCTGCCAGATGCGGCCGTCAAACGGCGGCGCCGGTTGGGCCAAAATCTGGATGCGCGAGGTCGAAGAACGGTCTGGGTCCTCAAAGACCACCACGATTTCACGCGAGGCCGGGTTGTCGTCGAACTCACCGGTCGCCAACAGCAACGGCCTGCCGGGAAGCTGCGCGGCGAAGAGTTCATCCCAGTAGACGCCGTTGAATTGCCGGTCGGGCTGAACCGGGCCGGCGGCGACGACGGGATCGTAGATTTTGAGAACGCCCTCTTCCGAAATGGCGATAATCTCGTCGTCGCCGTCGCCGTTGACATCCGCCACAATGGCGTCAAACCAGCCGCCGTCGGGGCTGCGGAAGGTCACCGCCGGCGTCTGCGGCGGCATCTGCGGGTCGAAGACGCGAATGAACCCTTCGTTGTCGATATAGACGATCTCGTCTTCTTGATTGGCTGTCTGGAGCGCCTGGGGCTGCGCTTGCGCCCACAACGGCCGCGTCATCAGCAGCCAGGCGAAGCACGCCACGCCCAGGGCGACCCACCATTTTTCAAGAGGGTGGAGAGGCCGCGCTTCGACCATGCAATGGTTGTCCTACGCCTTGCCCAACACGGCGGCCAACAGCGCCATGCGAATGTACATGCCGTTGCGCATCTGGCGGAAGTAGGCGGCGCGTGGGTCGTTGTCCACTGCGTAGCTGATTTCGTTGACGCGCGGCAGCGGGTGCATGACGATCATGCGGTCTTTGGCCCGGCTCATCAGCTCCGGATCGACGATGTAGCGGTCCTTGACCATGTCATATTCGGCGAGGTCGGTGAAGCGCTCTTTCTGCACGCGCGTCACGTAGAGCACATCGACGTCGCCGATGATCTCGTGGACATCCTCGCGCTCCTCGTAGGCGTGGCCGCTGCGGTCGAGCACCTCCAGCACATCCTTGGGCATGCGCAGGATCTCCGGGCTGACGAAGACGAACTCCACCGGATAGTTGACCAGCAGCTTGGTCAGGCTATGCACAGTGCGGCCGTACTTCAGGTCGCCCACCATCGCCACCTTCAGGCCGCCGACCTCGCCCAGCGCCTCGATGATGGTGTAGAGGTCGAGCAGCGCCTGGGTGGGATGCTCGCCCACGCCGTCGCCGGCGTTGATCACGGGCTTGCTGGCGTAGTGCGCCGCAATGGCCGCCGAGCCGACCTCGGGATGGCGAATCACGATGATGTCGGCGTAGCTCTCCAGCGTGCGCACGGTGTCAGGCAGGCTCTCGCCCTTGGTCACCGAGCTATACTGCACGTTGTTGATCGGGATCACCTGGCCGCCCAGCCGGAGCATCGCCGCCATGAAGCTGGAGCTGGTGCGCGTGCTCGGCTCGTAGAAGAGGTTGGCCAGAATCTTGCCCTGGAGCAAGTCGGCGCTGCCGAAGCGCTCCACCAACACCTTCATTTCGTCCGCCACGTTGAAAATATAATCCAGCTTGGTGCGGTCGAACTGGCTGACGCTGATGATGTCTTGGCCGTAAAAGCCGTTGTCCGTGCGGTTGGCGGCCATGCTGTCCACCTGTTTGATTTTGGGTTCCATAAGAAACGTTGCTCCTTTTGCAAATCGAACGATCAAACAAAAATCAAAAAATTCAGCGTCCGGCTATTGACTCCTGAAACAGCACCTTCCCAAATCCCGGCTTCGCCAATACTTCCCCCTCTTGATAGACGGTTTCTCCGCGCAGCACGACGCGCTCCACCCGCCCATAGACGCGCCGACCGGCGAAAGGCGTCCATCCGACCCTGGTTTTCAGGCCGACGTTCGTCAACGTGTAGGCGGCGTCCACATCGACCTCCACCCAGGCGTCGGGCTGTGCGGGCAGCCCGTAAATGCGCCGCGGATTGTCCACGCAGCGGGCGACGATGTCTTGCACGTCGAGCCGGCCTTCGTGGACGGCGGTCAAGAGCAAGGGCAGCATCGTCTCCAGCCCGGGAACGCCGGGGGGCGGTGAAGCCGGCGCCTCGCTTGCGCCGACGCCTTTTTCCGCCAGCGTGTGCGGCGCATGATCCGTGGCGAAGACGTCCACGACATCTAGATGCTCCCAAAGCGCGGCCACGTCGTCGGGCGTCGCCAACCGCGGGCGCATGTCGCCTAGCGGGCCCAGCCGCGGCAAATCTTCGACGGAAAGAAAGAGATGATGGGGCGTCGCCTCGCAGGTGACGGGCAGCCCGCGCTCTTTGGCTTTGCGGATCAGCTCGATCTCGCTGCGGCGGCTGACATGGGCAATGTGCAGGGGGACGTTATACAGGTGGCTCAAGGCCAGACAAACCGGAACCATCAGTTCCTCGGCGTGAACGGTGATCGGACCGAGCCCCTTCGCTGCGCCGTGCATCCGATAGCCAACCTGCGCCGCCTTCTCCGCCCAGGAACGGAAGAGCCGATGCATCATCTCCAGCGTGTCGATGCGCAGACTGCCAAACGTGTCATTCACGTAAATCTTGAGGCCGCACGCCCGCTCCGCCGCCGGCAAGTAGGCGTCGCCCTCGGTGTTGGTGGCGCCAACAAAAAGCCCGACGTCGCATACAGCCTTGGCTGCTGCAAGTCGGGCCTTCTCCGCCAGTCGCTCCGGCGTGGAAGTCGGCGGGTTGGTGTTGGGCATGTCCAACACCGTGGTCACGCCGCCGGCCAGCGCCGCACAGGTGCCGGAGGCGAAATCCTCTTTGTGTTCGTAGCCCGGTTCGCGCAAATGGACGTGCGCATCCACCAGGCCGGGGAGACGTATTTTGCTCATGCGCTCGCCTTACCTTCGTTTGGCCTCATTGTCTCCATTGTAGCCGGAAGCAAGCGATCCACCCAAACCTCCGCCGTTCAATTCCGCAGAAGAGGAAGGGCGCTGGTAAAATGAGCATCGATAGGAGACCATCATGACGGATGCAAACATGAATAACGCCAAGACCAACGACCGCCTCGCCGCTCAACTCGCTTTCTTGCTCGAAATCGACCGCCTGAAGCGCGTCCTGCGACGCACCGCCATCGTGGGCGGCGAGCGCCGCGAGAACAGCGCCGAACACTCCTGGCACCTGGCCGTGATGGCGATGGTGCTGGCCGAACACGCCAACGAGCCGATCGACCTGCTGCACACCATCAAGCTGGTGCTCGTGCACGACATCGTCGAGATCGACGCCGGCGACACCTTCGCCTACGATGCGCAGGCCAACCTCGACAAGGAAGAGCGGGAGCGCGCCGCCGCCGACCGTATCTTCAGCCTGCTGCCCGATGATCAACGCGAGGAACTGCGCAGCCTGTGGGAGGAGTTCGACGCTCGCCAGACGCCCGAAGCGCGCTTTGCCAACGCGCTCGACCGCTTGATGCCTTCGCTGCAAAATTATGTCAATAACGGCGGCACCTGGCGAGAACCGGGCGTGGACCGCGAAGCGGTTTTCATCCGTCTCCAGCCGATCCAGGAAGGCTCCCAGACGCTCTGGAATCACGTCGAGGCCATGCTGAACAACGCCGTCGAGCAGGGGCTTATCCGAAAAGTGGCTTGATTGTGAAATGGTTCGTGTGGCGTGCTGCGTGTTGCGTGGTTCGTGATGCGTGGTTCGTGACGCGCCATGCAACACGCAACACCCAACACCCAACGCGCAACACCGCAAGTTCGTCTCGAGCGCCCACCATGACCTACGCCCTCTACGAATGCAGCGATCCCGCCTGCCGCTTCCGTTTTCCGGCGGCGGAGGCGCAGATGCGCAAAGGCCGCTGCCCGTGGTGCGGAGAGCCTGTCATCCTCCTGCACCATCTGCCGACGCCGACCGAACGCACAGCTTCGGAGAGGGATGCGCCGCGAGCAACGCTGCCCTTCGCCGCGCTGCTCGACAATGTGCGCAGCGCGTTCAACGTCGGCTCGATCTTCCGCAGCGCCGACGGCGCCGGCCTGCGCCATCTTTATCTGTGCGGAGTCACGCCGACGCCCGACCATCCCAAAGTGGCGAAAACGGCGCTCGGCGCCGAGCGCAGCGTGCGCTGGAGCCATCATCGCAATGCAGTGACGCTCGCGCACAGCCTGCGCGCAGAAGGATGCACCCTGTGGGCGTTGGAGACGGACGCCGACGCAAGCTCGCTCTTCGAGGTGGCAACGCCGCATACGCCCTTCGTGCTTGTCGTCGGCAACGAGGTGACCGGCGTCGACCCGGACCTCCTGTCCCTTTGTGAACGGCGCGTTATGATTCCCATGGCCGGTGGCAAGCGCTCACTCAACGTGGCCACGGCCTTCGGCGTCGCCGCCGTTCTTCTGAGCCGCGCGCTCGTTGGGGCGGCGACTCCCCAAACCGCACATCGGGAGTGAGGGCATCGATCGATGTTCATAAAATTCGGGCTTCATTGGCTCTCCACCTTGCTCATAGTCGCGTTCTTGCTGGCGGATTCGGCTCCGCGGCCGGCGGCGGGCCGCAGCTTCTCGCCGCCGTTGCACGGCCATACGGCGACGCTGCTCCTGGATGGACGCGTTCTGGCGGCGGGCGGCGACGGCGCCAACACGCGCCTCTTCGCACCCGGCTCTTTGCAGCCGCTGCCCGGCCCTGCCATGGGCGCAGCGCGTCGTCAGCATACGGCCACGCTGTTGTTGAGCGGCGATCTGCTGGTCGCCGGCGGACTCGATGCAGATGGAAGGGCGCAGGCGAGCGTCGAGCGCTTCGATCCCGCCGCCAATCGATGGAGGGGCGCAGCATCGATGCACACGGCGCGGGCGCGGCATACAGCGACGTTGCTCGGCGACGGGGAGCTGCTGATCGTCGGCGGCGAAAGTGGAGCAAACGCAGCGCTGGCCTCGACGGAGCGCTATGCGCCCGCCCAGGATCGCTGGCGAGAGGTGCAGCCGCTTGCAACGCCGCGCGCCGGCCACACGGCGACGCTGCTTCCCGACGGCCGCGTGCTGGTCGTCGGTGGCCGGGGCGCCAGCGGCGCGCTCGCCAGCATCGAGGTGTTCGACCCGCGCACGCAAAGTTGGAGCCCAGCGCCTTTCACCCTGCAAACCCCGCGCTTCGACCACACCGCCACCTTGCGTCCTGACGGAAGAATTGTAATCGCAGGCGGCAGCGACCGCTTTCTTCAGCCGCTCGCCAGCGTTGAGATCATCGATCCGGCGCGGGGCGTCATCGTCGGCCCCTCGCTCGCCCATGCGCGCACCCGACACACCGCCAGCCTGCGCCCGGACGGCGCCGTGATTGTCACCGGCGGCGTCGGCCTCGAAACGCTTGACGCAGTGGAGCTTCTGCCGCCGACGGATGCAGGGTGGCGGACGCTGCCCCCGCTCGCCGTCGCGCGCAGCGAGCACACGGCGACGCTGCTGCCTGGCGGCGCACTGCTCATCGTAGGCGGCGCACCCGCCGGGCCGGCGGCGGAGCGCCTGCCCGGAGCGCCAGGGAGCGCGCAGGCCGTCGCCCCGCTTGCACTGGCGCGGCAGCGCCACACGGCGACGCTGCTCTTCGACGGCTCGGCGCTGGTCGTCGGCGGCCTCGCCGGCGTCGACGTTTTGGATGCCAGCGAGCGCTACTTTCCAGTCGGCGACGAATGGCGCACAGCGGCGACGCTCAACCAGCCGCGCTTCGGCCACACCGCCACACTGCTCGGCGACGGCGCTGTGCTGGTCACGGGTGGAGAAGCAGGAGGCGCTGCGCTTGCCACGGTCGAACGGTTCGACCCTGCGACCAACGCATGGCGAACGTTGCCATCCATGCAATTCGCAAGAAAGAGACATTCCGCAACCTTGCTCGCCGACGGCGGCGTCCTGGTGATCGGCGGCGAACAAGGGGCCGGAGCCGCTGCGCCCGGCGTTTCAGACAACGCATCTCGCTCCGCCGAACGGTTCATCCCTGCAACGGAGCGGTGGCAGTCGACGGCTGCGCCCGCCGCCCCGCGCGTCGATCACACGGCGACGCTGCTTCCCGACGGCCGCGTGCTGGTCGTCGGCGGCGTCGGCGCAGGCATAACGTCGCTCACTGCGGCTGAAGCGTATGACCCGGCAAGCAACGCATGGACGACGACGGGCGCAATGCAGCATCTGCGCGCCGGCCACACCGCCACGCCGCTGCCCGATGGCGGGGTCCTTGTGGTGGGCGGCTTTGACCCGGCGGACGAAAGCTTCACAATCTTTGCCAGCGCCGAGCGATTCGATCCGACCACCAACACGTGGAGCGCCGTGGCGGCGATGACGACCCCGCGGCAACATCACGTCGCCGTGCTGCTGCCTTCCGGCGAGGTGCTCGTTATCGGCGGCGAAAATCGGGACGGGCTGGTCGCCTCCGCGGAATTGTACGACCCGGCGAGCGATCGATGGCGCACGCTGATATTGCCGGACGAGGAGGGGCGCATCGGTCACGCAGCGACGCTGCTGTTGGACGGCAGGGTGCTGATCGTGGGCGGCTGGCGCCCCTTTGCGGCGCTAAACGAGGCGTTCATCTACGCCTCGCCCCTCGCCCCCGCAGCGCCGGCGCTCGAACAGGCGGTTTTGGACGAAGGCGGGCGGGTCATTGTGCGCGGCTCCGGCTTTCGCCCCGCCTCGGCGGCGTCATCGGACAACACGCGCCAATCCGCTGCAAACGCCCCGTTGGTGCAGCTCCGCCATGTGGACAGCGGATGGCTGGCGTGGCCGGGCCAGGCCTCAGGGACGCTTCACGCCAACACGCTGATTACGTCAACGGCGCTGCTCAGCGACTCCGCGCCGGTCAACGGGCCAACGCTGGTCACAGTCTTCGTCAACGGTGCAGGGTCAAACAGCCGATTTCTCGCCGGCGCGTCCCCTCCGGCCGCGCCGAGAAATGAGCTCTATCTACCCCTCATCGCCAAATAAGTCCTACCAACAAAGCCTTTTTGCTATAATGAAGACAGCCTGATCCGTTCCGAGTAGGTTCAATAGCGATGACAGAAAACCGAGAGAACATTCGCCTTTCCCCTACAGCCTATCTTCAGCAGGAAGAAACGGCGGCGACGAAAAGCGAATATCTGGCGGGAGAGCTGTTTCCGATGGTGGGCGGGACGGCCAATCACAATCGTATTGTCGTCAGTCTTTGCAGCGCCCTGGATGCGCGCCTTGAAAAAGGTCGCTGTGAGGTGTTTTCCAGCGATCTCAAGCTATGGGTGGAAGCGTACGACCTGTTCACCTACCCGGACGTAATGGTGATCTGCGGAGCAGTGCAATATTATCCGGGGCGCATGGATGTGGTCGCCAACCCAACGCTGATCGCCGAAGTGCTGTCCAAATCCACGGGCGGCCTGGATAAAGGAGAAAAGTTCACATGGTATCGGGCGCTGGATTCGTTGCAGGACTATCTATTGATCGACCAATATCGCGTTCATGTCGACTGGTATCATAAGCTGGCGAACGGACGTTGGCTGTTGACAGAATACGTTTCGCTCGAGGATGTGCTCTCACTGGAATCGATCAACGTCGAGCTGCCGATTCGTCTGCTCTATCAGCGCGTGGACTGGTCGCGCGTCTGACGCCTGTCTCTGATCGCTATGGCTGATGCAGCATCTTGAGCGTGGAGCTGCGTTCGATTTTGCCCGTCGGCGTCTCGACGAAGCGCGCTGCGTAGTGAATCTGCCGCGGCGCGTGGTGGCGGGGAAGCGTTTGGCTGAGCGCCCAGCGCAGCTGCATCTCCTGATCTTCGGTGAGCGGCGCGCCCTCCACGATCAGCGCCACCTGTTGCCCTAAACGTTCATCAGGCAGGCCGGCGACAAAAAAGCGTCGCTGCGCCATTCCCAGCTCCGGCTGCTCGGCTGCGAGCGCCTCGATGGCGGACTCGACCTGCTCCACGTGCACCTTCACGCCGCCGCTGTTGATCACGTTGTCCCATCGTCCGATCCAGACAAAGGAGCCGTCGGGCTGCAGCTCCACCAGGTCGTTCGTCTGAAGCAGGACGCCGGCGGTCATCGGCCCGCGCAGGTTGAGACAACCGCGCGCGTCGACCCCGGTTTCGACGCCGGGCAACGGCGCGAAGCGATCCGACGCATCGGGGCCGTTGAGTCGGCGCAAAGCCACGTGCGTGGCCGTTTCGGTCATGCCGTAGGTGTGATAGACGGGAGCGACAAGATGGCGAATCTGCGCCTCCAGGGTGGGCGACACCGGAGCGCCGCCGACCAGGATGGCGCGCATGGCGTCGAGGCGGCGACGATAGGCGAGGGCGCGCGCCGCAGCTTCAGGGAAACAGGAGCCGCTGTCGGACGCCAGGGCGATGTCCAGCAACGTTTTCATCTGCAACGGCACAAAGGAAGCGAAATCGATCGTCAAATCGTCCGGAAGCCCAGCCAGGGGATCGCTCGACGGCTCGACGACGACCAGGTTTAACCCCAGCACAAAGCCGCGCACCAGCATCATGCGGCCGGCGATGTATTGCACCGGCAAACAGACCAGCGCAGTCATGCCCGCTTCCAGGCCGAGCGCAGCGGCCGTGGCGCGGGCGCTGGCCTCCATTTGGCTGCGGGTGAGGCGGATCGATTTCGGCGCGCCGGTGGAGCCGGAGGTGCGCACTTCAAACGTCTCATCGCCCCCCAGCCAGGCGCGCGCAAAGCGCAACACCGCCTGCGTCTGCTCACCGGCGGATGCAATGGCAGGGCCGGCGAGCAGCGTCGCTTCCTCATGCCAGCGCCCTTCAAGCCAGATCATCCGGACGTCCTTTCCTCATCGATGCTGTTCGTCTGATAGCCCGGCAGATTTGCGGCTCTGCGAAAGACCTGAATGAAGCCGGGCGGCGCGTTGACATGCAGTCATCTCCTCACTACAATACATACACATTTGACCAAATCAGGCACATTTGTGCAAAATTTTGTGCAAATCAAGTCAATCCATCTGCGGCGCAGCCGCATACAATCATAGCCCAGGACAAAACCCATGAACCAATCCTTCGCCGACCTTTCTCCAGAACGCCTCCGTGCGCTGCTGCACCAGATGATGCTGATTCGCGCCTTCGAGGAGGCGGCGGAGCAGCTCTATCTGCAGGGGCTCATTCACGGCACCATGCATCTTTCCGTCGGCCAGGAGGCGTCGGCGGTGGGCGCCTGCGCCGCCCTGCGACCGGACGATTACATTCTGAGCACCCACCGCGGCCATGGGCACTGCATCGCCAAGGGAGCGCGCGTTGACTTGATGATGGCGGAGTTTTTCGGCAAAGAGACCGGCTATTGTCGCGGCCGCGGAGGCTCCATGCACATGGCCGACGTCGAGACCGGCAACCTGGGCGCCAACGGCATCGTGGCGGGCGGGGTGCCGATGGCGGCGGGCGTAGGGCTGAGCATCCAGATGCAGCGGCAGGATCGCGTCGTGCTCGTCTTCTTCGGCGACGGCGCCACCAACGAGGGCGCCTTCCATGAGAGCCTGAACCTGGCGGCGATCTGGAACCTGCCGGTCATCTATTTCTGCGAAAACAATCAGTACGCCATGTCGATGGCGATCACGCGCGCCAGCAAGGTCGAAAAGTTGAGCGACCGCGCCTGCGCCTACGGCATTCCCGGCGTCACCGTCGACGGCAACGACTTGCTCGCCGTCTATTGCGCCACGAAGGAAGCAGTCGAGCGGGCGCGCAGCGGCGGCGGCCCGACCCTGATCGAGGCGCAGACCTATCGTTGGAAAGGACACAGCAAAAGCGACAAGCAGCGCTATCGCACCAAGGAGGAAGTCAAAGCCTGGCAGGAGCGCGACCCGATCGCGCGACTGGCGCAGAAGATGCTGGAGGCCGCGCTGCTGACGGAAAATGATTTACAACAGCTGCAAGCCGACGTCGATGCGGAGATCGCCGCAGCCATCGAATTCGCCAAAGCCAGCCCCGAACCGGACCCCGCCACCATCTTTGAAGGAGTTTACGCATGAGCCGTGAGTTGACTTACGCCGAGGCCGTGCGCGAAGCCATCGATCTGGCGATGGCGCGCGACGAGCGCGTCTTTCTCGTGGGCGAGGATGTGGGCGTCTACGGCGGCGCCTTTGGCGTGACCGATGGCCTTTATCAGAAGTACGGCCCGGAGCGCGTGCGCGACACGCCGATCTCCGAGGCGGTCATCGCCGGCGTGGCCACCGGCGCAGCGCTGACCGGCATGCGCCCGATCGCCGAAATTCAGTTCATGGACTTTATCACGCTCTCGATGGAGCAGCTCGTGCTGCAGGCGGCCAAGCTCCGCTTCATGTTGGGCGGCAAGGTGCAGGTTCCCTTCGTGTTGCGTACGCCGGCCGGCGCAGGCACCGGCGCAGCCGCGCAACACTCGGAGAGCCTGGAGAACTGGTTTGTGCACGTGCCGGGCCTCAAGGTCGTGATGCCCAGCACGCCCGCCGACGCCAAAGGGCTGCTGCTCGCCTCGATTGAAGATCCCAACCCTGTGATTTTCGTCGAACATAAGCTGCTCTATCGCACCAAAGGCGCCGTGCCCGAGGGCTACTACACCATTCCTTTGAGCCAGACCGAAGTCAAGCGTCCCGGCCGCGACCTCACCATCGTGGCCACGTCGCTGATGGTGGTGCGCGCGCTGGAGGCGGCGGAGAGGCTGTCAAAAGAGGGCGTCGAGGTCGAGGTGGTGGACCCGCGCACGCTCAAACCGCTCGACGCCGAACCGATCATCCGCTCGGTGTGCAAAACCGGCCGCGTGCTGATCGTCCACGAGGCGTGCAAGACGGGCGGCTTCGGCGGCGAGCTGGCGGCGGTCATCGCCGAGTCGGAGGCCTTTGACTACCTCGATGCGCCGATCCGCCGCCTGGCCGGACTGGACATCCCCGTGCCCTACAACCGCGAGTTGGAGCGGCGCATGGTGCCGCAGGTCGAAGATATCGTCGACGCAGCGCGGCGTTTGGTCAAGGAAGCGAGGTGAGCACGCATGGCCACGCCCGTCATCATGCCCAAGTTCGGCATGGCGCAGGAAGAAGGCACGATCATTCGCTGGCTCAAGCAGGAGGGGGAGCAGGTTGAAAAGGGCGAGACGCTCCTGGAGGTGCAGACCGACAAGATCGACATGGAGGTCGAAGCGCCGGCCAGCGGCGTGTTGACCGACGTCCGCTACGGCCCCGACGCCACCGTGCCGGTCACGACCGTGATCGCCCTGATCGCTGCGCCTGAGGAGGTCGCTGCGGCTGAGGCTCGTCCATCGTCGACGCCCTCCGCCGGCGTGCGCGTCAGCCCGGTCGCCCAGCGCATGGCCGCAGCGACCGGCGTTGACCTGACGCAGGTGACAGGCAGCGGACCGCAAGGGCGCATCGTAAAAAGCGACGTCGCCGGCGCGCTCCAGGCGCAGGCTCCACAACGCGCGCAGCCGCAGGAGGATGAGACGCGGCAGGTGCGTGCAACGCCTGCCGCGCGTCGGCTGGCGCGGGAGCATGGCGTCGCCCTCGCTGCGCTCACCGGCAGCGGGCCGCAGGGACGCATTCAGGCTGCAGATGTAGAAAAAGCGCTGAGCAGCGAGAAAAGAGGGGAGAGAAGCGAGAAGGAAGAGGCGGCCGGCGTGCAGCCCGGGACGCCGGGGGAGGCGGCAGTGGGCGAGCCGCTGCGCGGCAAACGGCGCACGATTGCCTCCCGCCTCAGCCAGAGCTGGCAAAACGCGCCGCACATCTTCCTCACGACCTCCATCGATCTGACGCGCATCGACGCGCTGACGAAGGAGCTGGCCGACGACGTCGAGACCGCAGGCGGACGCCTTACGCTGACGGTGTGGATCGCACGCGCGGTCGCCGCTGCGCTGCGACGCCATCCGCGCCTCAACGCCTGGCTGCGACTCGATGGCGAGCAGCTTGTCTACACGCAGCATGAGTCGGTGCATCTCGGCGTGGCTGTGGCGGTGGAGGATGGGCTGCTCGTGCCTGTGGTGCGCAACGCCGAGACGCTCGGTTTAGCGGCGCTGGCGGCGCGCATCGGCGACTTGTCGACGCGCGCACGCACCGGTCAGCTCACGCCCGATGAAGTGAGCGGCGGTTCGTTCACCCTCTCCAATCTCGGCATGTATCCGGTCGAGCACTTCACCGCCATTCTAAACCCGCCGGAGGTGGCGATTCTGGCGGTCGGGCGGGCGCAGGTCCAGCCGTTCTGGAATGGCGCCGCCTTCGAGCCGCGGCGGATGATGCAGGTCACCCTGTCGGCGGATCATCGCGTCATCGACGGCGCAGTCGCCGCGGCCTTTTTGGCGGAGCTGAAACGGCTGTTGGAGGAGCCGGCGCGGCTGCTGCTTTGAACCAACCCAGGCAGTGCAGGTCCAGGCGTCAGAAGCCGGCGTTCAAGGGATGGCAATCGACGCAGAAACGGGCGCAACCCGTTTCCAGTAAAACAGAATCGACGTAGAAATCTGGTAAAATTGCAGTCAATCGTTGCCTGAAGCCCAACGCCCGAAAAATTTCAGGGAGGCCACCATGCTCATCGTCCACGTCGACGTCCACGTGAAGCCCGAATTCATCGACGCCTTCATCGCCGCCACACTGGAGAACGCACGCGCCAGCGTCCAGGAGCCGGGCGTCGCCCGTTTCGACGTCCTTCAAGATCAGGCGGATCCCACCCACTTCGTGCTGGTCGAGGTCTATCGCACGCCCGACGATCCGGCGCGACACAAGGAGACCGCCCATTACGCCAAGTGGCGAGACGCCGTCGCCGCCATGATGGCCGTCCCGCGCACGAGCGTCAAGTACGTCAACCTCTTCCCGGAGGACGCAGGCTGGGGTTGAGCGAGGGCGAGCGCCGCGTGATGAGGATGGCGACGACCGCAGCGACCGCGTAGAAAAATGTTGCGCCGGCGAAGACGCCATGATAACCCACCCACGAGGCCAGCGCCGCCGCCGTCATCGGCGCTACGACGCGCCCCGACGCCTGCACGCTGTTGTCCAGACCGTAGGTGACGCCCTGGCTGCCCGTCGGCGCATAGAGGTTCATCAGGGCAGCGATCGACGGAATCAGACCGCCCATCGCCACGCCGCTGAGCGCCTGCAAGACCGCCAACTGCCACACAGACGTCACAAAGACCTGCGGAGCGTAGAGCAGCGCCGAAGCGATGGCCGACCCCACCAGCACGCGGCCATGGCCGATGCGGTCGCCCAGGCGCCCCAAATAGACGGCGCTGGCTGCACTGGTGAAGGCGGAGACGCCGATGATCAAGCCCGTCATGGCGGTGGCGCCCGTCGTCTCTCCCCGATTCAACGTCAGCACAAAGAGCGCCATAAAGGGCAACGTGATGGTGGCGCCGAGGCTGCGCAAGAACGCAAGCGCATAGAGGCCGCGCATCTCGCGCGCGGCGAACAGCGCTCGATAGCTGGCCCAAAAGCCCGGGCGCTGCGAGCGCTCGACGGGCTGAAAGTCCTCCTCCACCAAAAAGACGACCGCCAGACCGGCGATCCCCAACAGCGCGCCCGTGATCCAGAAGCTCTCGCGGAAGCCGAAAAATTCGCCCAGGACGCCGCCCACGATCGGGCCGCCGGAGACGCCGATCCAGCGCGCCATGTTGAGCACGCCAAGCGCAAAGCCGCTCTGCTCCTTGGGCGTCTGCGCCGCGACCAACGCATTGTTGGCGGCGATCACGCCGGTGGTGGCGCCCTGCAGCGCGCGCAACAGGACAAGCTGCTCGGCGTTCTGCGCAAAGCCCATCGCCGCCAGCAGGATGGCGCCGCCCAGGGTGGCGCGCTCCAGCATCAACTTGCGACCGCTGCGGTCGGCGATCACCCCCCAGATCGGCGAGGCGACCATCATCGTCAACGCCTGCATGGAAAAAGCCATGCCCGCCCAAAACTCCAGGCTGCCGCCCGTGCTGACGCCCAGCTCGCGCACGTAGAGGGGAAGAAACGGAAAGATCAGACCAAAGCCCAACGTCGAAAAAGCCTGAACGACGGAGAGGACGACGAGGTTGCGACGCCAGTCGATGGAGCGGGCCGGCGCAGCAGGGGGAGCCTGAGAAAGAACAAGCCGTTTCCGTTGCACGATGCGCGTAGGAAAGCCTTTCTACTGGTTGTTGAGGAACTGGGCGGCGGTCACGGCCATCAGCGCCAGCGTGGAGTTGTAGACGGCGTGCGCAATCATGGCGGTTGATGTGTTGTAGCGGATGCGCAGCCAGCCGAGCATCATGCCCAACAGAAAAACAACAACGGTCGCCAGCGTGATCCCATAGTTGCTATGCACCAGCGCGAAGAGCAAAGAGGTCGCAATCAGCCCAAAACGCGGCTGCATCGCCCCACGAAAGAGAGCCTCTTCGCCGATGCCGGCCGCCAATCCAATCGAAATGATGCCCCAAGGGCTTTGAAAGAGCGGACCGATCAGCTGCTCGGTCAGCGTTTCAACGTCGGCGTCGACGCCTAACCCCACGGCGCGGGCGCCGGCCTCCAACAACATCACCGTTGGCACCATGACAAGCGCCCATCCGACTGCGATTGCGATCTCCCGGCCGCTGGGTTTGACGATGTTGAGACGGTCGAGCGCCCTGCGCAATGAGAGACGAGTCAGCCAACCGACGCCGATCAACGCAATGAAGACAAAAAGCGTCGTCTGCACCCACAAAAACCCGATCGTCACCGGCGGCTGACCGGTCTCTTCGGCGCGAGCGGCCAGTTGCATGGAGAGATTGTCCAGACCGATGCCCAGGGTGACGCTCAGATAGACGGGGATGAACATGCTCATAGAGCTGCTGACTGCGTGCAAGGGATTGTCTGCGTCTAAACGAGAAAAACGGGCGACCCCGCGACGCGCCGGCTTCGTCAGCAACGCCAACCCCAACAACGAAGGGATCAGCATCCCCCAACCCAACCAGGCCCAGGATCGCACCGGCAGAATCTCCTCCATCTGCGCCTGCAGCCCCGGCTGCGCCTGCAAGCCGAGCGGAGCCAACAGCGCCATCACGCCGAACAGCGCCAACGCTGCGTGGATCAGCGCCACCATGGCGTAGGCGAGCGCCGCAAGCGCGACATAGGGCTGCTCCTCTTCTCGCAGCTTTTGTGCAAGATTGGCCACGAATAAAATGAAAATCACCGGCAAAAATTGCACTATGACACCGATCGTTTCAACCATCGTGAAGCGCCTTTCTGGATGGATCGACGGCGACCTGGACGGACGAAGATGTTGACGCCTTGGAGCCTCGCTCTTCCAACACGCCCTGCCTGCGAAATTGTTCAGCAGTTGCTTAAGTCTACCGCCAACACAAATTCATAACCAAATGCGCCCAGGCTGCGTTGGACACACTCGGAAGAGTGCGATAGACTACCTTTCCATCGCTGAGCAGAGTGCACGAAAAACCTGCATCTTTTCGAGGAGGAATCAAAATGACGGACGGCGACGGGTCATCCGCCCAGAGCGGTGAAGCCATGCGCAATCAGATCAACGGCGCGGCTGCAGCGCACACGACCTCCCTGGAACATGCAAAGAAGGCTCCAGCTGCGGTTCAGCGCAGGAGAAAGGGAGCGTCGGCGCAGCGGCGACCCTCTCAAACGTCAACGCCACCCGCTTCCATCCTCGATAGAGGAAGCCCCTCGTTCCCGGTGGAGTCGGCGATGGCGCGTGAAGAGTCCCAGCGCACCTCGCTGCGCTACATCACCCCGCGCGTGCCTGCGCCGGGCGCCCTGGCCGAGGTGTATCAAAGTTTCTTGCAGGAATGGGAGCGCACCCACACGTTGCCTCTAAACCCGGTCTATCGCCCGAGCTTCGACCTGGCGTCGCTCTCGCTCGACGCGCTCAGCACGGCGGATGAAGTGTACAATCGGGAGCTGAGCTGGCTCGACTTCAACTGGCGCGTGCTGCGCGAGGCGTTTGACCCGCGCACCCCGCTGTTGGAGCGGCTCAAATTCATCGCCATCACCTCCAGCAACCTCGACGAATTTTTCAGCAAACGCGTCGGCGGCCTAAAGCGGCAAAAAGCCGCCGGCATGGCCAACCTCACGCTGGAGGGGTGGGCGCCCGACGTGCAACTGGCGCTGATCGCGCGCGCCGTGCGCGAAATGGTCACGATCGAAAGCGCATGTCTACATGAAGACATCCTTCCCCAGCTCGCCGAACACGGCATCCGACTGGTGAACTACGACGAGTTGGACGAGGCGGAGCGCAAGCGGCTGCAAGAATACTTTTTGAACGAAGTCTACCCGATCCTGACGCCCCTGGCGGTCGACCCAGGGCACCCCTTCCCCTTCATCAGCAACCTCAGCCTGAGTCTCGGCATCGTGCTGATCGATCCGTCGACGGGCGAACGCCAGTTTGCGCGCGTCAAGGTGCCGCCCACGCGCCCGCGCTGGGTGCCGCTGCAACGACAGATGCATTTTCTGCCCCTCGAACAACTGATCGCCGCCCACCTCGACACGCTCTTCCGCGGCATGGAGATCGTCGCCGCTTTTCCCTTTCGCGTCACCCGCAACGCAGACCTGGCGCGCAACGAGGAGGAGGCCGACGACCTCCTCGACATGATCAGCGAGGAGCTGCGCGAACGTCGCTTTGCGCCGGTCGTGCGCCTGGAAGTCGACGCCAACGCACCGCCGGAGGCGTTGCCGCTGCTCCAGAGTCAGCTGCACCTCGAAAACGACGACGTTTACTTTGTGCATGGGTTGCTGCGCCGCCCCGACCTCTTTGCGCTGGCGGAAATCAACCTGCCGCACCTGAAATACGAGCCCTACACGCCGACCGTCCCCTCCAGGCTGGTCGGCATCAGCAGCAAGGGGCGCACCGGCGAGCTCTTCAGCGCCATCCGTCAAGGCGATCTGCTGGTGCATCACCCGTACCACAGCTTCCAGTCGACGACGCAGCTCTTCGTCGAGGCCGCCGCGCGCGACCCGCAGGTGTTGGCGATCAAGCAGACCATCTATCGCACTTCGGACAACTCGCCCATCATTGCGGCGCTGATCGACGCCGCCAGCCGTGGAAAGCAGGTGGCCGTGCTGGTCGAGGTCAAAGCCCGCTTCGATGAGGCCAAAAACGTCGAGTGGGCGCGCAAGCTCGAAGAGGCGGGCTGCCACGTCGCCTATGGGCTGGTCGGCCTCAAGACGCACTGCAAAATGTCGCTGGCGATCCGCGAGGAGGAGGACGGCTTACGCGCCTACTTCCACATCGGCACCGGCAACTACAACGCCAAAACCGCCTCCACCTACACCGATCTCGGCCTCCTGAGTTGCAACCCGGAGATCGCCGCCGATCTGATGGACCTTTTCAATTACTTGACCGGCTACAGCTATCAGGTGGATTATCGCAAGCTGTTGGTGGCGCCCGTGAACATGCGTCAGCACATCCTGGAGTTGATCGACCAGGAGATCGCCCATGCGCTGGCCGGGCGGGAAGGGCGCATCATCGCCAAAATGAACGGGCTTGAAGACTCGAGCATTGTGCGCAAGCTCTATGAGGCGAGCCAGGCCGGCGTGAACATCGACCTGATCGTGCGCGGCAACTGTCGGTTGCGCCCAGGGCTGCCCGGCGTCAGCGAGAACATCCGCGTGATCAGCATCATTGGTCGCTATCTGGAGCATTCGCGCATCTTCTACTTCGCCAACAACGGCGACCCGCGCTACTACATCAGCAGCGCCGACTGGATGCGCCGCAACCTCAGCAGCCGCATCGAAGCGGCGGCGCCGATCGAAGACCCCAGGCTCCAGGAATACCTGCACATGATCCTGCACAGCTCGCTCAACGACCAACGCCACGCCTGGGAGCTGTTGCCGGACGGCCGCTATCGACAGCGACAGCCGTCGGTGGGCAGCAACGCCCTGGAGGCGGGCGGCGTGCAGAACTATCTGATGCAGCACACGCGCATGACCTCGACGATCGTGGGGTAGCGCCTATTCGGGCGATGGGGTCAACGCGCCGCGGGATCGGCGTCCGACCTGCGGCGCGGCGCCCCCAAATACAGCGTCCAGGCCCACCAACAGATGGCGGCCGCCAACAGATGCCAGGGAAAGGGCAGCAGGAAGGGCGAGGGGGCCATCAGCGCCCCCGCCAGCGCAGCCATCGTCACCCAGCGCTTCTGCAACGGGCTGAAGCGCATCAGAGCGAGCGCCGCCCAGCTCGTCGCAACGCCGCCCAACAGCGCTCCTACGCCCAACAGCCCCAACGCCAACCCATCCACCAACGTCAACAGCTCGTTCACCGATGGCAGCCGCAGTGTAGCCGGCAGCGCCGTCATCCACACTGCGAGGCCTGCAATCGCCAGCGCCGCGGCGATCAGCAGCAGGGTGCACTGCAGCATTGTCGAGATGCGGTGAAGAGGCGCATACGCCCCCAGCAGCGAGATCAGCACTCCCACCCAGCCGACAATAACGGCCAGCCACAGCCACAGGCCCAGGCTCCACAAAAAGGGATGCTCCAGAATCCACGCCTGCCGCGGAAACGAAACGCCGACAATGCGCAGGCCAGGCCGCATGACGAACAGGGAATAAAGGACGGCGGCGGTGAGGGTGGCTGCAGAGAGACGACTCACTATGTTCGATTGCATGGCATCACCCCTCTCAAACAAACCACTGTCATCGACGCACGACAAAAAGACAACCCGGATCGAAATTTTGGGGGTTGAACTTATTTCAAAATGCATTACAATATGCAATAAGAATAGCAACTTGCATAGCAGAAATGCTCGTATGACCACCAGGACAGCAGCGTTTCCGCAGCCGGCGTCATTGAAAAGGAACCAAAAAGGAAACCTCGCTGCATGCGGCTCACTTTTTTTGGTGCGGCAAGAGAAGTGACCGGCTCGATGCACCTGCTTGAGGTGAACGGCGAGCGTATTTTGCTCGACTGTGGCCTGTTTCAGGGGCATCGCGCCGACACCTATGAGCGCAACCTTCACCTGCCGTTCGATCCTGCTACGGTGAGCGCCGTGGTGTTAAGCCATGCGCACATCGATCATAGCGGCAATCTTCCCAACTTGTGCAAACAAGGCTTCCGCGGCGACGTCTGGTGCACAGCGGCCACGCGCAACCTCTGCAGCTACATGTTAATGGACAGCGGCCACATCCATGAACAGGATGTGGCCTATCTCAACAAACAGCGCCGCAAGCGCAATGAGCCGCCGGTTGAGCCATTGTACACGCAGGCGGATGCACTCGCCTCATTAGAGCAGCTTATCGGCGTCGGATTCCAGCGGCCCATTCGCATCGCCGACGGCGTGCAGCTCACCTTCGTGCAGGCCGGGCACATTTTAGGCGCCGCCTTCGTGCAGTTAGATATCCGTGAATTTCACACCGGCAAATCCTGGCGGCTGATCTACAGCGGAGACATCGGCCGTTGGGACAGCCCAATTTTACAACCGCCCCAGAACTTTGACGAGGCGGATATCGTCATAATGGAGAGCACCTATGGCGATCGGCTGCATGAGAGCTACGCCGATGCGCGCAAACGGCTGCGCGACGTGGTGAACAGGACGGCGCGACGGCGCGGCAAGGTGATCATCCCCGCCTTCGCCGTAGGGCGCACGCAAGAGCTTGTCTATGCACTCAATCAGCTCGACGCCGGCGGCGACATCCCTGCCATCCGCGTCTTCGTCGACAGCCCACTGGCCGTGAACGCCACCGACGTCTTCCGCATGCATCCTGAAGCATGGAACGACGAAGTGCGCCAGTTTCTGATGGAAGGGGAGCGACGCAGCCCGTTCGATTATCCGCTGATCGAGTACGTGCGCGACGTCAGGCGCAGCAAGCAGCTCAACAATCTGAGCGATCCGGTCATTATCATCAGCGCCAATGGCATGGCGGAAAATGGGCGCATCTTGCACCATTTGAAGAATAACATCGAGGACCCGCGCAACACCGTGCTGATCGTGAGCTTCCAGGCGGAGAATACGCTGGGGCGTCGTCTGAAAGATGGCGAAAAGCGCGTGCGCATCTTCGGAGAAACCTATGAAGTGCGGGCGGAGGTGGAGTCGATTGAAGGCTACAGTGCGCACGCCGATCAACGCGGATTGCTGAACTGGGTTTCCACCTTGAACCGACAAAAGCTGCAACAACTCTTCCTGGTTCATGGAGAACCTTCCGCTATGGAGACGTTGCATCAGCTCTTGCAGGAAAAAGGCTTCCGCCAGGTCAATACGCCGGCGCGCGGTGACTTCTTTGAGTTTTGAACGTCTTCAATGGTGAGCGGCCATTTCTGATCGGATTCAACGAAGATTCGGCGTCACGCGTTGAGGGAAACGCAGAAGCACGTCGACTGCGTTGGGCATACAACATGATTGGGCGCATAACTCGAACAACAGGCATCTCATGAATTGGTCAAGGAAAGGAGTTGAAACTATGAAGCTGTCTCCAGCATCGTTGCGTCGCTTCGGGCGCACCTTGCTGGCCTTCATGATGGCGCTGGCGCTGCTCGGCGCGTTGCTTCCAGGTGCGGCGTTGGCGGCGCCCCCTGAGTCGGCGGCGCAGTCCACAGCGCAGTCAGGATGGGGATGCACCTGCTACCATACAGTGCGCTACGGAGAGACGCTCTCCCGAATCGCGGCACAGTATGGCGTCACCATCCAGGCTATCATGCAGGCCAATGGCATCTGGAATCCCAACCGCATCTATGCAGGACAACGGTTGTGCATTCCCGGCCCGGCGGCGCCGCCGATCGGCGGGCCGGTCTGCGCCTGCCGCACCTGGCACCTCGTCCGCCACGGCGAAACGCTGAGCGGCATTGCGCGCTGGTACGGCGTGAGCATGCAGTCGATTGCCCAGTGCA
>FWPV01001275.1_pt1 | contig 32946 bp, 29 predicted proteins | sample 2228371 | NCBI WGS metagenome assembly FWPV01 (sample SAMEA103939776, study PRJEB20133) | metagenome
CCGCCGAAGCCGGCCTCTTCGATCCAGCCGCGTATTTGGCGAAGGGGAATGCATCCTTCGCCCATCAGTCCGCGGTCATTGAGCAGGTCGGTGACCGGCGTCTTCCAGTCGCTGAGGTGAAAGCCCATGAGGCAGTTCAGTTCGGCCGAGCGATGAATCTGTTCCTCGAGCTCGGGGTCCCACCAAAGGTGGTAAACGTCCACGATCACGCCGAGGGCCGAGGAGCCGACGGCTTCGACCAGATCGTTGGCCTGACGCAGCGTATTGATCGCCGAACGAGTGTCGGCGTACATGGGGTGCAACGGCTCGACGGCGAGTTTGACGCCCTGCGATTCGGCGTGTTCCAGTATCGTTTCGATGCCGGTTTTGATCTGCAGCCGCGACTTTTCCAGGCTTTGGCGCGGGTCGGCGCCGCAAACCAGCACCAGCATCGGCGCGCCGAGAGCCGCCGTCTGATCGACGGCTTCAAGATCGTCGCGAATGGCTTTCTGTCTATCCTCGCGGTCGACGGAAGCGAAAAAGCCGCCGCGACAAAGCGACACGATGGTCAGGCCGGCGGCGCGCAGCATTTCGCCGACACGGCCGGGGTCACGACCGGCAAGCGCTTCGCGCCAGACCGTGATGCCCTTTACGCCGGCGGCGGCATAGCGTTCGGCCGCCGTTTCGATGGGCCACGGCTTGGTGGTGATGGTGTGCAGACACAACCGACTCAGATCGGTGAGCGGCGCAATCGGCTTCACAGCAATCCTTTCCAAAAAGCGTAATAGGGTTCGTCGTTGATGAGTCGCTGAAGCAGCAACGCGGCCTCGCGCACGTGATAGTCGCCCCACATGCACGACTCGCCGTAAGGGATACGGGCGCCGGGCGGCACATAATCCCAACCGTTGGGGCGATGATAGACGGCATGGAGAACCAGGCCGTGGTGCATAGGGTCGACGCACAGATAAGGCTCGTTCAGCAGGGTTTTCATGACCGTCAGCCCTGCTTGGAAATAGCGTCGCCCTTCGTTTGGGCCGAAAAAACGGCCCAACCGCAGCAGCGCCTGAGCAGCAACGGCGGCAGCCGAGCTGTCGACCGGCTCCCAATCGTTGAAGGGGTCGGCCGGGCGATCGAGATAATCTTTCAGGCGGTGCAGATTGGGCGCCGCGGAATCCCAATAGGGTACGCCGTCGGTCGGCGTGTTTTCGATGTAGAAATCACACACGGCACGGGCGGCGCGCAGCAGGCGAGCCTCAATGTCGGCGGCATCAGGATCATTGCGTCGGCGCAGCAGGATCGGCACGATCTCGAGCTCCTCGGCAAAGCCGAGCATGGCCCATGACAAGCCGCGCATCCAGGTGGAAAAGGGCGAATAACCCTGCTGCGAATTGGGGCAGCGGTAACTGCCGTCGTTGATGTTGAAAATGCTCTCGTGCGCCGTTCGTCCGCGGACGTCGTAAATATCGCGACCTTCGCCGTAGTAAACGGAAAAAGAAGCCGTGGTCAGCATGTGCTGCACCGCGCGGTCCAGCAGAGAGATGCGGCGGCCTCCTTCGCCATGAAGCGCCTGTCCGAGCAGTTCGCCGATCACCAGACTGCGGCAGGAGCGAATGGTATCGACGAACAGCGAGTGAGGGCCGTTGAAGGAATAGATATAGCCGCCCTCGGGAAGCGACGTCCAGCGATGGGCCTGCACGGCGGCCGAAACCTTGAGCGCCGTTCTGCAACACAGTTCCGTTTCCTCGGGCAAAGCCTTGCCTTCGAGCACGAGCCGCAGCAAATTGCCGTAGGTGCTGACGACGTTGAAGCCATGGTCATGGACGCCGAAATGTGTGAGGTGCGGCGTCATGTGCGTAAGGGTGTTCTCCCTGCCGATCGTCAGAAAGAGCGCCTCGCCGACGGCATCGAACTGCAGCAGCGCCGAGCCGTATTGAAAGCCCTGCGTCCAGTCGGTCCAGCCGCGGTTGCGGTACTTGCCGGCGGCGGTAAACACGGGTGCCCCCTCTTTCGGATCGTATTCTCTTTCGATGAGCAGAATTTTTTCACCGGACACCTGCCAAAAGCGTCGCAGATCAGCGACAAGATCGGTCGGCTTTAGGTTGTCATCGATCCGAATCATGATCAATCAACTTCTCCTGATATGGCAAGATTTTACGTAAAAAATGCGACTTTCACAAATGAAACCTGCGCTGCCTGTCACCCTTTGTCATCCAATATCGAAAAAAGGCTTGACTTTTTCCGAACAACTTGCTATATACGATTGAGGCCCGTTCAAGCCGGCCGATTTGAAAAGGAGAGGAGGAAAAGGGCTTTTTGACGACGCTTTTTAAAGCATTCCGCCGCAATCGGCTGCGGTGGAGCCTTCGGTCGGCTCGAATCCTGCCTTTGCCCGCCCGCTTTCCGCTTTCGAAAACCTTTTTCTTCATTTGCTGAAACCATCAAACCTGCTTCCGCAGCAAGCCAAACCATCGGTTGATTGTGTCCAATAACCTCAAGGAGGAGCAATGAAAAAGCGCGCAACACCCCGTTCCCTGATGACAGCCTTTATCCTGGCGAGCCTGATTTCCATCGAATCGACGGCCGCGCCCGCTTTCAAATGGGGCTTTCAGGAAAGGCTTCGCCATACCTACATGAACAATGCGACGGATTTCAATGCCGACAAGGACGACGAACAGGCCTTCTTCCGCATCCGTACGTCGTTGTGGGGGCAGTTGGATTGGTCGCGCGACCTTTCGTTCCGCGTACAGCTCAACAACGAGTTTCGATACTATACCATCGTGCGCCAAGCCGACAAGGACGCAGGCAAGGAGAACACCCTCGACGAAGTGATCTTTGAACATCTCTACCTAAAGTACACCATGCCGGGCGCCAACCCGTTGACCTTCATCCTCGGCAGACAAAATCTGACGTACGGTGAGGGCTTTATTCTCATGGACGGCGCGCCGTGGGACGGTTCGCGCACCATTTACCATGATGCCGTAAAAATCTCTTACCAGCAGAACGACCTGACCTATGATCTTCTCGCCATCAGCAATCCCCGTGTCGATCATCGGCTGCCGAAGCTGAAATTCACGGAAAAAGGCGGTAAATACCTCGGCGCGCCCAAGACTTACGACGGCGACCAGATCCTCAACGACGGCCTCGAAGAGGCGCTGGGCCTTTACATCACCAAAAAGATGGGGGCTTCACAACTTGAAACCTATTATTTCCACAAAATCGAGGAGCCGAACTTTGCCCTGCCGACTTTTCCCGGCATCACCGCTTCGCAGAAAAGTACGCTGCAGTTGAATACCGTCGGTTTCCGCGTAACGCAACCTCTGACGAATGCCCTCAAGCTTACCACCGAGTGGGCCGTACAGCAGGGCAGTCAGGGGAAAAACGATGTCAGTGCCTTCGGCGGCTATGCTAACTTGAGCTATACCGTGGTGCCACAGAAAAAGGGCGTGCTCACCGGCGGCTTGTATGTGCTTTCCGGCGACAATCCCCGCACGGCTAAAGTGGAAGGCTGGAACCCGCTTTTCAGTCGCTGGCCGAAATGGAGCGAGCTGTACATCTACTCCCACACAGCGGAAAACAACGGCGGCGCACGCAAGGCGGCTTATTGGACGAATACCATCGCCCCCAACGTGCGCTTCGACATGGTGCTGAACCCGACGGTCAACCTGACCTTCTGGGTTCACCACCTCGACGCCTTTCATCCGACCGCTTCCGGCGCCGGAACCACCCGCGGCGACGAGGTACAGCTGTGGGTTCGTTTTAATTTCAACAAGCGGTTGACCGCCCACTTTTTGGCCGATTACTTTATGCCGGGCGACTTTTACGCTCAGCCCCGCTCCGGCGCCGCCTTTATCCGCGGCGAGCTCTTGTATACGCTGCAGTAAGCCAACGGAACGGAGGAAAGGCAATGAACATCCTTTTACTTTCGTTCATCGTACTCGTCTATCTCTTCATCGTCGGCTATTTGGCCTTCATCGGCTATCGGAACACGCGCAACGCCGCCGACTATATGGTGGCCGGACGGTCGATCCATCCCTACATCATGGCCCTGTCGTACGGCGCCACGTTCATCAGCACGTCGGCCATCGTAGGCTTCGGCGGAGCCGCTGCAGTCTACGGTATGGGAATTCTGTATCTGACGTTTCTCAACATCTTTATGGGCATTTTCGTCGCGTTCGTCTTTTTCGGCAAACGAACGCGGGTGATGGGGCTCAACCTCAACGCACACACCTTCCCCGAATTCCTGGGGCGACGATTCGACTCCAAGGCGCTTCAGGGGCTGTCGGGTCTCCTCATCTTTATCGGCATGCCGCTTTACGCCGCCGTCGTATTGATGGGAGGCGCTCAGTTTATTGCCCAGGTGTTGAGCATCAATTATCACGCGGCGCTGTTCTTTTTCACCGTCATCATTGCCGTGTATGTGGTGATGGGCGGCTTGAAAGGCGTCATGTATACTGATGCCTTCCAGGGCACGCTGATGTTTCTGGGCATGTTCTTTCTGCTGGTCATCACCTACAGCAAACTGGGCGGCGTCATTACGGCCAACCAAAAGCTGACGGCTTTGGCGCCCGAGGCTGTGAAAATTTTCGGTGCCAAAGGCCATACCGGCTGGACATCGTTTCCCACTCTCGGTTCGGAATACTGGTGGACGCTGGTCTCTTCGATCATCATGGGCGTCGGCATCGGCGTTTTAGCGCAGCCGCAGCTTGTGGTGCGATTCATGACCGTGCAATCGAACCGGGAGCTGAATCGCGCCGTACTGGTCGGCGGCGTGTTCATTCTCATGATGACCGGCGTCGCTTTCGTCGTCGGCGCTTTGACGAACGTCTATTTCGTCGAAAATCCGGCTTTCGGAAAAATTTCATTTCTGGCAGCGGACAAGGTCGTCGACAATATCATTCCATTGTACATCAGCAGCGCCATGCCGCAGTGGTTTACCGCTTTGTTCATGGTTACCCTGCTCTCCGCAGCCATGTCCACGCTCAGCTCGCAGTTTCACGTCATGGGCACATCGATCGGCCGCGACGTGTACGAGAAATGGAGCGGGGGCAAGGGCGGCACGGTGCTGATCAACAAAATCGGTATTTTGGTCGGCATTCTCATCAGCCTGTTTCTCGCCTGGGGGTTGCCGCTCTTCTTTGAAGGCGGAACCGCCATCATTGCCCGCGGCACTTCGATCTTTTTCGGACTCTGTGCCGCCGCTTTTCTGCCCATGTTCATCGGTGCGCTTTACAGCCGGACGATGAACCGGACGGCGGCGCTGGCCGGCTTTTGGGTGGGGTTCATGGTCAGCTTTTTCTGGCTTTTCTTTGTGCACACCAAGGTGTCGCAACCGCTGCTGCTCTGCAAAGCGCTCTTCGGCGTGGACTCGTTGGCTCAGGGAAGCGTTTGGGCGGTAGTGGATCCTCTGTTCATTGCCCTGCCTGCCGCCGTTTTAGCCACGCTCATCGGTCAGCGGTTCGGCAAACCGCTGCCTCAAGAGCAGGTCGCCGCATGCTTCAGGCGCATCGCCTGAGAAATGGATGAGAAGTACATTTGACGAGAAAGGGAATGCGCTATGTTCGGATTGGGTGATTTTTGGGTCTCTTTGGTGTGGGTGCTCGTCATCCTCAGCACGCTGTTTTGCGTAGCCTACGGCGTCTTGAACTGGAACAGCGACGGCGAAGATGCTTCTCTACTTGCCGATGAGCAGCGGTGGGAAGCCGAAGAAAAACAGATCGAAGAAACGCTGTAAGATTGGGCGGCTCTTGAATCAAGAGCCGCCGACATCCTTCTATTTGATGGCGCGGCGAAGCTTACCTTTCAACCTATGGATCTGCAGCCGCGCCTTTTTCAATTTTTCCTTGTCCTTCTCCCGCAGCGCCTCATCGCGCATCTGTTTGGCCAGCCGAATCTCCCGCTTGATGGCGGTCTTGTCCACACCGACGACCTCGTGGTGGGCATGCATCTCGATGCCGAGCACATGGCATAGGCGAGGCAATAATTGCTCTTTGTGAAGTTGAGAGAAGCCTTGAAGATCGGGGTGGTTCAGCTTTTCCGCAATCTCCCGCAGTTCCGTCACCTTCATTTTGTGAAGCTGTTCCCACGTGTAGTCCATGGAGCCTCCTTATGATGGTTGCCGTGTTGAAAGTTCGCGAATCAGCGATTTGTCCCGCGGCCGGAGGAGAACATCCGTAGCTTCCTCCTCCTGATGAGGCCGATCTAAAGATAATTTAAGAGCAAAATACCCAAAGTCAACCACTTTGTTGAAACGGCTTTCCTTGGAATTGACGAGGAATTTGAGTAAATAGGCTTATGGAAGAATTCGTTAGGAACGAACGTCGATTATCGGTGCCGCTCCTCCATCGGAAAGAGGGCGGAATGCGCGTTTTGCTGCTCAGCAAACGGTTCGATTTCGGAGGTTCGGAAAACCACGTTTGCGAGCTGGCCGACGGGCTGGCCGAACGCGGTCACCATGTCGTGTTGGCCGCCGGCGACGGACGGCAAAAAAAGCGGCTGCTTCCTGAAGTAGTTTACCACCCTCTTCGCTTCTCCGACTGGCGCTCTCCGATGATCATCCGCTTTCTGTTTCGCCTCATTCGCGAGCATGGCATCGAGATCATTCACGCTCATCAGCGGCTGGCCGTTCGGCTGGGCTGTTTGACAGGTCTGTGGGCACAGGTGCCGGTGGTCGTTACGGTTCACGGTCGCACGCGCCATGATCTCGGCAGCCGATTCTTTCGCCGCATTCCGGCGCGCGTAATCTTTGTCAGTCGACATGTCATGGCCCGCGCCGATCGTTTTCGGGAGCTCATAGGCAAATCGGTCTACATCCCCAACAGCATCGCCGGGGGCGGCTTCGCCGCAGGCAACGACGAGCGGCTCTACTACCTGAGCCGCATCGACAAACATCACGGCCGTCTGCTGCTGATGCTGATCGAAAAGGTGCTTCCGCTCCTTCTGTGCCGCCGGCCGCAACTAAAGCTCGAGATCATCGGCGACGGCCGTTATGCCGTCGAAGTGAAAGCCGCGGCGCAAAAGCTGAACTGCAGCGTCGGCGGCGAAGCGGTGATCTGCCGCGGCTTCCGTTCCGACATCGCCGATTGCCTGGCGAGAGGCGGAGTGCTGCTCGGCGTCGGACGAGCCGCGGCAATGGGAGCAGCTCTCGGCGTAACGGTGCTGTCGGTCAACGATCGCCATTTGGGACCGGTGCTGAGACTCGAGAATCTGTCACGCCTTCAGGAGACGAATTTCGTTGCTGTGGAAGCTCCGCCGCCTGTACCGGAGACGTTGTACGGCCGCCTCGTCGAGGCCCTGGAGCAGGCGCCGACTCTTTGCGAAAGGCAGCTGCTCAGCCTTCGGCTCATGAACGAACTCGATCCCCAAAAAATCATCGCCCAGGTGGAAGACCTTTATCACGCCGTGCTTTGCGAACGAGAGTCGGTCAGGCTTCCACGATTCCTAACGGCGGACGCTCGTTCCATGCGCCTCGGGTAAAGTCGGGGAAATCGACCGGTCGGCCACGGCCGGCGACCGAAATCTCGGACAGAGGCGTCACCACGCTCCAAGCGGCGGCGTCGTAAACGTCCATGTCCGGCGGCGTTCCGTCGAGCAGGCAGCGGATGAGGCGATAGTCCTCGATGTAATCCATGCCGCCGTGGCCGGCACCGCGGGCTTCCTCAGCCTTGGCGCTCCACAACGGATGCTCGTACTGCGCCGCGTACTTTTCCAAATCCTCCCATTCTTCCGCTGGACTCACATCCTCGATGTAGATGCGGTTCGGCCATTTCTGCACCAGCCCTTTGGTGCCCTGAATCATGTTGATGCGGCTGTAGGGCCGCGGCGTCGAGGTATCGTGAATGACGATGATGGTTCGCCCCAATTTCGTCCTGATGATGCTGGTATTCACGTCACCGAGGGCGTACGTCTTGCGTGCCCACTCGGAATCGGGGCCGAATTTTTTCTCGGCCATCAAATTCAGACCGCGTGAGATACAGCTTACGGAGACCAGATAGTCAAATTGGTCGCCGCGGTTGATGTTCATGCACTGCGCCACCGGTCCGAGGCCGTGCGTGGGGTAAAGGTTGGCGTTGCGCTTGATCGAGTGCGCCGTCCGCCACAAAGCTTCACCCTTGTCTTCGAAAGCGAACTTGAGGGCGCGCAGGTCATGCAGGTAGCCGCATTCGGCGTGCAGCAGCTCTCCGAAAACGCCCTGCCGAACCATGTTGAGGATCATCATTTCCTCGCGGTCGTAGCAGCAGTTTTCCATCATGATGCAGTAGCGCTGCGTCTTTTCCGAGGTTGCGACCAACTGCCAGCATTCGTCGATGGTCAGCGCCGCCGGAACCTCGGTGGCCGCGTGCTTGCCGTTCTTCATGGCTGCGAGGCACACGGGCACATGCCACTCCCAGGGAGTGGCGGTGTAAACCAAGTCGATATCGTCGCGGGCGCAGAGGTTCTCGAAATCGCGCTCGCCCTTGCTGTAGCCCGCCGGTTCGTCAAAGCCGGCGCTCGCCACGATCTTTTGCGCGCGGGCAACGCGCTCGGGCACGATATCGCATACAGCCCGGATTTCGGCGCCTCGAATACGGACGAGATTGCGCACGTGAGCGGTGCCCATGCCGCCGACGCCGACGAAACCGATGCGCACCTTTTCAAGCGGAGGTGCGGTGAACAGCTTGGCGGGGCCGGTCAAAGGCGACTTGGAGCAGTTCATCGCCGCAGCCAACGCGGCCGCGCCTAAACCTGCGGCGCCGAATTTCAAAAAATCCCGGCGGTCCAATGCCTGATCTTTCTCTTTCATGCTCGACCTCAAGGTTTAATGATAGTGAATACTTTCCCCACGAAAGACATGTAATACTCCATTCTTTGCTGCTTCGTGCCTTTCGAGGGCAACAAGGTCAAAACTCAATTTTCAAAGCGCACGCCGTCGTCGACGCGGATGATGTAAGCCTTGCCCCCTTCGCGCCGAATGGCCTCGGCCGTCTCCTCCGTCTTTTGCGGGGCATAGGCAAACATGCAGCCGCCGCCGCCCGATCCGTTGATTTTGGCGCCCAGCGCACCCGCCTTAAGGGCGGCGTCAATCATGCGATCGATTTTGGGCGTGGAAATCCGCAGGCCGTCGCGCAACTGTTCGTGATGGCGGTAAAGCAGCAGGCCGAAGCGCCGGTGATCGAACGGCTCGGAGCGCAGCAGCTCAAGCGCCTCGCGAGTCAGCTCGCGGTCGATCAACTGGGCGCGCAAAAGCTGATGTTGTTCGTCGGAAAGCAATTTACGGCCGGCCTCAAGGGCGTCGGGGGTCAAGTCGCCGATGTTGCGCCCGAGGCGCGCCAGTGCCTCCAGCGCGCCGCCTTTCACGCGCGCCAAAATGCCGGTCGTGTCCTTGGGTTCGCACGAGTCACCGAGAACAAAGGCGCCGAGCGGATTCGACAGCCGCTGCGGAGGCAATCCCTCTTTAAACTCGATGAACATGAGACCGCCGAAAGCGGAAGCAAAGTGGTCCATTTGTCCGCCGGGTTCCTCGAATTCCACCACTTCTGCGCGATGGGCCAACCGGGCAATCGACAAAGGGTCCTCGGCGCGGGGGTCCTGCGTCATTTTCAGCAAAAAGGCCGTCCAGGCGATCACCAGAGCGGACGAGCTCGACGTTCCGCTGTTGATGGGAATGTTGCCGCGAACGGTGACTTCGACACCTCTCTTCAGAGTAACTCCTTCGCGCAGCAGAACATTGAGCGTGCTTTTAAAATAATCACGCTCCACCGAGTAGCACAGCGGATAGGTCAACGCAAAGGAGGTGTAGGCTTTGAGGTCTGGAAGATGCAGACGAACCCGGTCGTCGTTCGTGGCCGAGCCGTGCAGCCGAATGCGTAAATTTATGGCGGCGGTGATAACCGGCAGACCTAAATAGTCCTGATGCTCACCGAGCAGACAGATTCGGCCGGGCGCAGAAACGGTGAGGGTTTGTGTCATTCAATTCTCCAAAAGCTGCGAAAAAATCATCGTACGAAAGCAAACCGATTTCGAACCATCTTCGACCTTGATGACCTCCGACGAACCACCGGCCCATCAAGCTCATCCCCGCGAAAAACACAAAGAAATATCCACCGTCATATTTCCGTGCCTTTCGTGGGCAAATTCAATTCTCGCCGGCGGCTATCTCATCTCCAGCTTGCCCCAACTGCGCACCAGAAAGACAACGGAAGCGGCGGCGAGAACCGTGGCGACGACCGCAGGGACGAGGTTTCCATAGAGGTAATAGCCGGACGCGAACACGACGCTGTAAACCGCCAAGCAGCCGACCAACATGCACAGAATGCCGCGCGGCAGATCGCCGGGCGTGGCGGTTTGGGTGATCGGCGTGCCGGCCTGCGCCATTTTTCTCAAAAAAGCGTCCCAGCCTTTTCCGGCGCGAACAATCATATAAAAATTCCGCAGCGTTTCGTCCGAAGCCGGCTTGGTCAACAGCGTCACGATCAGCCACGCCGATGTGGTGATGAAAACGCCGATGATCAGGTTGAGGTGCGAGGGCAACGGCTGGAAGCCGAGGCGGACGTGAATGACTTCCAGATAGAGCGCGACCAGAAAGGAGACGACCATACCGGCGATTTCGGTATAGGCATTGATGCGCCACCAGAACCAGCGAAGAATAAAAATGAGGCCGGTGCCGGCGCCGATCTGAAGAAGGATGTGAAACGCCTGCAGCGCATTGGAGAGCAGCAGTGCAACCGCGCCGGCCAGCAGCATGAGCACCACCGTCGAAATACGCCCCACCGCTACAAGCCGCTTTTCCGAGGCGCGGGGATGGACGAACCGCTTGTAGAAATCATTGACGATATACGAGGAGCCCCAGTTGAGGTGCGACGCCATAGTGGACATGTAGGCGGCGATCAACGAAGCAACGACGATTCCGAGGATGCCGCGCGGCAAAAAGGTGAGCATGGCCGGGTAAGCGAGATCGTGGCGAATAATGCCGGCATTGACATGCGGAAAACGCTGCGCCAGGGTCTGCAGATCGGGGAAAACGATCATCGACGCCAGGGCAACGATGATCCACGGCCACGGCCGCAGGGCGTAATGCGCCGCGTTGAACAAGAGCGTGGCGCCCATGGCGTTCCTTTCATCTTTGGCCGAAAGCATACGCTGCACCAAATAGCCTCCGCCTCCCGGTTCGGCGCCGGGGTACCACACGCTCCACCATTGCACCGCCACAGGTATAATCAGCACCGGAATCAAATGCGACGGATCATGAAAATCGGGCAGCAAGCTCAGGCTGCCGGCGACGTTGGGGTGTGCGAAAAGATTGGCGAGGCCGTTCACCTGCGGCAACTTGACCGCGACCACGGCGGCGATTACGGCACCGAACATGGCAAAGCTGAAGAGGAAAAAATCGGTGGCCAACACCGAACGCAGACCGCCGAGGCCGGCGTAGATGCCGGTCACCAGCAGCGCCACGGCGATGGTCTTGAGCGGCGACAGATTGAGCAGCACGCCGCCAATTTTGATCGCCGCCAAAGAGACCGTGGCCATGATCATGACGTTGAAAAAAACGCCGAGATAAAGCGCCCGAAAGCCGCGCAGAAAAGCCGCCGCCTTGCCGCTGTAGCGGATTTCGTAGAACTCGATGTCGGTCATCACTTTTGAGCGGCGCCAAAGCTTGGCGTAAACGAAAACTGTCAGCATGCCGGTCAGCAGAAACGCCCACCACAGCCAATTCCCCGAAACGCCGTGGGTGCGCACCAAATCGGTCACCAGATTCGGTGTATCGGTGGAAAAGGTCGTGGCCACCATAGAGACGCCGAGCAGCCACCACGGCATGTTCCGTCCGGAAAGAAAGAATTCTGTCGAACTGCTTCCGGCTCTTTTGGAAGCCAATAGGCCGATGGCCAGAATGACTACAAAAAATGCGGCGACGATGATCCAGTCCAGGGTACCCAGCAGCAAGGCAAGTCTCCTTTTTCTTTCGAATGAGGCTGAAAAGTCGATGTCAAATCTTGAAGAACAATTGCCGCTTGTAGAGCCGCCAACACAGCAGCCATTCCAGCGCCAGCACGACCAGGGCGTTCAACACGGCCACCGTTTCTGCGCCGATCCCGATCCAGTTGAACAAGCCGCCGCTGAAAATGGCGACAAAGCCGTTGAACCACTGGCTGCCGACGGTGTTGGAGAAGAGATAGATAAAGATCGAGTTCATGCCGATGACGGCAAAAAAGAGCACGCCGCGGCGCCAACCGAGCACATCCACCAGCCAATAGCAGAACGCTAAGGCCAACAGACACCACCCGCCTGAGGCGAACACGAACGACGTCGTTGCCGTGCGCTTGATGATCGGCGTGATCCCCGCCCAATCGAGACCGTAGCCGACGATCAATCCGGCGACACCGAACAGCAGCAGGGGTTTGATTTTTTTCCACGGCTGCCGGTTGCTGCGCAACAGCTTGCCCGCCAACACGCCCCAAATGGTATGCGCGGCCGTGGGCAAAGCATTGATTGCAATCCAGTGATCGTGGTTGAGCTTGCCCATGAGCACCAGGTCCATGTACGAACCAAAGTTGTGATCGGGCGCGAACGGTTGATTAAAGCCCTCCACCCAAAAAGTGCGGTAAAGAAGCTCCGTCAGTCCGAGCAAAGCCAGCGAAATAGCAAGTTGGGTTTTAAAAGAGAGGCGGTGAATAAGGTAAGCGACCAGAATCGTGAAGGAGAGCTGCGTCAGAACGTTCCAGAGCTCCCACACCAGCCGGCGGCTGTAGCCGCAATGAAGCATCACGCCGAGGAAAAAGAGGGTAATACACCGTTTGACGATGTGCGCTGTAATCTTTGCCTGCGAATCGCCGCGCTCGCGCCGCTTCTCCAAGGAAAAAACCATGGCCACGCCGACGATGAACATGAAGAACGGCTGGATGAGGTCCCAAAAGCGCAGGCCGTTCCATGGGTGGTGAAAGAACTGCTGTACGATTGCGGCGCCGAGCGACCCATCGGGGACGGCTTCATGCAGCGCCTCGTACAGGCCTGTTCCTTCGGCGACCAGCAGAAACATGGTCAAGCCGCGGAACAAATCCAAAGACAACAGCCGCTGAGATTTCATAGGCGCTCCTTCTTTCGGAAAGCTCACAAAAACCGACGGCGATGTGCTTCTTTAGAGGGAAATTAATCTTTTATGGGAGATAAACAAACAAAAGTTGCAGGCGTGTAAAAGCCTTGTTGTCCGTTTGTGTTCACCGGACAACAAGGCAATGCGTTCCTCAACGGAGCAGAAGCAGTTTGATCGCGGGCGCGACGTCGCCGTTCGACTCGCCGACCAGGCGACAATAATAGACGCCGGCAGCCGCAGGGGTTCCTTCCTGTGTATCACCCTGCCAGGTCACCGAGTGAATTCCGGCGCTTTGGGACTGTTCAACCAAGGTGCGTACCTTTTGACCGCGGGCATTAAAAATGTCGATGCGGACCCTCTCCTCCCGAGGCAGCTCGTATTCGATGACCGTGCTCGGATTGAAGGGATTGGGGTAAGCCGGCTTCAGGCGCAGCTCCGTGGGAAGCGCATCCTTTCGACCGAGCGTTTGCGAAAGCCGCAGAACATTGGCATCCATCCATTTCACGCGCTCGGAAATCCAGTACTTCAAATAATTGGTCTCGTCGCGGTAGGAACGAAACGAGTAGAAAACGTTCGGCATGGGCCAAAAGCCTTCTCCCGGTTGACCGGGTGCGGGCCAAATGGCAAAGTTGCGCTCGGCGGCCTCGGCCAGGGTATCGGCCGTGGCATCGATGAAGGCGTGGATGCGCGCCACATCGAAGGGACCGCTGCGCAGCTCCACCCAGCGCTGCTTGATGCGGTGATTGAAGGGCGGGTCTTCGAACAGCTTTTTCCACCAAAACGGCACGGGAAAATCCTCGCCGGTGCTGGTCAGCAGCGTTTCCAACATCCAGCCGTCGGTGTCCTCGCCGTCATAATAATTGGCCAAGCCGAAGGCCAAATTGTAATCCCAGATCGGCCCTATATGCAGCCTTGGGTCCTTGCTGTTGCGGTCCTTGTACAGAAAGGTCGACAACCGGTAGCAGTCCACGTTCTTGCTGATCTCGGAAATGAGGAAAAAGTCGACAAAAGAGTCGATGTCGATCCACTTGGGGTAGCCGGTGTCGGGGTCATTATACTTGGCGCCGTTCATCATGTCTTCGAAAGCGTTCACAAAGCTTTGAAGATAGGCCTTTTGCGCCGGCGTAATGTTTGTGGAAGAAGGATAGTGGTACTGGTAATAGACGCGACGTCTGGCGCCGTTGACGGGTCGGTATTTAGAGAAAAAACCATCCCGTTGAGCGCCGTCTTCTTTGTCGATCTTGAAAATGTATCCGCCGGTCAATTCGTCGCCGGAAACGGCCGCCGAATCGGCTTTGCTGATGTTGACGCGGTTCTTGTCGCGCTTGATCTTTTCCATCAGAATGTAGACGCCCTTGTATTCGCCGTTGAGAAAGAGCTCGCAATAGCGGGTGCGGCTGGCGTAGCGGCCCATGCAACGGAAAAGGTCATAGGCAAGCACATTCCGCAGGAAGGATCGATCGATGAAGGGAGCGTTGAGAACCCAGTCGGTCTCTTTGGGCAGGCCCATCAGCGCTACGGCGGTGTCGAGGCCGGCGGCTGTCAGCGTTTCTACGGCGTACTGTTTCTTCGACCAGGACTGCGAGCTGGAGCCGCGCGTTTCGATGCCGATTTTTCCGCGATAGTCGTTGAAAGGCTCATTGAGCTTGTGCAGTCTACCGACGCCGTGGTAAATGATGCCCATATCGGCGGTGATTTTCGGCTCGTCCGGGATCCAGCGGCCGCCGGTGTCGATGAACACCAACGGCAGGTTGGATTGGGTAAAATCAGCGAAAGGGCTGTCGGCGGCGATCAATTCGCAGTAAAACAAAAAGTCCGAGCTGTTGACCCCGGAATTGAGCGCATGAACGGCCAAAAGATTCTCGCCCGGCTTCAGCAGGGACTTGTAAAGCGAGAGCCCGAAAGTTTCAGGGCCGGTCGATTCGCCGGCGGCCGTTGCGGCGGCGTTCCAAGTCAGGTTCGAAGGTGCATTGGCATCCGCCACACGCTCGCCGTTCAAAAAAGCGACAAAGCCGTCGTCGTAACGCACCACCAGATTGAGCTCGCCGACCTGATCGATCTGTTGCTGCGTCAGCGTGAACTTGATGCGGATGTAGCAGCCGGTATTGGGGTTATTGCCGTCCTGATACATGTCGCTGCGGGTGTCCAGCGAAATCCATTGTTCATAGCCGCTCTGCACCTCGTAACCGACGCCGCCGGGAGTGCCCCTGCACAAACGCCAGCCGCTGTCGTCGTAACTCAGCTTCGCCCGCCACGTTAGGCCGATGTCGCTTTTGGGAACCAGTACCCGCTTATCCGCATGAGCCGGGATCAAAACTTGCGCGCCCTCTGCCGAAAACCAGAGGCCAAGAAAAAGCGCTGTAAAAAATATCGTTCTGCTGTTCATCAACCACCACCGACTGTTGTTCTTGTTCTTCAACTACTCCGTGCTCGTCAAAAGTTCCAGCACAACTCCCACTTGCTTCATCATGTCCACATAAGCATAGCTGCCGCCGGTGAAATCGCCCTTCTGGACCAACTTGCCGCCCAGTTTTTCGAGATAAACGACGTTTTCATCCATATCCTTCACCTGAAAGGCAATGTGGTGAACGCCCTCTCCCTGTTTCTCCAGCACCTCCCTCCACGTGCTGTTTTCGCCGATCGGCTCGATCAATTCGATGGTAATGTTCTGCAGATGAAAGAAGGCCAGCTTGGCCTGCGCCTCCGTGGGCTGCCCCAGGTATTGAGTGTGCGCCTTATCATAGGGATCGGTGATGATGACGTTCGGCTTTTCTACACCGAGCAGTTGCGCCCAAGCCTGAGCGGATTTTTCCACATCGCGAACCACAATGCCGATTTGGGTGACCACGTGTCCGCCGAATTTTTCCATCTTGACATCCTCCGGAGTTCGACCGCTGATGCTGCCGACCCACAAAAGCAGGGCGACGGCAAATAATCGTTTTTTCATACGACACCTCACCTGAGTTGGGTCTTTTGCACTGCGAAACTATTTCGTTGACTTTAACGGCCACTCGGCGCTTTCACTGCGCGCCGTGGCCAAATAAGCTTCCATCTTGGCGACCACCTCGAGATGTTGATCGGCGACGTCGCGGGTTTCGCCCATGTCATCAGGCAAATAATAGAGCTCCAGTTTTCCTTTTGGATCATGGCGAACTCCCTTCCAGTCGCCCATACGCACCGCCTGGGCGGACGCCGGGCCTTCATGGAATTCCCAATAGAGAAACTCCTGCTGTTTCTGAAGCTGCGGACGCCCGCTCAGCAGCGGCGCCATGGAAAGGCCGTCGATCTCGTCGGGCGGCTGAACACCGGCCGCCTCGGCCAGGGTGGGAAGCACATCCCAAAAGGCAAAGGGTTGGTCGACGGTCATTCCTGCCGGCACACGTCCCGGCGCCCGCACGATGAACGGCACGCGGATGCCGCCTTCGTACAGATCGCGTTTGATGCCGCGCAACGGACCGCTGCTGTTGGTGAACTGCGGAGAAAAGCCGCCTTCCTTGTGCGGGCCGTTGTCGCTGCTGAAAAAGAGATAGGTGTCCCGGTCGATACCCAGCCGTTCGAGCGTTTCGATGATTCGCCCCACGTGCTCATCGAGCCGGCTGATCATGGCGGCGTGCGCCTTTTGCGCCTCGGGCCAATCAAGATCGGCATAGGGGCCATAGTCCGGCACTTCCATGCCGTGCGGTTCACCGGCAAGCTCGAACTCGTTGTTGGCGTGCGGAATTGTGGAAGCAAAGTAGAGGAAGAAAGGCCGGTCGGCGCTCTCTTCCAAAAAGCGGACGGCCTCCTCGATCATGAGATCGGGCACATAGTCGACCTTTTCCGTCGCTGCGGAGCCGACCCCCTTGGCATAGCCTTCGGTGCTGAAAACGACCATGTTGCGCAGCGGCTCCTTTGCCTCGTTGCGCCAAAGATAGTGGGGGTAGTAGTTATGGGCGTGAACCTGATTGAGGTAGCCGTAGAAATAGTCAAAGCCCTGACGGCGCGGCAGTCCGGTGCTGCCCTCTTCGCCCAGCCCCCACTTGCCGATGAGCGCCGTGGTGTAACCGGCCATTTTCAAAACCTCGGCGACGGTCACGTCTTCGGCTTGAAGGGGCACCAAAGCGTTACCGCGCACGCGCGTATGGCCGGTGTGCAGGCCGGTCATCAACGAGCTGCGCGACGGGGCACAAACGGTACTGCCGGCGTAAAATTGAGTAAAGCGCACGCCCTCTTCCGCCATTCGATCGATGTTCGGCGTTTTGATGGTGCGTTGGCCGTAGCAGCCGAGGTCACCGTAGCCCAAATCATCCGCAAGAATGAAAATGAAATTGGGCCGGCGACCGGTTCGGCCGCATCGGCTCAGCGGCAGGGCTACGGCGGCACACGAAGCGGCAGCCGCTTTGAGAAAACGACGACGGCTCGTGAGACTCATGGTCTTTTTCGTCCACTTTATGAAAAAAACGCCGTCAATGACAAGGCAGCACGAAAACCGCCGCAGAGCACGGACGGATAACGGCTCTGGCGAAAAACTCAGCATAGGCACATTCGGCAAGGCGCAGGCCCGAAATGCAAAGGCAGCCGCAGCCGACCGGTTCCTGAATCGGCTCTGAAGAGCGGGGGTACTCCGGCCCTCGACGGCAAACGGATCAAAATCGCCGGTGCGCTTCCGCCTCTCGATTCGTCTGCACCCGGCCGGCAAAGGCGCCTAAAGCCTCAGCCGCAGGCTGTCTCGAAACACGCCCTGCGCCCCAAAACTCTCCTTGAAGCGGGCCAGGCCCCAATTGGGGTCTTCATTGACCGTAAAGATGCCGAAATCGAGAAAGCGGTAGCCGCTGCGGATGCCCCAGTCGACGATGTCATGGAACAGGCAGTTGACGCCGCGGTACTGTTGGTAATCGTCGTCGTGGCTGATGTAGAAGGCCAGCACCACGCGGGGATTGCAGACGAACATGACCACGCCGGCCGCCATGGTTTCATCCGGCAGAAAAGCGGCGAACAGTTTGATGCGTTCGGGGAAAAGTTCCTTCAGCCGCATCAACTCGGGCAGCGTGTGCGTCGGGTTGACGCCGTGCCGCAGCCGCAGATTCTTTTTCAAAATCTCATAGAAACGCGCGTAATCGGCAGGGTCTTCGCTCTCGCGCACGGTTACGCCCAGCTTTTTGCCGCGGCGAACGGCTCTTCTCGACATCTCGCTGAAGGTGGAAAGAATCTCGTCGCTGCCGAAATCGAGGGGAATGACGCTCGAGATCTCTCGTTTGCGATAGGTAAAGCCGTTCTGAACCAAAGCAAAATCGATGTAATTGCTCGGCCGCCTTAAATAGACTTGAGGCGGCGGCGTGAGGTCCAAGGCGGCCAAGCCGTTGCGGCGGCCATAGTCGACCAGGCTTTTTACCAGGGCAAAAGCTTCTTCAATGGAGAGCGTGTCGCGCACCACAAAGCCGCCGTAGGACGCGCCGCGGTGCGAGATGAGAACTCGACCGTTCTCCTCCGGCCAAACGACGGCCGGCAGCAGCGCCAAAAGCCTTCCCTTTTTAAAAAACATGAGCGAGGCGTCGACAAAGCGCTCCGGCGGATGGTAGGAGAGAAAGCGTCGCGTGTGAAAAAGGGTGCCGTTGTTGGCCGACCAGACGAAGGACTCCCATACATCGGCGTGTTCGGGGGCATAGGGTACGATTTCGATGGACACGGGCGCCTCTCAGTCTGCCATCAATTTGACCAGAATCGCTTTTTGAATGTGAAGCCTGTTTTCGGCCTCGTCGAAAACGACCGAATGGCGGCCGTCGATGACCTCGTCGGTGATTTCATCGCCGCGGTGAGCGGGCAGGCAGTGCATGACCAGACACTGATCGTCGGCGTGCCTGAGCAGCTCGGCATTCACCTGATAGGGCTTGAAGATGCGGCGGCGCGCCTCGGCTTCGTCCTCCTGGCCCATGCTCGCCCAAACGTCGGTGTAAACCACATCGGCGCCGTGAACCGCTTCGACCGGATCGTGGATGACGCGCACCCGGCTCAGGCCCGCCTGTTGCGCCCGCTGCAGAATGGCGGCGTTCGGCTCATAGCCCTGCGGACAGCCGAGGCGCAGGTCGAGCTGCAGCCGCGCCGCCAGATTGATCCACGAGTTGGCGACGTTGTTGCCGTCGCCGATAAAGGCGACGCTCAGCTGCTCCAGGCGGCCTTTGTGTTCCGAAACGGTGAAAATGTCGCCGAGCACCTGACAGGGATGCGTGAGATCGCTGAGGCCGTTGATGACGGGCACGGAGGCATGAGCCGCCAAGCCCTCCACTAGCTCATGGCCGAAGACCCGCGCCATGATGCCGTCGTTGAAACGCGAAAGCACCCGGGCCACGTCGGCAACGGATTCCCGCTGACCCAACCCGACCTCGTTGGGACTCAAATAGAGCGCATGACCGCCCAATTGGTACATGGCCACTTCGAAAGAGACACGGGTCCTCGTCGACGGCTTTTGGAAAAGCATCGCCAACGTTTTGCCTTTGAGCAGGTGGTGTTCCTCACGAGCGCGCGTTTTGGCTTTCAGCTCGGCGCACAAAGAGAACAGGTCGAACAGCTCTTCCCGCGAGAAGTCGGTAATCTGCAGCAAATCTCTTTTCACGGTTCCTCCGCTCATAAAATGTATCGGCTCAAATCCTCGTCCTGTATGATGTCGCGAAGCTTTTCGCGAACCGTCCGCGCGGTAATGCGCAGCAAAGTTATCTGCTCATCGGGCAGAGCAAAGAGATAGTCTTCCAAAAGGTAGCTCATGACGGTGTGAAGTCGGCGTGCGCCGATGTTTTCGGACTGCTGATTGACCTCGTCGGCGATGCGGGCGATCTCTTTAACGGCGCCTTTGGTAAAAACCACTCTTACACCTTCGGTTTCCATAAGCGCCGTGTATTGCTTGATGAGCGCGTTTTCCGGCTCGGTTAAAATTCGTTCAAAGTCCTCGGCGGAAAGGCTCTTGAGTTCGACGCGAATGGGAAAGCGGCCCTGCAGTTCGGGGATCAGGTCCGAGGGTTTCGCAATGTGGAAGGCGCCTGCGGCGATGAACAAAATGTGGTCGGTTCGAACGATGCCGTACTTGGTGACGACGTTGGTGCCTTCGATGACCGGCAGCAGGTCGCGTTGCACGCCCTCGCGCGACACGTCCGGGCCCATGCCGTTGTCGCCGCCGACGATCTTGTCGATTTCGTCGATGAAAACGATGCCGGTCTCCTCGACGCGGTAAATCGCCTCGCTGATCACCTCCTCCATATCGACCAGCTTCTGCATCTCTTCTTGGTGCAGAACCATCAGCGCCTCGGAGACGGTCATTTTGCGCCGTTTTTTCCTCGGCGGCATCATCGGCCCGAAAAGTTCCTGAATGTTAAGCCCCATTTCCTCCACGCCGTTGGGCGAAATGACCTGCATCACCGGCGTGTATTCGGCGGGGACATCGAGTTCGATGATGCGGTCGTCGAGCTTGCCCTCTTCGAGCTGCTGCTTCAGTTTTTCGCGGTTGCGACGGCGCTTCTCGGCCAGTTCGGCCTGTTTTTGCCGCTCTTCTTCATCGGCAGCGCGACGGCTCGGAGGCGGAGGCAGCAGAATGTCCAAAAGCTGTTCCTTGGCGGCTTCCTCCGCCTTGTCCCGCACCCGCTCCATAAACTCGGCCCGCACCATGTTGACCGACTGATCGACGAGGTCGCGTATGATCGATTCGACGTCGCGGCCCACATAGCCGACCTCGGTGAATTTGCTTGCTTCCACTTTGATAAAGGGCGAACGGTCGAGGCGGGCGAGTCGCCGGGCGATTTCGGTCTTGCCGACGCCCGTGGGGCCGATGAGGATGATGTTGTTGGGCATGATCTCTTCGCGCAGCTCGGGCGCGACCTGCCGGCGCCGCCACCGGTTGCGCATGGCAATGGCGACCGATTTCTTCGCCGCATCCTGACCGATGATGTATTTGTCCAATTCCCGCACGATTTCGCGGGGAGTCATATTCATTTCTTCACCTAATCTCGCGAAGGCAGAGGTCACAGTTCTTCAATGAGGATCTGATCGTTTGTAAAAATGCACATCTGAGCCGTCAGAAGCATGGCCTCGCGGGCGATCTGCACGGCATCGAGATCGCTGTGGCGCATGAGGGCGCGTGCGGCGATCAGGGCAAAGTCGGCGCCCGAACCGATGGCGATGACGTCGTCGTCCGGTTCGATGACGTCGCCGATGCCCGAGAGCAGAAAAAGGTTCTTCTCGTCCAAAACCACGAGCTGTGCCTCCAGACGGCGCAGATAGCGGTCGGTTCGCCAATCTTTGGCCAGCTCCACGGCGGCGCGACTGAGATTGCCGTTGAACTGTTCCAGCTTTTCCTCAAAGCGTTCGAAAAGGGTAAAGGCATCGGCCACGGCGCCTGCAAACCCGGCCAGCACCCTGCCGTGGTACAACTTGCGCACCTTGCGCGCCTTGGCCTTGAGCACCGTGTCGCCGTAAGTGACCTGGCCGTCGCCGGCGATGACCGCGCGCCCCTTATGGCGCAGGCCGATGACCGTTGTGGCGTGAAAAGTTTTTGCCGAATTCACCGCTCAAATCCTCCGCCGCAGTCGAGCGACCGGTATGTTCATCTGTTCGCGATACTTGGCGATGGTGCGCCGCGCCACGTTGTAGCCTTTTTTCTTTAAAAGCTCGGAAATCTTGAGGTCGTTGTAGGGCTTGGACGGCGGCTCCGAATCGATGATCTCCTTGATCAAATTCTTGATCACCTTGTTGGAAACGTCTTCGCCGTCGTCGGTAGTGTATTTTTCACTGAAAAAGTGCTTGAGCTCAAAGATGCCGTACTCGGTCTGCACGTACTTGCCGTTGGTCACGCGGCTGATGGTGGAAATGTCCATGCCGATGTCGTCGGCAATGTCCTTCAGGATCATCGGCTTTAGATGCTCGGGGCCTTTTTCGAAAAAGTCGCGCTGCCGGCGCACGATGGCCTCCATGGTGCGGATGATGGTGGCGCGACGCTGATGGATCGAGTTGATCAGCCACCGCGCCGACTCGAGCCGCTGACGAATGAAATCGCGCGTTTCCTTGCTGGTGTTCTTTTTGTCCAGCAGCATCTTTTTGTACTCGTTGTTGATGCGCAGCGGCGGAATGTTGAAATCCTGCATGATGATTTTGAACTCACCGTCTTCCTTGCGCACTTCCAAATCGGGCACGATGTAATCGTTCGCCAGAACCGTGTATCCTTCGCCCGGCTTGGGGTTGAGCTTGGTAACGGCCTCGTAGATGCTCTTCACCTCTTCGATGCTGATGCCGAGGTTCTTTGCCAGCCGCTCGAAGCGCTTGTTCTTAAAGTCATCGAAAAAGTCGCGGATCATGGCGACGGCGAGGTGATTGACCGGCTTTTGCTGATGCAGTTGAATAAGCAGACACTCCTGCAGATTGCGCGCGCCGATGCCCGGCGGATCGAACTGCTGGATGACGCTGAGCACGTGCTCGATGACCTCGACGTCCTCCTCGAGGTTCTCGGCGATCGTTTCGGTGTCTACGCTCAAATAGCCGGAACTGTTGATGTTCCAAATGATGTATTCGCCGATCACCTGCTCGTGCTCGTTCAGGGGCGAAACGTGAAGCTGCGAAAGAAGGTGATCGGTCAACGTTTCCTGATAGACATGAACCGTGGAGCCTTCCTCTTCCTCCGCCTTTTCGCGCGGCAGATGCACCTCATATTCGTCTTCGTCGTGAAGAATGGTCTCCCAGTCGATCTCTTCCTTTTCCTTCTCCAGCTCCAGTTCACCGATGTTCTCTTCGTCCACTTCGGTCTGCTCTTCGCTCAGCTCGACCGGCGGCGCCTCTTCGCTCTCCAGTTCAAGATCCATCTCCTGTTCCTGATCGATCTCCAGAAGAGGATTCATCTCCAACTCCATCTGGATGCGCTGCTCAAGGCTCATGATCGGGAGCTGCAGCAGCGACGACAGCAGCACCTGTTGCGGCGACTGCCTGAGTTGCATGCTCAAATGTTGTCCTAAACGTACCATGTCGATGCTCCCAACGCCGCGTTATGAATGTCGTAACACTCTTGCAAGTTTTTCCTCCATTACCCTCATCAGCGATCCAGGCGAAAATTGTCGCCCAAATAGAGCCGCCGCGCTTCCGGGTCGTGCGCCAGCGTGTAGGCGTCGCCCTCTTTCAGCACCGTTCCTTCATAAAGAAGGTAGGCTCGGTCGGTGATGGACAACGTTTCGTGCACATTATGATCGGTGATCAAAACGCCGATGCCGCGCTTTTTGAGTCCGGCGACGATTCGCTGGATGTCCTCCACGGCAATCGGATCGACGCCGGCAAAAGGCTCATCCAAAAGGATGAACTTGGGGTCTACGGCCAGGGCGCGGCAGATCTCCAGTCGTCGGCGCTCGCCTCCGGAAAGCGTGATCGCCTTGTTTTTGGCCAGCTTGGTAATGCCCAGGTCGTCCATCAAGGCGCGCGCCTTTTCCCGCTGCTGCTGCTTTGTGAGCGGCAAGGTCTCCAATATCGCCAACAGATTATCCTCGACCGACAGCATGCGAAAGACCGAGGACTCTTGCGCCAGGTAGGCGATCCCTTTTCGTGCCCGGCGATACATAGGCAGACGAGTGATTTCTTCGTTGCCGAAAAAAATGCGTCCGCTGTTCGGCCGAATCATGCCCACGATCATGTAAAACGTGGTCGTTTTGCCGGCTCCGTTCGGTCCCAACAGGCCGACCGTTTCGCCCTGGCGGATGCTGACGCTCACGTTGTTGACCACTCGGCGCTTGCCGTATACTTTGACCAGCGCTTCGGTTCTAAGAACCAGTTCGTCCATCGGGTAAAACGGCTTCTCCCGTCTGATTATTCTCTTGAATCGCCGCGCCCAGCTTGTCGAGCAGACGCCGAAGCTCCGCTTTGGCTTGAGTGGGAATCGACGGCGGCGTGAATTCTCCCTTGGAAACCGCCGGCGCACTGCTGACGCGCACCCGCTGAATGCGTCGGCCGGAAAAGGCGATGAAAAGCGTGTCGCCCAAAACCTTGTTGAGGCCTTTTTCGACGCCCTCCTCGACGACATGGTAAAAGCTCGTCGCCCGACCGGTCACGCGCACCGAATCGATATTTTCGTCGCTGACCCAAACCATCATGCGCTCGCCGGTGAGCAGATCGTAGGGCAGGTCGGCGGAGACCGTGGAATCGATCGGCGCCGCAGCCGCCGCGCTGCCGACGATTTCGATGCCCCGAACCTCGTTGCCCTGCAGCAAAAGGCGCACATCGGTTCCGCTCAACCGCTGCCGTCCCTGACGGACGCGCGGCTTGTTGGAAAGCACGACGACGTTGTCGCTTTTGAGAAAGACCAGGGTATCGCACCAGGCCGTCAGATCGCCGCGCCGTACCTCAACGCTGTCCGAAACGACGATCTTTTGCCCCTCGTCGAAAACCTCAAAGATACGGCCTCGAATCGTCAGGTCGATGCCGCTGCTGTCGCTGCGCACCAGCCTCGGCCGCCCGACGATGCGCGCATAGCCGACGGCGCGATCGTAATCGGCATGATCGCCGTACACCGTGGTGCGCTCTTTTTCGTCGGTCAGCGACACCTCCTCGTCGGCCGCCGCCTTTTCACTCACATCGTCGTAGCAGATGCGCAGCGCCTTCAAAGTGCGCACCGAATCGACCAGCTTGGCGCTTCCTTCGATGCAGGTCACGCGCCGCCTTTCGTCATATGTCACCCGGTCGCCGTACAAAGCGCGGAACGAATCGACAAAGGCCACCCCGCCCGAGAGAACGGTTCGGCCTTCGTCCAGATACTGCTCCGCCTCGTCGCAGGTCAGTATCGCATTTCCCTGTCGAAAACGAACGTTGCCTTTGAGCCTCCGCAGCTCTGCGCTGCCTTGTTTTCGACCTTCCAAAACATCGGCGTGTTCGAGCACCAGTCTGTCGGCCGCCTGTTCGGCAAAGCCGAGGGTGAAAAAGAGAACGGCCGACCATAGAGGCCAGGTGCACTGCAGCCGCATCAGGGTTCCGTTTTGAGGGAATCTTGGGCATCGGGCCGATTTTGAGTGCGGCGCTTGGGCAGCGAGAGGTCTGCTCCTTTGTGCGCAACGCCCTTATGCGGCTTCAGGATTCGCCATTGATTCATTTGGGTATCGGACTCGAAACCGACGCCCCTCAGCGTGTCGCCGTCGACGGTGGTCACCATCACGTCGACGTTGGAAAAAAGACGGTTTTCTTCTTTGTGGTAAAACAGCAACTCGCTGTACAAGGTAAAGCCGCTGTCGGAGACCACGGCGACATTACCGCTCACCTTTACGTTGCCGGTGGCGTCATCCAGTTCGCCGCCCTCTGCGGTAAGGGTCGAAACGTGCTCGCCCTCGCGTCCGAAAAAGTCAATGTGCACGCCCTGATCAAAGAGCGCCAGGCCGCGGCCCGAGAAGCGGCGCATGTGTCCGGCTTGAATAAGCGCCTGAAGCATCCCGCGGTCGGTCGCCCGTACGGTGAAATTCCACATCTCCTGATCCGGTGCGTCCGTTTTCTGCACTTCGGCCGGCACGCTGGGGCGTTTTTCGCAGGCGGAAAGAAGGCACAGCAGCGCTGCAGTCAGCAGGAGACGTCTCATCGCTTCAGCCCTCCGATCCCCGCTTCCAAAAGATCGTGCAGATGAACCATGCCCACGGGCCGAAAATCGGCATCGACGATCACAAGCTGAAGGATGTTGTGCTGCTCCATTACCTCGTAGGCGGACAGAGCCGTAGAGCCAAGAGGAACGGTTTTGGGGTGAGGGTTCATTACCTCTCCGGCGTGCAGCGATGTGAGGTCGCGCGGCTGCTGCAAAAGGCGGCGCAGATCGCCGTCGGTAATGATGCCGATCAGCTTGCCGCTTTCATCGATCACGCAGGTGCCGCCGAAGCGTTTGCGGGTCATTTCCGTGATGACGTCCGGCATCAGCGTGTCTCTGGCGACCAGCGGAAGGTAACTGCCGGTGAACATGATATCGTCGATTTTTTGCAGACGGCGGCCGAGCGAGCCGGCCGGGTGCAGAAAGGCGAAATCGTCCGCGTCGAAGCCGCGCTGATCGAGCAGCGCGACGGCCAAAGCGTCGCCCATGGCCAGCATCGCCGTGGTGCTGGCGGTGGGCGCCAAATCGTTAGGGCACGCCTCGCTTTCCACCGCCACGTTGATGACGATGTCGCTGCGCTCGGCAAGCGATGAGCGCAGATTGCCGGTAAAGGTAATGATCGGCACACCGATTTTTTTCAAAATGGGAATGAGGGCGCTGATTTCGTCGGTGTTGCCGCTCTTCGACAGGCAGATGACCACGTCCTCCGGCTTCACCATGCCGACGTCGCCGTGCACGGCGTCCGCCGGGTGAAGGAAAAAGGCGGCGGTTCCGGTGCTGCTGAGGGTGGCGGCGATCTTTTTGCCGATCAGTCCCGATTTTCCGATGCCGGTGACGATGACGCGGCCGCGACAGCGAAGGATCGTGCTCACGGCCTCTTCGAACTGAGAATCGAGCCGGTCGATGAGCGCGGCGACGGCGGCGCTTTCGATGCTCAGCACGCGCCGAGCGCATTCGAGAATGTTTTTCTCCCCCGCAATCGGCGGACGGAGCGCCCGATTGACGCTCATAGCGGCGCATCAACCTCCAAGGCTTTGCGCAGCTCGTCGATACGTTTGATCTGAATCAGAAGCGCTTCCAGCTTTTGCAGCGGCCACATGCTGGCGGCGTCGCACAGCGCTTCGGAACAGTTGGGATGCGTTTCGATAAAGACCGCCTCGCAGCCGGCGGCAACGGCGGCCCGCGTCAGTGCGGGCACGAACTCGGGGCGCCCGCCGCGCGGGTCGGCGGAGGAAATGCCGTATACCCGCACCGCATGCGTCGGATCGATGACCACCGGATAGCCGAGGCTGCGAAGAATGGGCAGCGAACGCATGTCGACCACCAAATTGTGATAGCCGAAGAAGGTGCCGCGCTCGGTGAGCAGGATGCGCTCATTTCCCTCGTGCTCGATCTTGCCGATCACGTTCTTCATATCCATCGGATCGAGGAACTGGCCCTTTTTGACGTTGATGACCCTGCCGGTCCGCGCCGCGGCCACCGTGAGGCTGGTCTGCATCGAGAGATAAGCGGGGATCTGAAGGACGTCGAGCACTTCAGCGGCAGTTGTTGCCTGGTATTCATTATGAATGTCCGAAAGCACCGGCACGCCGAGCTCCGCTTTCGCCTTCTGCAGAATACGGAGGCCTTCCTCCAAACCGGGGCCCTGGTAGCTGGTCGACGACGATCGATTGTCCTTCAGAAAAGAAGACTTTAAAATATAGGGCAGACCCAAACGATCCGTTATTTTTTTCACGGCTTCGGCCGTCCGAAGTACGATTTCCTCGGATTCGATGACGCAGGGACCGGCGATGATGGCCGGGGGTTGCCCCGGTCCGATTTTGATATTACCGATCGTTACCGTTTTCATCGGCGTTCTCCGTTTGGTCATTATCGACGTTTTTGTTCTTGAACTCGATGGCGGCGCGCACGAATTCACGGAACAGCGGGTGAGTGTCGAGCACGCGCGACTTGAGCTCGGGGTGGAACTGAACCCCCACGAACCAGGGATGGTTCGGCAGCTCGATGACTTCGACTAAATTGCTCTCGGGATTAACGCCGGCAATCAACAGGCCGTGCCGGCGGAAAAGATCGAGGTAGCTGTTGTTCACTTCGTAACGGTGGCGGTGCCGTTCGCTGATAAGGGTTTTGCCGTAAGCCTGAAAGGCGCGGCTTTCGCGCACCAGCTTACAGTTCCACGCGCCCAACCGCATGGTGCCGCCCAACTGGCTGATGTCGATCTGTGTTTCCATCAGATCGATGACCGGATGGGGTGTGTTCTTGTCGAACTCGGTGCTGTTGGCGTTGGTCAGTCCGCAAACGTTGCGCGCAAAGTCAATGACGGCGCACTGCAATCCCAGACAAATGCCGAAGAACGGCAGATTGTGTTCGCGCGCATAGCCGACGGCGGCAATTTTGCCTTCGCTGCCGCGCTCGCCGAATCCGCCGGGAACCAGCAGGCCAGAAACGTCGGCAAAAAACTCGCCCGCATTGTCGCGCGTCAACCTTTCCGAATCAAGCCACTTGAGCTCCACTTTGGCGTCGTTGTCCACGCCGGCGTGCACAAAAGCTTCGATAATCGACTTGTAGCTGTCGCGCAGCTCGGTGTATTTGCCGCAAATACCGATGCGCACGTATTGGGTCGGATTCTGCACCTTGCGCACAAAGTTTTTCCAACCGGACAAATCGGCCTCGCGCTTGGGAAGACCGAGGCGCTCGGCCACGCGTTCACCCACGCCGAATTTTTCGAAGGAAAGCGGTATTTCATAAATAGTTTCAGCGTCGCGCGCTTCGATCACCATTTCCGGCAGCACGGAACAAAACAGCGCTATTTTATCGCGGTCGGTGTTTTCCAAGGGACGATTGGTGCGGCACAACAGCATGTCCGGCTGCAAGCCGATCTCGCGCAGCTTCATCACCGAGTGCTGCGTGGGTTTGGTCTTCATCTCGCCCGAGTTCGCCAGATACGGCACCAGGGTCAGATGAATGATCATGACGTTTTCGCGGCCCTGCTCGAGGATGAACTGACGAATGGCTTCGAGGAAAGGCAGGCCTTCAATGTCACCTACGGTACCGCCGACCTCGACAAAGACCACATCGTACTTGCCGCTTTGTCCCACTTTGAGAATGCGCCGCTTGATCTCGTCCGTAATGTGCGGAATGACTTGAACCGTTTTCCCCAAAAAGTCGCCTTTGCGTTCGCGCCGCAGAACCGTTTCGTAGACCTGCCCGGCGGTAGTGTTGTTGTCGCGGGTCATATCGGTGTGAATAAAGCGCTCGTAATGCCCCAAATCCAGATCAGTCTCCACCCCGTCTTCGGTGACATAGACTTCACCGTGCTGAAAAGGGCTCATGGTGCCTGGATCGACATTGAGGTAGGGATCGAGCTTCATGATGGTGACATGGAAGCCTCTCGCCTTGAGCAGCCTCCCGATGGACGCGGCGGCAATGCCCTTCCCCAGCGACGAAACCACGCCGCCGGTCACAAAGATGTACTTGACTTTTTTATGAGTCATAAGCTTTCAGTTGAAGTTTTTTCTCAACGGCGGCGAGGTCTTCTGGAACGTCCACGCCCAGCGATTCGAAACGGCAAATGCCCACCTGGATGACCATGCCGTTCTCGAGCGCCCTCAGCTGCTCCAGTTTTTCCGCTTTTTCCAAAGGCGATTGTGCCAGTGCAGTCAAACGGAACAGTGCATCGCGCCGGTAGGCGTATATGCCGATATGTTCATAAAACGTAAAGCGGCTTGCCCATACCTTTTGGTCGCCCGCATCGCGCAGGTAAGGTATGACGGCTCGGCTGAAATAGAGCGCCCTGCCGCGACAGTCAAGGACCACCCGCACCTTGTTCTGGTTTGCGAGCTCGGTGCCGCCGTCGACAGGGTGAACCAACGTCGCCATGTCGGCATCGTCATGCTCGATGAGCGTACCGGCGACCAAATCCACCGCCAAAGGGTCGATCAACGGCTCGTCACCTTGAATGTTGACCAGGATATCGGCCTGAAGCTTTCGGGCTACATAAGCAGTTCGATCCGTTCCTGACGGAAGGTCGCCGGGAGTCATTTCGACCTTGCCTCCAAAGCCGACGACGGCCGAAAAAATACGCTCATCATCAGTGGCCACGAGAAGTTGATCGAGCAGCTTTGCCTTCAAAGCCCGTTCGTATACCCATTGAATCATCGGCTTGCCGGCAATCAAAGCCAGCGGCTTTCCCGGGAATCGGGTCGAAGCATAGCGTGCCGGGATGACGCCTACGACCGTCGGGCGACTCATCCGATCACCTTGGGAACGCTGAAGAATCCGTTATGAGAGCGAGGAGCATTGGCCAATGCCTCTTCCTGCGTCAGCCACGGCTGCACCGCATCGGGACGGGTTACATTGTGCAGATCGAGAACATTATAGGTCGGCTCGACGTCGGCAGTATCGAGCTCATCGAGCTTTTCCATGTATCGGAGAATCTGATTGAACTGCTCGATAAAAGTCTCCTTTTCTTCCGGCGAAAAAGAAAGCTTGGCCAACTCGGCAATGGTTTCAACCTGCTCGCGGTCTACAGACATGCGCTACCTCATCCGGTTTAGTTCTTCATGAATATAAAAGAATGCCGGCTTAGAGTCAAGATGAAAAAGTTGTGCCGGCATAATATTTGTTAAAAATGGACGGATTTTATTAGGCGGGTTTTTTTCTTCTCGAAGGGTCTAAAAAAACTGCTTCTGAGGGAGTAAAAGAAAAGGCGCTGTCGATGAACAGCGCCTTTTTGTTCGTCATGCGATGACGGACACAAACTTTTTGTCTTTACCGCGCTGATGAAACTTGACTTTGCCGTCGATCAGCGCAAACAGCGTGTCATCACGGCCGATGCCGACGTTTTCTCCCGGATGGATGCGTGTGCCGCGCTGACGAACGATGATGCTTCCGGCACTCACCCATTCACCGCCGAAGCGTTTCACGCCCAGCATCTTGGGATTACTGTCACGGCCGTTTCGGCTGCTGCCGACTCCTTTTTTATGCGCCATATCAATCGTCTCCTTCCTGCAACCCGTCCGCTTAGCTGACGATCTCTTTGATTTTCAGAGTGGTCAGCGGCTGCCGATGTCCCTTGAGAACCCGATACCGTTTCCGTCTTTTCTTTTTAAAGACGAGCACCTTGTCGCCCAGCTTGTGCTCGACGATTGCCGCCGTCACTTTTGCACCGTCCACATAGGGCGCGCCGACTTTGACGCCATCATCGCCGGAAAGCAGCAGTACTTTGTCAAAGGATACTTCCGCGCCTTCTTCGCCTTGGATGCGGTTTGCAACAATCACGTCATCCTTCGTCACCTTGAACTGCTGACCGGCTATGTCCACTACGGCATACATTCGAATCGATCTCCCTGGTTGGTCTTTTTTCAAAAGCCGATAAAATTAACAATTTGGGCCGAAAAAGTCAAGACATATATTTGTCGGTAAGGTCTTCTTCGCCGTTTTTGTCCAAAAAACGGAACTCATCCAGACTGATGTTTTCGTCCGTCAGGATTTTGATGCGCATCCAATAGGTCCAACTGATGCGTCGGATCAAGCTGCGCACGCCGGCGGTGAGGAACTTGGCAAGTTCCGGGTGAACGACCAGTTGAACGCTGCGTTCTCCGCCCTCGCTGCGGTACCGCTTGATCCAGCGCTCGATCTTGTGGGCGATGGTGGTCTTGGAAATAACCCGGCCGGTGCCCATACAAGCGGGACACGGTTCGGAGATCGAAAACAGCAACGCCGGCCGGATTCGTTCGCGCGTCATTTCCACAATGCCGAATTCCGAAACGGGCGCCACATTGGTCTGCGCTCGGTCCCGTGACAATTCGCGCTTGAATTCTTCCACCAGCTTTTGTTTGTTTTTCGGGTCCACCATATCGATGAAATCGATGATGATGATGCCGCCGATGTCGCGAAGACGCAGTTGCCGGGCGATCTCCCGCGCCGCTTCGAGGTTGATCTTCAAGCTGTTGGCGTCATGGTTCGAGCGGCCGGTAAAGCGCCCGCTGTTGACATCGATGGCGGTCAGCGCCTCCGTATGGTCGATGAAAAGATAGCCGCCGCTCTTCAGCCAGACCTTACGCGATAAGCTGCGGTTAATCTGTGATTCGATCCCATATTCGTCGAAAAGCGGCTTCTTCCCCTCATAAAGCTTGACGCGATCGACCAATTGCGGCGAGACTTCCTTCAAATAGCGGACGATCTCTTTGTACATTTTTTTATTGTCGACCACAAGCAGCTCTATGTCGGAGGTAAAGAGATCGCGGATGACGCTCGAAAGCACACCAACGTCCTTGTAGACCAAGGCAGGCGGGTCGGCCGAGCGCATCTTTTTCACCAGTTGATCCCACTTTTTCATCAGGCTGTCGAGATCGGACTTCAGCGTCTCCTCGTCTTTGCCTTCGGCGACCGTGCGAATAACCAGCCCGAAACCCGGCGGGCAAATCGTCCGCCCGATCTTCTTTAGGCGAAATTTTTCACGCCTATTCTGGATCTTTTTCGAAACACCGATGATGTTATCGTTCGGAACCAGAACGAGATAGCGGCCGGGTATGGAAATGGCCGTGGTGACGCGGGCGCCCTTTTCCGAAATCGGCTCCTTGGTGATCTGCACCAGAATGTTGTCGCCGCGTTTAATCGGCAGACCGTCGCGTTTCGCCGGCAAATTGGCGAACTGCTCCTCTTTTTTTGCGTGAGGGTCAAAGCCGATCAGGTGGTCGTCGATGTCGGAAAAATGAAGGAACGCGTCCTGCTTCTGCCCGATGTCGATAAATGCGGCCTGCAGACCCTTCAACACCTTGGCCACTTTGCCGTAGTAAATGTCCCCCACCATTCGTTCAGTTTCGGGAAGCTCATAGTAGAGCTCCACCAGCGTCTTGTTTTCCAATATGGCGATCCGGGTTTCGCCCAGCGCCACATTGATGGCGATCATCTTGCTCATAAGTCCTCTGTCAGCTTTACGGCTCGGAGAGCCGTCAGGTCCATGGGGTCGATGAGCCGTCTTCCGTCGAAAGTCCAAAGCGCCCGGCGATGTACCGGCACGGTTGCCGCACTTCTTGGGTCGCGGGGAAAAAGGAAAGCGAGCAATTCGTCAATGCGGATGCTTTTTCCGTCGACAAAAGCGGTCACGGCCAGCAGACCGTCTTCTGCGGTCTGAAGGTCGACCAAAAAGGGGCGCACATTCACACGGCGCACCGACCCTTCTTTTTTTCTTTCTACGTTCAGTTCCTCGGCGGCGAGAAGTTCGGCAATACGGTGCTCCGCTTCCCGCCCGAGTTCACGATCCGGCCGAATAACGTATTCGGCACGATTGATGACGGCGGTAAGTGCCGTCTGCCGTTCCGCCGCATAAACGATGCGGCAAACG
>FWPV01002170.1_pt1 | contig 32929 bp, 47 predicted proteins | sample 2228371 | NCBI WGS metagenome assembly FWPV01 (sample SAMEA103939776, study PRJEB20133) | metagenome
ACCGGCTATAATATAAGGGGGGTAGGAAGATGGGCATAATAACACCGGAACTAAAAATCAAGTTTCCGAGCAATGTGTATTCGGCGAAAGTATCAGTCAGACGAGGTCTTGGCGTGATTAGGAAAGGTGGCACACCGACTGAAATCCTTCCGATTATAGACATCACATCTGAAGAGTCGTACAATGGGATATACATGAGACTCAGTCGTGGGATATACACGATAGAAGTAACCGAATGGAAAAGTGCGTCTGCATGGGCAGCGTATGACCAGAAGATAACGAAACGGATACTGCACATAACAGACCAGACGATTGAGATAAGCCCGTTTGAGGAATCGAGTTAACCTTTAATTACGATAACGCGCATAGGGGTCATCAGGAAAAAGGGGGACTATTAGATGAACGAAAACACAGGTATCGGGATAGGGAAGAATCTGCAGGGAATGAATGTAGGCGGCGGCGGAATGCTAAAGCAGTTCGCCCAGAAAGGCGTGATGTCACGAACGGTAACTTTCTTGGTTGTCAAGAAAGGCAAGAACCAAGCGATACCGGCGAAAGTTAAAATCTACGGACCTGCCGGTCGGCTCGTGGTGTTGGCTGAAGGCGATGTATGGACGCAGGTCGGAGAGAAACAGTTCGTGCCGACGCAGTTCAGGATACCGATGGGAGCGGTACGCTGGTACGAGGTCAATATTGATGGTCTTGGAACAGTGGTGAGAGAGAAAATCTCGGTCACTGGTGACATGGAAATACCGATTGAGGTTGAGTAGATGACGAGTTTACGTGAATTGAAAGAAGAGGTAAGGGAATCGGTCAGGGAAGCCATCAGGGAATACATCGAAGAGAACCCCGACATCGATAATGGTCGTGAAATCATACAAAATATCAACGACGATGGTAGGATACATGAGATAGTCGATGGCGCAGTGCCGATATACAGTCAGGAAATATTGGATGTCGGACGGGATAGTGAAATATATGGTCACGCGAATGAACTGCCGCCAGCGTTTGACGGCGAACCAACACCAATCAATATCATAGCAACAAGCATCTACGAAGTCCTCGACGAGACTGCATGGGAAGAAATCAACGATGTCGTCAAAGAACTTGAGAACGATGATTGTTTCGATGACGAGGAAACGCTGAAGAAGTGCGTTAAGGAACTGTGAAGGTGATTGAGCATGGCGAGAAAGAAATCCTGTATTCGTGAGTGGGATAAGATAAGTCGAAATGAGCAAGAATATTTGATTGACCAAGTGATAACAGAGTTGCGCGAATGGAATCCCGATAGCGAATCCGCAGATGAAATACAGGATGTTCTTGAAACCGATGGAGACCTGCTCAATGCGTTAGAATACGGGTTAAGCGAGATACGCGAATGGAATCCTCATAGCGAGTTCGTATCTGAGGTTGAAGATATATTGAAATGTAAAAAACGAAGGTGAACACGATGGGAATGCTTGGAGAAATCAAGGATGCAAGCGGATGTCCGAACTCGTTGACTGCGGGAACGGCTCAGCCGGTAGAACTAACGGTTGTCATAATGAAGAACAGGCAGATATTGCCATTTGCGTATCTGATAAACCTGTACCACATAAAACCGAACGGTGAACAAACGATGATAGGCAGCACTACTGGCAGACTTGGTTTTATGACCGGGGGCGGCACTGAAGCGACGGTCAAGGTCTCAGGAACGGTTACACCGAACGAAGGTCAGAACAAGTTCAGGATTGAACTCAAAGGTTCAGTCATAGGTTTGCTCAATCGTCAACAGGACTTGGCAGAGTGCATAGTTGAGGTATAGAGAAATGCCAGAGATATTCACATGGCGGAAAGGATTGAGGGAAGGCAGCCTTATCCTATCGAGGATGGACTGGGAAGTTGGGTTAGCGAAGCGTAAAGAATGGTTTGCCAACATACCGCGTCCATTAATGGGTCATTCTGAGTGCGGCGTATATCCGTATGTGACGAGGATAAAGGTAGAAGATTTGAGCGTGACGCCAAACGAGGTTCTTGTTGATATGAACCCGCAAGACCAGACAAAGGCTAAACAAGCAGTTGAATATTGGCTTCTCATCAGTCCTTATACCGTACCAATCGCATTGCTTTATGGTTATATCAAAAGTCATTACACAGCACCGTTCATCTGGACGCCGACAGTGGGCGGCGACCATGTGCTCGAAGTGTTTGCTGACCAGAACGGTACATGGTGTAAACCGCAGACAGCGTCGGAGACATGGCGCATACGGAAGATACGTCCGATAATAGCGCGGAAGTTCATATCGCCGGGTTGGATGACATCGGGAACAGAGTTTTCGCAACCGTTTATCAAGGTAGGGGACACGAAACGGTTCAGCGGTAGATTCTTATCGCCGCAGGACAAGAACCTGCTCGACATACGCGATTCGGGTGACAGCATTGCGACCGAAGCATTAGACGACGCGATGTTAATCGGGGAGACGTATGGCGAGAGCGGTTACACGAAACTATCTGTTGCGAACCAGCGGATAGACATCTACTCAACATCATCCAAGACGGGAGCGAAAACGAAGATAGGCGAAGGTGTGACTGATGCCAATGGCGATTGGACAGCGAACTGCAGGTTCGACACGCCAACCACAGATGAACCGTTCCTAAAGTTTTTACCAACGACCTTTGATTTCATAACAATATCTGCCGAGTTCCAAGGCAATTCGCAGTTCGATGAAGCGCGGTCATTGTTTTTCGGCGCACGACCGATAATCGTTATGCCGAACGCTATAATGGCTGCACGACAGAACGCAAGCACACCGTTCGTATCGTTTGGGTTTGGCGGGAGTAAAGAGCAAGGATTCGAGACCACAGATTCGATACCGATACGCGGGAAGGTAGTCCAGCCGAGCGCGGATTTCGGGTCAAACAGTTTAGAAGATTTCTCACAACCGACTGTGCGCGACGCAACAGTTGACATCTATTTCGTATCAGCGAGCCGGGAATATTTTATGACGACAGTTACGGCGGCATCCGATGGAACATTCAGCGCGAACATACCGGCATCTGATATACTGAGCAAGACGGGTCACACTGGAATATTCAATGTAACGAAAACGCTTGGACATTTCAAACTGGTTGCAAAGAAAGACGGGTACAAATCTGTGGATGCAATGACTGTGCCGATACCGATAATTGGAACTACGACGCTGACAGTGCAGGTAGATGAGCACAGAGTATGTTTCGGTGATTCGGTCAAGATATTCGGTTATCTCAAGAACAAGACGGTCGGGATACCGGGCAAGACATTAACGGTCGAGATAAAACCGACTATGGGCGGAACATCAACGACTCTGACGACACCGCCGACGCTTGCGAACGGATATTACGAGGTTGAATATAAACCGACAATGTATCCGCCGATAAAACCGCAGGGGTACACAGTTGTTGTAAAGGAAACATCATCGGGCTTGTTTAATGCGCCTGATAACCTGTTCTTTGTGTATAGACCAATATACAAGTTTGCGCGGTTCAGCCCCGCAGGAGACCCCACCGATTCGCAAAAACTACAAAAGATATTCGTAGGCGACAAAGTCACAATCAAAGCGACATTGTTAAAGATATGTTTGATAGATGATATAATGACGAGCGAGAGCGCAGTACCTAACGCGGATGTCGAACTTGTTCTCAATAGTAAGAAGATATGGCTGAAGACGAACGCGATGGGAGAAATCATTTACGAGTTCACCGCAGAGGAACGGTTCTATAGATATTCACTGACATATTATATGACTATAAACGGTCAGCAGCAAGCAGTATCGCTACCGTTCGTGGGCATAGAGTTCAATCTACCGCTCGCAAAAACATTGCTGACACTCGACACGACATTCGATGTGTTCAAGTTCGGTTCAGGTGCTAAGATACCGATTGAAGGCAGGTTGACATATATCGACGGTAACGGTAACGAGAAACCCGTAGCGAATGAAACGGTAGAGGTCAGGAGCATATATCCTGACACCGCGCCGCTGGCAAATATCGGTATCATAGACAAGCCGGTAACAGATTCTAATGGGTTTTACAAAACTTCATATAACCCTGATAAAATAGGGGTATTCACCTTCGCAACGGTGTACGCGGGTAATAACCTGAAGTTCCAACCGTCAACCGTAACCAAATCTGTCAATGTAGTTGTAAACGCGGACGGCAGTTACAAATGTCCGTATGACGGTGAAGAGTTCCCGTCTAAAGACGACCTCGAAAAACACATACGCGATAAACACACGGGAGGCGCGTTCGACAGTTGCGACCCGTTCATGCCTTGGCAAGGTGTGGGTTCAATCGTCGAAGGTGTTCTGTGCAGGATAGACCTGATAAGGAAGAATGGTGGTTTCGGGGTAGTTCAGAATTTCAGGAACAGAGGATGATGAAATGAAAGTACAGTTCGTGGAAGTGAACATATCAACTGTAGATGTGAACGATGAACCGCTCGGCAATGTTAAGATGGAAGTTCACAACTGGGACACTCACGATGTCAAGAGTCTGACGACAAATGCAAACGGTCGCGGGAAAGTCTTGATGATGCCGTGCAACAGTCTGAAGGTACGCTGGTACGACCCTGTTGCGGAGGACTGGTTCAGCCAACGAGTCCATGTGCAGTACGACATCAGGCGACCGGGAACTCCACACAATCACAAGAAAATCGATGTAACGCTCGTTATGACTGAGCCAGAGAGACTGTAGGCGGTGTTGAGAAATGAAAGTACAGTTCGTGGAAGTGAATGTGACGACGCTCGACTATGAAGGCGAGGCGTATCCGGGGATACGAGTGGAGATACACAACTGGGATACATACGACTTCAAAGCGATAGTATCGGACAAGAACGGTCGCGGTAAAGTCCTGATAATGCCGTGCAACAGTCTGAAGGTACGCTGGTACGACCCTGTTGCGGAGGACTGGTTCAGCCAACGAGTCCATGTGCAGTACGACATCAGGCGACCGGGAACTCCACACAATCACAAGAAAATCGATGTAACGCTCGTTATGACCGAGCCAGAGTAGGAGTAGTTAGACGAATATGCCGGTTTCCTCTCCGCCGTCAAACGGCGAAGCCTACACCGGCAAAAAGATAGATGGAAGTGATATAGATGTTCGGCAGGAGATATTATCTGTACGGAGACAGGTTGGTGTACAAGAAAAGGCTTGATGCCATACACAGAACGGTGGATATATTCCTCGATGACAGTGCATCAGAAGCGGTACGGCATCAGATGGATGCTCTTGGAAGAATCAACAGGTCTTTGCTCAGGGGTGACTGAAAGACCAACGATAGTCAGAATGTAAAGGGCGCGGGTTGAGAATATGAAGGTAATACGCAGACAGGCGACACAGACAGGAACATCGCATCCGGTCGGTCGCTATCGTTGCCCGATGAAAGGCTGCGGTGCGTATATATCATCATACGACGCATATGTCCGTCATATGGCGGCTCATGCGGGAAAGATAGTAGATAAACGGAGAGGGCACACGAAAAGGAAATGCTGTGGACATTGAAAATGAATAAGGGAGTGCGGGATAGGTTGTATTATGTTGATGACCCCTTTGTCAACAAATACGCAACGAGTCCCCTCTTGTCCTGCACTCCCCCTAACTGATATAGGAGATGAGCAATAATGGGCGATAAAGGATACCCAGACTCAAAAGGCGAAACCGAAGACAAAGATGACGCTACCACTTACGATTATAGCACTGAGAATTGTAAGATGAAAGCGAAAGCATCGTTGACGATGGGTCTGAACAAACCGCAACCGCGTTGGAAGAAAAAGATACAGACATTCGGCAAGAACTGTCCGCAACGCGAAGAACTTCCGCGTGTACCTCGCCCTTGGTATATAGATGATTACGGGTTCGGTCATGTAACGGTTGACAGGTTCATAGACGAAATCATATTCGAGGACATCGACTTTTACAACGCATATCCCAAGGTCGGAACGGACATTGAAGGCGAATCTATTGAATACGGTTGGTCATCGCCTTGGGCTGATGAGTTCATACAAATCCTGTTCGACAAGAACAATCATATAGACAGCAAAGGCAGGAAATACATTGTCGGCGGAACAGTGATACACATCCCATTTAAAAAGAAAGAATGGATAGAAGAAATCAATGTGACGGACAACGAACTTTACGAGGTCGAACTTCAGGCAGGCTCATACATATCGTACACTGACGGAACGACGCAGAACATCGCAGGTCTAAAGAATGTTGAGACGCTGCAGAAACCGATACGATTGGTTCATCTGGTAGTGCCACAGGGAACTAAAGTTTCCGAGGTTCAGATGAAAAAGTATTTCAAGGTAAAAGTCGGTAACTTGGACGAGGTCGAGATTGCAAACGCGGAAGCGCAGCCTGCTAATGTCAAAGAACTCGGTTCGTTGGTTTCAGAAGATGTGCATGAGGGATTTATCGGCACAACGCCAATGACACGGCAACAGATAAACTTGCTGTTCGACAAAGCGTATTGGACAGGTAACGTTACAATTCCTGCAGGACAGAGGATGGAACTCTATCTCAAGACTCCATTCCCGATTAATCACATTAAAGTAATGGATGATGAGAACGTATATCTGGATACAGCATCAGAAATAACAATCGGCGTTAAACTGCCATCAAGCGGATGGATTTCACTCACAGAACAGGGACAACCAGCCGTCGTTAAGGATGAGATAACGGGCATAAGTGTGTTGAATAAATCGGAGGGCAATTTAGCAATCGCTGAGATAATAGCGGAGGTAATTCAGCACGTTGATGCGACGATTGGAGGCGATATTGATAGTGGTTCTCTTGTCCGTGAAGAATACAAAGAACCCGAAACGCCAACTGAAGAACAGAAAATATGGGCGCAAAACATATTCCAGCGTGATATCGAGTTCTTCGGTGAAGCGTTATTCACTAAACAATCAGACGATTTTTATAACATATCAATAAGTGCACCGAATTATCGGTTTGAACAACTACAAAGCATTATCGTTCAAATCCGTAATTCTGATGGTGAACTCGTGCAAATAAATAAAATCTACCAGATTATCATTTATGGTAGAGATGATACTGGAGTTTTATATTCAAGAGATTTCAGAGGTATATATTATGCTAATCCTTCAACAGACCCAGCAGGTGCATCTGTTCGTTTCCAGCCGATTGAAGTGTCGCGTGTTGGGTTAACTCTTACTGATGATAACGTAAAAGATTTACCAGACGGAGAATATACAGTTCAAGTATATGCACATAGGTCGTATTTCACGAAATCCGAAGTTCGTAATAGACAAAACTTTCCGTTAGCAACTACTGAAGTCGGTGAAGCGACATTTGATTGGATTAGATATATCATATCAAGCGAACCTGATGAGAACTTATGGTGGTTGATGACAAAATTTGACGGTGAAGTCCCAAGTCCTGAAGAAACCGAGTACTTGTGTGGATGTTTGCGTCTATTAGATGATAGCACAAACTATGTGTTTCCAGCGTGGTCTGCTGGAATCCGTGCGTATCAAGGTTATAATCTTGGACAAATGTCTCAAGCAGGACACTATGGGTTTAGAGGTAAGCAGGCGTATGCTTACCCACCTGAAGCACCAGCATTTTGGTTCTTTGCTGTCGAAGGCGACCCGCAACAACCAATAAAATTATGGCTCGTTCAAGCACGACTAATTCTGGGTAATTATATTGTATATGAGAGGTGGGAAGTCCCACCCGTTCAAGAATACATGATGCGACCTAATCAACTTACAGTAGATAAAACAGGTGCAGTATGGTTTACTGCTGGTAAGTATAATCCTTCTGGGAATTGCGATAATGTGCTGGTAAAGTTTTCGGGCGGGTCTTTCACGCAAATTACATGGGGTTCTTCAGTATCAGGTTTTCTTGGTGTTTGCCTCGACAGATACCATAGTAAGATTATTACATATTGTTCATCTGATAACGATACAACTTACGATAAAGTAGTGTGTTTTGATACGTCAGACAACAGTTATGTATATGATTCTGATATAGGCACATACGAAACTGTTACTTTCCCATTTATTGAGAATATTGAACGTGGTTTTGGTAGTTTTGCTGACTATGCTTATTTTGTATTGATAGGTCAGGGACGGATAATCGGCGTTAAAATATCTGATGGAACGATTACTGACAATTCTGCTGGCGCAACAGTTCCGCACGTTGTAGCAACAAATCCGAATGATGCGAGTTATCTATGGATGTGCCAACGCATCAACTATTGTGATAGTTCGGCTAATAAATTATTCAGAGCGTCATTGCAAGCAGGTGGTGGTATGACTGCGCCGTCGACAGTAAATTTAAGTTGTCCGAACGCTCGCCCAAATCATTTTGTTTATTACGGAAAGAGTAAATATATGATAACGAACTACTTGTGGATACCGACAGGTGATGTAGGTATTGACGGCAAGATATTACGGAGAAACGCATCTACACCACCTAACTCAGGTTTGTTAAGATACAGTCTTGCTGACTACTACTTTATATGCTGTGCAGAACCAAGAGAAGATTACGATACTGTGTAAGGGTGATACAAATGGGTAAAAAGAAAGCGACGGACAATAAAAAACCAGAGGTCGTCATAACAGTTATAAAAGCCAAGATGTTTGAAGACAAAGTTAAAGGTATCGAGATAAAATCATCTGTTCAGGACGGTGATGAGTGATGGTAGATATATACTCAACAGATGATGATATTCGTAAATATTTCGGTATTGATGAGAGAGGCGAAATTGTTAGCGCACAAACTACAATATCACGCATATTTCCGGGCAAGAAATGGGAAGTAAACTTAAAGAAAATGACTTACGTATCTACAATTAAGATACGAGGTAATGAGTTACCGGATTTAATTAAACCAGATATGCTAACACTTACAGTTTATACACCGGGCAGTGTATTTACTGATGGGACGACAAATCAAAAAATCATACCGCTCTCAGAACGCGATATAGTGTTCCATGTTAATGAAGAAATCTTTAAATTTGACATAAATCTGTCGGAATCAGCAACACGCCCACTTACAATAACTAAAATTATCGTAGAGTTGCCAAAACAGGTTACATTAACTACTGGCGGTAAAGAAGCGTTCCCGGCACACGTATTAGAACTTGGTGAGTTATGTGCAGAAGATATTGTTAATGTTACACCAACAAATGGTTTTGACAGTGCTACTATGGGATGGTATGAATATGCTAAACGGATACTGTTTAGTAAAGAAATACTCATTGCATCCAGTGGCACAACATATAATAAACTTACAATACCTGCCACAAGAGAGATTGTATTGTATCTGAAAGAATTGAAGCGTGTGAAACAGATTAAATTACTGGAAGTATTGCAATCAGCCTCAACTCCGACAATAGTTAATAATGAAAATGTGTTGGTAACAATAACATACGGCGATGGCTCTACGACAGTTCACAATCCGAACGGTAAACCAATCGAAATCAATGACGAGATTAGTGCGATAGCAATTCAGAACATGAGCGAAGAAGAAGATTTTGATTTGTGTCAGGTCATTGCTGAGACATATAATCATGTCGTTGCGACAATCGAAGCGACTGAAGCGAAACCGCTCAACGTCATTGCTGATGACGAGATTGTGGCGGAACACGTCTATTCAGCGTTGCTATTTGACGGTAACGAGTACACTCCCCTGACAAGAGCGCAGATTGAAAGCCTGTTCCAGAAGAACACAGAAGGTCTGACACCGTTTTCATTGCCCGGTGAAACTGAACTCTACATTACGCTTAAAAAACCGTTCAACATATCGAGAGCGAAAGCACTCACGCTTGCTGGCAACGGTGTGCCGTTCTTTGTCACAATGCCGTCGCTGACATTCTCATACACCGACTGCAACGGGTTCTTCCCGCAACAAGGAGAAGCAGAACGGTCATGGCTCGGCAATCCTGCCGAAATCAATCAGGAAGTCAGTCTGCTCATACTCAGGAACGATGGCGAACTTCCGATTAACATCTATCATATCATAGCCGAACTCGAACACCGCGTTACCAACAAGCCCGTCATATACGGTCTGGACTATGGAGAAGAAATCGAACTCGAAGAAGAAGAAGAGTACCATCCGGGTGACGGCACGTACGGTATATTCGAGTGGCTTGGCAGGAACGGGCATGACGGCTACATTATAAATGACGGTGAAGGCGATATTACTGTTGAAATCAGCAACCGTCCGATAGCAACAGCCGTCTATGGCGGTGCGAACATCGTCCGTAAAGATGAGATATTCGACCTTGAGAAATACGACATCGGTGACATTCGGATAATTGCCGTTGCAGCGACGACTATCCGTGTATGTATCTTGTAAAGGGGGCATGACATTGGCAACAAACAAGAAGACTGTAAAGAAAACGGCAAAGAAGCCTGCAAAGAAACCAACGACTGTTACAGAGAAAGCAGTAAAACCCGTATCTGCGCCAACAAAAGTGAAACGGGCGTCTGTGCCGGTAAACCCTGTACAAGCCAAGCCCAATCCAGTTACAACACAACAGGCGAAGCAAAAACGCATCGAAGTGGTATGTGCTATATGCAATACGGTCGTGGTTGGAAAACGGGCAGAACACGGCTGTGAGCCGTATAAGTTCATCTTACGAAGAAAAACTGACGGTGTGATAGTAGGTGTCATTACATAGGGTGGTTGCAAGTGGTCAGTCTGCAGAAAAGTGTCGTGGCAGTTCTGCCGTTGAAAAACAATGCAGGTAGATTAATCATTGACAGCGACGGCGATATTTACTTTTATGACGGTGTAGCAAAAAAATTTATGGAGTTTAGTGATGGTAAAATTGCGCCGGTTGAGATATTAGGCACTAATCTACCCGCAAATACGGGATTGTTTAATACTGATGGAATATTCTTATTTGGCGATACCTCACGATGTAATATAAGAAATTCATCGTTTAACACAAATAGCGGGTTGTTGGAATTTTATTGGCAAACAACAAAACTTTCTACAATAGTGTTAAGGGATGGATATGGTAATCAAGGATTTGGAATTTATCCGAACTTTCCGATTTCATCAGCATGTTTCCGTGTTAATACAACAGGCGCAGGTATGACTAATTATATTGGAGGTTTACTAACTTATTTTGTTGATTCAAGCCCAAACATTGTTGTTGGTGCAGGTGGAACTGTCGATGGTCTTGACCTCTCCGAATACGATGGCACAGAGCATCGTATCGGCGTTCAAACACTTACCCTTGCGGCATCGGGTTATATCGACTGTGTCGCCACCGACAAAGGCAAGATGGTTACAGATGATGGCGGAAACACCGGCGTTCTCATCGACTACAACAACACAACACGCACATGGTATATAGAATGGAATACGACAATCGTTGCGGCATCTGTCATGGCGATAACTGGAGGCACAGGAGCAGGAATAGCAAATGCTGACTCGACGGCAGCACCCATTCGCAGTCAGAGGCTCAAATCCCTTTTCGGAAAATTCGTAATAGGCGCAGGTGGTTCAGTTACAATCAACATTGACGACGCCGGAACTGGTTCTGGAAACGCCATATTCACAAAGAACCCCATTTCAAGTCTTGCTTACGAAGGCATCGGTGCAGCGGGCGTTCTCCCTATCAACATAGATTTTGCTTCGGACTTGAAAACCGCTACAATCTACGGCGATGCAAACAAAGTCGTGAGCGTTAAATTATGGGAGGCGGTGTAATGACGGTAATTTACCATAACAAAACTGCCAACATCATCGAAACGATATATGAGTTTCCGAGCGGTAATTTGTGGGCAATCGACCGCTCTACACCGGACGGTGTCTATCAAGTAATCTTGAATAAAGGCATACAATCTGACAATAAAACCGATATTCAGAGCCAATCCGATGCCATCACGTATTACCTGTCGAACAAATCGAAAATCATCGAAGTGTGGACAATCGAAGTTGAGAACTCGAAAGGCGAAAAGTCAATTCAGACAATCAAAGAAGGTATACAACCAGATGGTATAACTGAAATCAAAGATGCCACGAGTGTTCAAGCAAAACTCGAATCAGAAGGATTTACTGTTAAAAAGATTACATCGAAACAGTCGCCTATGATTGAAACAATCGAACTGCAAAAGCGACCTACTGCGCATCAAATAGAGAAGTTATGAGGGGTTGTAAATGGACATGGGTCAGATTACAGACGTAGGCGGGATGGCAATAGCGTTCATATTGGCGTTAGTAATCTATGAAATGCTGAAACAGGGCGTAATCTATGCAAAGAACGGCAAGAACGGGAACGGCAACGGGAAACACGATGTAAATACAATGTTGTTAAAAGAAATGAACGATAAGCTAGGTAAAATATTAGAGAACGATGTCAATTTTAAATTGTATGTCAGCAAGGGTATGGGTCATCTGGAACGGATTGAACAGGGATTAGAAAAATTGGATGGAAAAATTGATATGTGTATGCACGAATTACGGGATGAGTTTGATAGTGTGAGGACGCTGAGATGATGGCGAAATGCGATGTTTGTCAGGGCGAAGATGCCAGACTGATGCTCATATGCAACGACTGTGCCAAAAAAATCAAAACAAAAAAGAAAAGGGCTTAAATACGCAAACCACGATACCGTGAATCATGTGGATAATGTTTCCGGCGTGGCATACAATGGGGTCACTCAGAGTCACCACAGATTTTTTTATTGAATATTTGAACAAGGTCGAAGGCGTTCGTGCAACGAACTCTATTGAAGTCCAGATGAACAGCAAGATACCTGATGTTGCGGTCATAATACACGGGATTCATAAAGGCTGTTACAAGAAGATAAAATCTCCAGCGCATTACAGGGTCGGATACGGCGTATGGGAAGCAGCGGTTGTACCGAAATATTACAAACAAGAATGCGAAACGATTGATTTTATGATAACGCCCTCGAATTGGTGCAAAGACCTGTTCGTCAATCAAGGGTTCATGCCAGAAGACCGGGTACATATCGTGCCGTCAGGTGTCAATCTCGATAAGTTTCATTATCAAGAGCGACCGAAACGCGATACATACACGATATTCTCGAACGGATGGGTTCAACACAGGAAAGGGTTCGACATACTCGTCGAAGCGTTCAAGAAGGTATCCAAAGACGACGGTAAAATGAAACTCGTAATTCACGGCGTCAATTACGGCAAGATAGACCAATACAAGTTTCTGACGGATGCCATAAAAGAAAGGTCTGACATCGTCTGGGACGCAAAACAGATACCGTTCGACCAAGTCGTCCAGAAGTATTACGATGCCGACCTGTACATTAAATCTCATAGGTGTGAAGGCTTTGATTTGACAACGCTCGAAGCGATGGCGACAGGGTTGCCGGTGATAGTCACGGGATGGTCTGGCAACATGGATTTCTGCAATAACGATAACAGTTATTTGATAAAATACAAGATGCAGAAAGTCTTGAAGTCCGAGAACCGTGATATGGTCGGCAATATGCAGGCTGAACCCGATGTTGACCATCTCGCAGACCTGATAAAACATTGTTATGAGAATCGGGACGAGGCTCTGAACAAAGGCAGGATTGCAGCGCAATATGTCGCCGATAATTTCAGGTGGGAACAGAGCATTGAAAAACTCCTGAACGCAATCAATCTGTATATAGATAAACCGACGGCGAGACAGATTGTGACGACCATCATATACACATTCAAAAAAGAACTCGATAGATTGCCGAAACCTAAAGAACTTGAGAAATGGACAGAGTTCTGCAAACAAAACGGACTGAAAGATTTAGATGCAGCAGTCAAGAACGAGTACGGGGTGGGGGTGGGGCGCGATAATGTCGAAGTTGAAAAAAAGACACGACATAGAAATGTCAGTCATTTGTCGCCGTATGCGTAGAAAAAGACGAAAAATTCCCGAACTACTCACAATCGGGATGTACTAATCTAAAATCACAACATTTATATATCGCGTATAGTATATATCCAACTGCGAAGGAAAAGCACATTCTTGAAAGCCTTGTAAAGAGGTTCAAGGCTGGCGAAGCCTGTGTTTTTCTCAGCAAACCCGCCCTTCGTCCGGCACACGGGGTTCGCTACCTCGTCCCTACCGGACTTTCAATCATAAAGTGGTGGGTGGGTTCAGATGTGCTAAGGGGTGGGTCTGATGACCGTTACTACGAAAGAGGATGCTCTCTCGACCGAGAGCGAATATGTGCTTGTTTTGCCGAACGGCGAAGGGAAAGATTACATCGGATTGGACGAACAACAACTTTCTAACATTCTCCCAAAAATTTGTGGACACAAGAAAAATAACTTGAACTTCAAGAAAAATAACTTGAACTTCAAGAAAAATAACTTGAACTTCAAACTTGAATTTCAGTACTATTTTCCATAGTTTTTAGAGTTCTAACAGGGGTTGGTAATCTATGGGACGAAAACCAAACGATGCACAGTATATACGAATATTGCGTTTATTGGCAGAAGGTTTGTATCCAAAAAAAATAGCGAAATGTCTAAAGTTAAAACCATCAAATTTACACTTCTATATCCAAAAATTACTGACGGAGAAAAAGATTGAACCAGAGACTCGCTCGAACATTCAGACCTACAAGTTGACCAGTTATGGAATCGCAACACTTTTCAAGTCCGAACGATGTTTTATCAATGGTTTTCACGAGCCTGAAAGTTCAAGTAATTCTGATTCTATCAGCGGGGGTGCTGAAACTCGAATTTCAAGTAATCAAAACGCCGTTCCAACGCTTGTTGAAACAGTGCCACCAGCACTTCCAGACCCACCACGATTCGACAATCTGCACAGCATCCAGTTCAAGGCACTAATCCACAAAGAAGGTACGATATGGTTTCCGAACGAGGCGCAGTTGAAGGGCTGGTGCAAAGGCTACGATTGGTTCAACGATGTGTTGGTCGAGAAGACATCGAAACATCTGATATTCAGGTTCAGGTTGAAGGCGAGAGATGAGTGGCAGGCACTTGCGAACGGTTATCGGATAGTGACGCGCCTGATGGAGCAGATAGAACAGGCATACGGTACGCTGCTCGGTCATCCAATCTTAATCAGCAAACCGCATTACACGGTGACGGGCGACCCTGTAGCGAACGCGGTAGGCGACAGTATGCGTGTGACAGTGCCGGATATAGGTCACATAGACAAGTCTGACGAGAAAGAACTTGAGTATAGGACGCCCGAACTCGTCGGTCAATACATTAAGATGCCAATCACGGTTAACGAGATGCGGTCGCATCAGTTGAGGCAGCAGGAACAGTTGAACGCATTGGTCGATGCGGTCGATGTGCTGGCTCAGGAACTGATAGCGTTCAAGAACGACACGCACCGTGTTCTTCTAACGCTCATTGACAATCAGGAAAAGTTTATCGAGGTCAACAAGAAACTAACGGACGCTATTCTCGGTAAGTGCAGCGGGCAGGACGAGAAGAAGGAAGAAAAGCCGGCGGTTATTACAAAACCGCCACCAGAGTTCTATAGGTGACATCCTCCCTGCCCTGAAGGGCAAAGGCATCCTGTTTCAACGACCATGCTCGCAACCTCCCGAAAGAGATTGTGGAGGCACAGTCTCCGCAGGCGTTTTATAGAGTTCCACAGTGTCCCTGTGTAGTCTCTGCAATATGTTGAACGAGGCGTTGAGGTCTCTATCGACTGAAAATCCACAAGTTGGACACGCATGAACTCTCTCCGACAAAGACTTGCTCACCGTCGTTCCACATCTTGAGCATATCTGGCTCGTGCCGTTGGGATTGACCAATACAACACTCCTACCAGCATCTTCCGCTTTGTAGGTGGTGTATTGAATCAATTTGCCCCAACTTGCATCCGAGATTGACTTTGCGAGATGATGGTTTTTCTGCATCTCTTTGATGTTCAGGTTTTCAAATACGATGGCATCTGCCTTTTCAGATAGTTGTTTCGATACCTTATGCAGAAAATCATCTCGCTGTCGTTCAACCCTACGATGTGCTTTCGCTAATCTTTTGACACATTTCCTTCGATTGTTGCTTCCCTTTTTCTTCCTACTTACCTCCCGTTGAATTATCTTGATATGTTCCTCCGATGCTCTCAGAAACTTCGGTGGTTCTATGCTCTCGCCCGTTGAGAGCATCGCCAATTTCTCAAGCCCGACATCCACACCGATAGCGGTCTTGATTTCCTTCGGCTGAACATCGGGCAACTCGGTTACGAATACCGCATACCAGTCCCCAACGGCATCGCGCTTAATCGTGCAGGTCTTGATGTTCCCCTGTATCTCGCGGTGTCGGAACATCCTGATAGTTCCGACCTTCGAGAGTTCGAGATGCCCGTTGGTTAGGATTTCAAATCCTGCCTGTGGATATGTTATCGACTTGAAACGATTGGCGGATTTGAATCTCGGAAACCCCGGCTTCTCGCGCTGTTTCACACGACGGAAAAAGTTGGCATAGGCTTTGTCCAATCGTCTTAATGTATCTTGTAGAACTTGAGAATAGACATCGTTGTATTCGGGGAGTTCTGCCTTGAGATTTGGAAGTTCATTCGCCTGTTTCGAGAACGATAGTTTATGTCCACGCTCGTATGCGGTTATGCGCTGTTCGAGACCTGCGTTGTAGAGATGGCGACACAGCATCAGTGTTCTATCGAGAGAAACGACCTGTTCCCGCTTTGGATACAATCTAAACTTGTATGCTTTTCTCATGCGTGTCCAACTACGATATTGATTTCCGACTATTTAAGTATGACGAAGGGACTATGCCTATCGCTTCGTGCATCCCTACGGCAGGCTGTCTGTATCTCCGTGCTGAAGCACCGAGTCTTAGACCGCCCGCCGCGTAAAATAAATGGGCAGTTATGAAATGTTACAGAAAATGCCTACGAAAGACCTCTTTATTAAAGCAAACGATACATTTATGTAACGGTGTTACATTATCCAATCACATGACCGAAAAGGTATCAGTTGCAATCTATGCGCGTTGTTCTACACACAAACAAGACCTTGAGAGTCAAATAAATGTCCTAAAGGAATGGATTAAGAAAAATGATTTTCACTTGTTCCAGTTGTATCAGGATTATGCAGTCAGTGGAAAGAAGGATGATAGGGCAGGTGTAATAAAACTGGTTGAAGATGCGAAGAACGGAAAATTCAAAAAAGTTGGAATAATAGAATTGTCCAGATTGGGAAGGAGCATCAAGTTCATCTACGAGACAATCGAGACACTTGAAAAATATAAAGTTAATGTGGTTCTGGTAAACTCCGGGACTGAAATCGATAGCACTAAACTTGAAGGTCGCGCACTGCTCGGAGGTCTCGCTCTGGCAGCGGACATAGAATGGATGCTAATCAAAGAGCGGAACGAGCGCGGTCGGCAAGCAATAAAGGAGCGAGGCATAAAAGTCGGGCGCAAGGAGAAGGACATCTCGATGCAAGCGATAAAGGCACTTCAGGAGAAAGGCTTGAGCATTAGGAAAATCGCAAAGGAAATGAATGTATCAGCACCAACGATACTTCGTAGGCTGAGGGGGGCAGTTGTCCCCGGCGGTGGTGATTAAATGAGTGATACACACGGCATAGACGAGGCGGCAATCGCGGTCGAGCGGATAGCAATCATAAAGAATTATTATGAGATGCAGACGAGGATGATGCAGTTATTCGAGTCGATAATAAAGAGGAACGAGGAGACCTCAAGTGCGATATTTAACAAGATGGACGAGATGCAGAAGAAAATCACGGAGCAGGGGCTATTGATAGATGATATAGTCGAGGAAATAGCGAAGTTAAGGAAACTGACAAAGGTGGTACAGGTCGATGAGGAGAAGGGGACGAATGTTCGCGGACAAAAAGGGAAAAAGAGATAGGACTTGTAATCCGCAGACTGGTTGCAGGTTTGATTGTAGTTATTGCTGGGCGCGGAAATATGTCGAGAAGAGGCTACAGCACTCTATGAAATACATAGAGTGTCTATTCGACCCTGCATTCCATCCCGATGTGCTGGACAAATGCTTCGGTAAAGATAACACATGGTTTATCGGTAGCATGGGGGATATGTGGGGCAACTGGGTCACTGACGAGAAACTCGTCAGGATACTGACGTGGTGTGGTAAGGCTCACGAGAGCACAACATTACGGTTCTGCACGAAAAACCCGCTTCGCTACATAGATTTCTTCACGAAATACCCCCACTTGCTGAAAGACAATTACATATTTGGAGCGACGATTGAAACGAACAGGGAAGACATCGTCCGACGGTGGAGCAAAGCCCCGCCAATTACTGACAGGGTAAGCGCGATGAAGAAATTCGTGGGTCGGAAGTTTCTCGCGTTCGAGCCGTTGATGGACTGCGACATCGAGAAGATGATTGAGATAGTTAAACAGGTCAAACCGGAGTATGTGTACATTGGTATGGACACTGGAGGGAACAATCTGCCTGAGCCTACGCCTGATAAAATCAGAGAATTAATCGGCGCAATCAAAGAACTGACAGGTGTTAGATTGAAAGCGACAGACGGTCAAGAACCACACACGGATAAGGGCGAGGCATGGCGGAGGGATAATATGGTGTTGGTGAGGAAAGACGGGATGCGGATTTGGATACATACGCGATGCGGACTCGCAATCAAAGCGAAAACTGACGAGCAGTTGTCCGAAAGGATATTATCACACCTGAAAAGATGCGCCGAGATAACCAAGTGTTACGGGTGTAAAAAGACCGTCAAACGAGGAAGATGGGTAGCACCCTATACTTTGATGTGTGATGGTTGCATCAGAAAACAACGCCGAAAAAAAACGGGGTGATTGACGGTGAAGTTCAAGAGCGGGCGTTTTCTGATAACCGCGTATGCGGCGATGGGATTCCAATGCGACAGATGTAAAAGACGCGGTTTCGATACAATAATGTTGAATGTGGTACGGGGGAAGGAAGAAATCCTGTGTATGGATTGCTATGACAAAGAATAAGGTATAATACCAGCAAGTGAATTACCGGACTGTGCGAACTGTAAGCACCGCCACAAACGCGGATGTCCGCTCGATAGTAACAAAGGAGGGGAATCGAATGGTAGAGGATGAAAACATAAGTCTATTGGACGACGGGAAGAGTATAGGGGAACGCGAGATGGTGCAGCAGGATTTGACAGGAAAAGTCGCTGTCAAATCAAATACTGAACGGAAGAAGTTCGATATATTCTCGGTTCAAGGGTTCACAACCAAGTTTGAGTCTGAGAACTATATCAAACTGCAGTCGAGAGCCGATACAATGAAGAACGAGATACGAAAGGACGGCTCAAAAAAGAACGATGCAGAGACGGTTCGGCGGTGGAAAGAGGCGGTCATAATGAACAAGACGAAAGCGATACCACACGCCAAGCACGAGAGTAAAGACCACGCGAAGATTGTCACGGCACTACAATCTTTCGTTTTCGAGGATGAGGATTTGCCGAAAGGGATAAATCACGAGATGAAAGAAGAGGATTACATCATCTACGACACGCCGAAGTACACGCTTAAAGTCAAGAACAAGGTGCTTGAGACAAAGAAAAACAAATGGGAGAAACTGCTTGACAAGGCGGACAAGAAAGGCAGGGGGAAGAAAAGCAAGGACAACACCGCGAAGGTTCGAGAAGAACTACTGAAGTTCGTCGCCAGCAAGATGCGGTTAAAACGCAATGTATTTGCGACGGAAGGTGAGTTCCGGGCGTATGCGAAGGCGATAAGGGCAGAGATGTTCAAGAACGATAGAAGGCTGGACGAGTTCCAGAGAAAACTTGAGGTTGATTGAGATGGAGCAACCAGAAGAAACGGTGAAGACGCCTGAGATGCAGGAGCAGGCGAGACAGATATTCAACGCGGCGCAACGAGATGCGATTAGGATGAAGTTCTGCATCGAGATGGCGAAGAGCGTGTTATCCGACAGCAAGGTCTATGAGAAGTTTCCAACACCTGTCACAAATTCGGATTTGATAACGGTCGCAACAACATTCTACGAGCAAGGCGTCGGTGGTAGAAACTTCTCAATCGACGAGATGAACAAGATAATGGAGAATATGTTCCGAAGGCTACAGGCTGAGAACAATATGAGGAGACCGGCGATGCGAAAACGGAGATAATGGCGATGGATTGCCCACGATGCGGCGGCACAAGGAACGACATAATCTCGACGGAAGACGACGATAGCCTCGAATTTGAATGTCAGGATTGCTATTGTGTCTATAAATCGGATGGCAAGGTAATACGCGAACCAATCGAAGCGTAGGTGTAAAGGCGATGGCGACCGTAAAAGATTGGGTAATGCTCGGCAGACCGCATACGGCGAGTCTGACGACTGCGGTTATGATACTCGGCTGGCTGGTTGGCGGTGGTGCATTATTCTCATTGACGACGTTAATGTTATTCATCGTCGCGCTTGGTTTTCACTGGAGCGGATTTGTGCACAACAACACAACTGATTACAAGGACGACCTGAACGACGCTGCGAAATCGCATTTCCCGATGAATCGCGGTGTAATCACGATAGAAGGCGCGAAGATAGCGTTTGCTTTATCGTTTGTGGTCATATTTGCGATAGGTTCATTGCTCGCATTGAACGGGGCATATCCTGTCGTTGCAATCACGATACTGCTGACGGCGTTCGCAACAGGATTGCTCTATAATCATCTATGCAAGAAAAGCCTGACCGCTCCGCTCTTTATCGGCGTATCATTCGCATTGCTACCGGCGTATGGATACTTTCTGGCGACCGCTGAAATCAAGCCCGTGTTCTGGCTGCTGGTGCTCTACTGCTTCGCCCAGATGCTCTTCCAGATTGCAATCGAAGGATACCTGAAGGACATCGAGAGCGATAAGGTCAACGGGCTGAAGAAACTCGGCGCAATGACCTTCATTCTCAACGGCGAGCGCGTATTCTCGCCCAGTAAGGCTGCCTTGGCATTCTCAGCGGCACTGAAGGTGCTCCCGATTATCATCGGAGCGTATATCGTCCTGCTTTGCAGTGCTGGCTGGCAGGGTATTCTTGGAGCGGGGATGTTCGTCCTGTTCACCGGGGTCTCAATCATCGTCACAAGTCGTCTTATGGCGTGGGGGAAGTTCGACAGGCGCGTCAAGTTGTGCAGCCTGACCGAGATAACGGTGTACTTCGCGCTCGTCTGGGCTTTCGCCGGAAGCATAGGCATTCTGGCGAGCGTTGTGCTGACGGTTTATCCGTTGGTTTACTTCGTGATTCTTAATCGTTATCTCTGGGGAACTATCGTCGAACCAAGAGTGTGATGCTATGGGTAAATGTATATTCTGCAACAAGGAATTTCCCGACTATGCGCTCGACCATATCGGCAGATGCAGTCAATGCAAGAAGCCCGTGAACATAAAGCCCGGAATGCCGTCGTTGTATCAGGGCGGGAAACGGATGCGATTTATCCCTGCGCCGAGACGCTGAGGGAACGCTGACGGGATTTCTATGCAGGAAACGAGGAAACGAACGCTGGCGCGAGCGGTCACGTATCGTATTATCTGCGCCGCCATGCTCTTCGTCGTGTCGTATGTTGTCACGGGGACATTCTGGGGCAGCGTCGTATTGACCGTCGTGTTCCAGACGATACAGACGGTGATTTATTATTTCCACGAGAGGGCATGGCTGAAATGTGCATGGGGTCAATGACGATAAGAATTTTTAGGTATGCCGACCGGAGATTAGACCCCATATACCCCCCCTTACGGGGGGATGGGTCTCACGACGAGGAAATCCACCGCCCTTACGGGCGGGTATCCATTATTCCTAAAGGAATATTTCTTTCAACAAAGTATATAAGCCCCCCCGCCTATTACTTATGGTGATGATGAAAATCATCATCGCCGTCGCTGGCATATGCTGGCGACGGGGTAGGGTGCGGGGTTACTGGGTTTGTGCGGCATTCCCTGCGGGATGGTCGTAGTCCTGCCGGGTTCTCCCTCCCGCATCCGAGGCTGCGTCGGTTGCACGACGCGCCATGCCGTTTGCAACGACGGAAGGACGCTTGCGAGAAGAACGCACGGGATGCACCGAAAAAACGGTGTGCTGCGTCAGTGCTTGTCCCGCCACCGTGCAGCGTGGCGGGAGTCACAACGGCAGCCTTAATGTGTAGTCAGTTCCGGCATGGGGGCTGACGGTTGTTGCTGGTCGCGTATGAGCGACTGGCGACGTAGTGCCGTCCGCAAGTGCATCTCGACGGGGCGATACCTCGCGCAGTCTATGCCCTCGGAGATGAGGGGATAGATTGTGCCCGATGACGAAGTTCTGTTTTGCCGTCGTGCGAATATCCGAAAGATTTCAATAGACCACGATGCAAGGTGGCGAGTTAAAGGCGTGGACGATATACATATCGTCGATTCCGCCGTGCGCTCGCCTTAAATGCACGAAGTTGCCTTAAGCCTTCGGCGGTGCGTTCGACGACGAGTCGATTGTCTATCGATAAGCGCGACGGCGAACAGACGCAGAGCGGTGAGCCGGGCTGCCGTGTCAGGGCGGTTTGGCTTGCTACTATTGACAACAACAAAACCACCCTCGCCGGATGGTGCAATGACCCAGACGGGAAATACCGCCGTGAACAACGGCGGGGCGAGCCGGGTAAGATTAATGTGCTCCGTCGTGTAGCAGTCTCATGTGGAGGCGCGACACGACAACAGAACCGCAGGTACTCGACGACAGGTCGTGATGGACTATCGTCAGGGGGTACGCGGGCAGACTTGGGGTCTGTCTGAGGAACTATGCGGGGGTCGCACTGTCGATTTATTTTTTTCTTTTTCTAACGGGTGGTAGAAATGGAGAACAAACAGAACCGGCTGAAAAGCCGCCAGAGGAACGTGGGCAGGCAGGGAGAACGCAAGGGGACGCCGATGATACGGGGCTGGAGAGTATTTCCGAGGCATACGCATCCGCAATGGTGTATGTGCCCGATATGCTTACCGGCAGAGCGCAGACCCGTACCGCCGACGCCACCGAGACCGACGCCGACGGTGTCGTCCTATCTAAACGCTGCGATAAAGCGGAAGATAGGCTGGTACGGCGACGAGCGCGAGCCGGTGCTCAGGGAGTATAGGCTTGTGGTCGGCGAGAAGGCGACGCTGGAGAACAACTGAAGGGGGGATAAAGATGGACGACACATACGAGATGGGCAACATCGTGGGCAAGGTTATGCAAGACGAAGACCCAGAGAACCCGCGCAGGGCATGGGACAATTTCGGGACGATGGTCTGTTTCCACAGGAGATACGACCTCGGCGATAAGCACGATATAAAACACGAGGACTTCAGCGGATGGGACGAAATGGAAGATTACCTTCGCAAGGAAAAGGGCGCGGTCATCGTGCTGCCGCTTTTCCTCTACGACCACAGCGGACTGAGGATGAAGGTCGGGTCGTTCCGGGGATTGTTGCCGCAGGGTCATGCAGAGTTCGACGAGCACGATGAAATACTGGTGAGGGCATACGAGAAAATCAAGGACGGCGCGACAGAGGAGCAGGTGAAGGACTTCGTTGTCGCTGAGATAGAGGGTGCGGGCATTCATGTCGAGCCGCCGAGGGAACTGACAGAGGAAAAGTTTATCGTAGAGCACGACGCCTTGGTCGATGAGTACCGCGCAGGGAAAATCGACGACAAGACATTCGTCAGGCGCGAGAAGGAAATCGAAAAGAAGTATGGCATCTTCGAGTACAAGGGCACGAAGAAAAAGAGGTGGAAGCATGAATAAAATCGAACAGATAAGGGCAGAGATGAAGGCGGCGTTCAAGGAACGCGATGAAGAGATAGACGGGCTATTGACGGCACTGCTGAGTCGTCAGCACATATTGCTGATAGGACCTCGCGGAACGGCGAAGTCTCTGATGATAAGGGTGCTTGCGAGCGCAGTTAAAGGCGCGAAATACTGGGAGCGTCTGTTCACCCGGTTCACGACACCGGACGAGGTATTCGGAGCGGTGAAGTTGTCGGCGTTGAAACAGGACAAGTTCGAGCGCAACATCGACGGGCATCTGCCGACGGCGAACTTCGCGTTTGCGGATGAGATATTCAAGAGCAACAGCAGTATTTTGAACTCGCTCCTGACGCTCATCAACGAGCGCATATACCACAACAATGGCGGTGCGGTCAGTGTACCGCTGGAGACGATGCTCGGCGCGAGCAACGAGTTGCCGAGCGACGAGAGCCTCGCTGCGCTGTACGACAGGTTTCTGCTCAGGTTCAAACTGGCGTATATCGAGGAAGACGCAGCGTTCCGGGATATGATGAATATGCCGGAAGTAAAACTGTCGGTGCAGATGACCTTCGACGAACTGCATGATATGCAGGAACAGATTCGGAAGATACCGATACCTGCATCAGTGCTGGACGCAATCGTGCAGATACGGAAGGAACTGCGGAAGGAAGGCGTAATACCTTCCGACAGGCGTTACAGGCAGGCTCAGGATGTCCTGCGAGCGTTTGCGTTCCTGAACGGGAGACAGCAGGTCAGCACGGACGACATCGCAATCCTGAAGCACGTTCTCTGGGACGAACCTGCTCATGTGTCTGTTGTCGAGCGTGTGGTCATAAGCGTGAGCAACCCGCTGCAGAGGAAGGCGGACGAACTGATGGACGCGATATTCTCGGCGTGGAAAGAGGTCGATGCAATCCCGGACGATGACAGCAAGAAGGTGTTGCAGGCGTCCGAGGCGACGGCGAAAATCAACAAGGCTAAGAAGGCGTTGAAGACGCTCCGTGACCAGATGGCGGACGAGGACAGGGACACAGGGAAGGTCGATGGCTACCTGAAGAAGGCGAACGAAGTCCTGAAGGAGAGAATCGCCAAGGAAATCATGGGCATCGGGACGAACTGACCGGGTGCAATCGCATCCGGTTTTACTTTTTCTGACGGGTGGTAGAATTGTTTGTGCCTAAGTTTCAGACACAGAAACCATTGAAACAGGATTACGCGATTAGAGCGGTGCGGAAGGACGGCAGGATACCGATAGACAACTTGGAGAAGTATGTTGACGAGAAGGGTGCGCTGCGTAATGTAATCGAGCGATGGCTCGAACGATACCCTAACGCGACCTTTGCGGTCGTGTATATCGGGGAAGAGAAGACATCAGTATTTTATCAGCGCAAGGTCAAGAAGAAAGTGTTGCCGGTGACACTGAACGACTGGTCAAACGGTTCTGAACCGGCAATGAAAGAAGTGCAAGTCTGCATAAAGCGCAAGTTGAAGTTCACGAAACCGGAATATGTTCGTGGAATAATCAATCGTGAACTGCTCTCGAAGGCGGCAATCATAGAGAAGTTCCTCGGCAAGAAACCAATCTCGGCGCATCGTCAGGACGGTCTTCGGTACGATGAAGCCGTAGATAAATTTTGGGCGACGGCTGCCGAGAAAGCCGGTCTTGCATCGTAGCAAAGGTTATATGACACGCTGGCGATACTGTTTTCTGGAGGTCGTCAGAATGGTTGATTACAAAATATGTTACATCGAGACCGGCAAGAAAAAGGTCGTCATCCACTGGAACTACAACAAGGTGAATGTCAGGAACAGAATCGGAGAACTCAAACAGAAAGGATGCAAGATTGTGTCGGTACACGAGAACACTGTGCGAACGAATCCGCGCAGCGGCGATAACATGGTACGCTGGAGAGCAGTGCCATCGTTGAAAGCGTAAAGGGGAGTGGCATAGTTGAACGAAACAAAGGAAGCGACGATAAAAATATTCGGAAAAGACAAGCCAATATCTGACATCGTGATGGAGCATATGAAGAGCATAGAAACTACAAACAAAGAACGATACGCGATAATGAATCAAGCACTTGCGTTACTCGTAAGGTAATGAATCAAGCACTTGCGTTACTCGTAAGGGAGACAAGAGGGAAGATAATAGTGATGCCAATCCACGCGACGGAAAACGGTGTGGTCATGGGGTCGATACCGTTCGAGGCATTGATAACTACATACACGGAACTGATATGTCAAGCGATGGTAGAGCAATACGAGAAGAGGGTTGTATTTGTAAAGGGGGATAAAAATGGAAACAAAAGGGGACGACGTAAAGACGACGGAGATTTTGCAGTCACCATATGAAGGTAAGAGCAAGAATATCATACGGCACGACGACTTCGATACGATGTCGTACCGTGAGATGGAGACAGGTTCTGATGCGTTGAAAGAGTCGGTTGAGACCAACGAGAAGAAACTGGCGACAGTCAGGAAACTGGCTGAGGATTTGTTTTACTCGATGTACAAATATATCCCGCGCCAGTATGACGACGAGCAGATAGCGCAGTCGCACATACACAACAAGAATTTTGTGCAGAAGGGAATAGAGAGCCAAGAGTACGAACGGTTGCGGACATTCACGAAGTTGCAGGAACTTGAATCTGCGATAGCGACGAAGGCTATTCTCGACAAACTGATGGGCGAACTCAGCGACGAAGACCTGAACGAAATGAACGAGCAGTCCGAGGAAGCGGAGGAGGCAGAGGAGCAGGTTCAGAAACTTATCGAACGCGCACAGGGTCTCGAAGACCTGAAGTCGCAGGCGAAGTCGAAAGGCGACCAGAAGAAAATCCAGCAGCAGATAGAGCAGACAAACAATCAACTCAGACAAGCGCAGCAGAAGTTGCAGGGCATCGCTCAGAAGATAGGGCAGAAGGCTGAGTCGATGTCGGGCGCGGTGCGTCAGGCGATGCGGTCTGCCATGAACAATGCAGAGGGTGAGGTCAGGGACTTCAACGAGTTCTGCGCCGGATGGGGTACAGAAGCCGGGCAGTTACAGAAGATGCCGGTGAAAGACAAACTGGCACTCGCTGAAAAACTCAGGCACGGAAAACTGCGCGATGTCGCTAAACTCATCGGACGGATGAAGCGTCTCGCGTTGGCGAAGCAGCAGCAGAAGATTAAGAAAGAACCGAACGAGGTCGTGGATGTCTGCAGGGGCGACGACCTCAGCAATCTGTTGCCGACCGAGATGCTTCAACTGTCAGACCCTGACTTGGAAGTCTTGTTCCTGAAGAAGTATGCGAACAAGGAACTGCTGCAATACGAACTCGAAGGCAAGGACAAACTTGCGAAGGGCGCGATAGTAATCTGCGTTGACAACTCAGGTTCGATGTACGGCGAACCTGAAACATGGTCGAAGGCGGTCGCCGTAGGTCTGCTTGAGATAGCGACAAAAGAGAAACGCAGGTTCGCTTGCGTTCATTTCGGCGGTGAGAACGACCCTCTCGATGTGACCATAATCGAGCCGACAGATACGCCAGCGCAACGGATTGAGAAAATCATACACATGGCGGAATATTTCATGGGCGGGGGAACGGATTTCCAGAAACCGCTCGACAAGGCGGTCGAGATAATCGAGCAGCAACCGTCGTTCAAGAAAGCGGACATAGTGTTCGTGACCGACGGTTGCGCTGATGTCAGCGACAAGTGGATTGAGAAGTTCAAGGAATACAAGAAAGAGAAAGAGGTCAAGGTCGTCGGCATAGATGTTGGGACTGGGTCGGAGACATTCGAGAGGTTATGTGAGCGCGTAATCACGCTCGCAGACCTGACGAAAGACGATGAAAACATAGCGGGCGAAGTGTTCGAGTTTATATGAGAAGGTGGTTGAACATGGCAGAAGAGTTGAATGTGGCGAAGGTGAACGGGAACGAATTGCGAGCGATAGCGGACGAGAAGGCGACATATCTGGGCAACCTGCTCTGGTACACGGTCGGCGGTATGGAGATACCGATAGAACGGATGAAAGAACTGTTCAAGAAACATGGTGTGCCGGAAAAGTATCTCCCGAAAGAGCCGCGAACGGTGGACGCATTCAAGAGCGCGTCAAAGGAACAGGAGAACGAAAAATACATAGTTGTTGACGGCGAGGTCGAGATTGAAGTGCCGGTCGAACCGAAACCGAGAGGCAAACAGGGCAAGGATGTCAAGGTGAAGACGAAGACGGTGTTGAGGAAGGACGCGAAATACAGGCTGTTCGTGAACAAGGAAGCGACAAAGGATACCGAGAGTCTGCCGGTCGTTGGAACATGGAAGTTCGACCATGACACAGGCAAGATAACGGCTACATCGATAGACACGAACGGGCGTGAAGCGGATTTCAAAGCGGCAACGGAGAACCTTCTGAGACGATATGAAATCCTGAAGACGCATTACACGGACAAGGACATACGCGATATGCTGAGGACAATCGTGCATAGCATGAACTCAATATCGCTGCGACCGAGCGGTGCGGTTTACTTCGCGCCAATCGAACATGAGAAGTTGCTTATAAGCGTGAGCAACCTCATCGAAGAAATCGCCAATGAGTTCTCCAAGACAGGCACGAAAAGCGAGATGACCACAGTGCCAGTGGTTGACACGAAGAAACAGCGCGACCTAATCTATGTCAAGTTCGAGACGGAAGCGATTGCGGAAATCGAGAAGATGCTGGTTGAGACAACGTCTCTATTGAAGAAACAGGGTGCTGAGATAGTGCCGAGCAAGTTTAGGGAATACTGCGAGGCACTTGATTACATCAAACAGAACAAGGCGAAGTATGAGGCGTTGCTACAGCAAACGCTTGACAAGACGCAGGCGCAACTCGACATACTGCAGCAACAATTAATGCAGGTGTCTGAGAGGGTCAGGTCGTGATATGCCGGGGGACGCATCATCTCCGCAAGAGTGATGTCCCGGCGACTGCGTTGAGGAAGTTTGCTCTCGTGGCGTCAACAGAGCAGACGGAATCTACGCAGTTTATGTCCAGCGAGGAAGGGATAGATATGAAGAAAGTTACGGACAAGACCTTTTCAAAGGTCGTTAAGACAGGCAACAAGGTGGTAGTGTTCTGCTCGAAGTTCTGCTGCTTCTGTCCAGACCACGAAGCGGTAGTCGAGGCGCACGAGAAAGAGTTTCCGACAATAGAGTTCCACATCTACAATGTGACGAAGGACAACAGCAAGGTCTATCACAAGGAGAAGTTGGATGGAGTGCCATGCACATTGTACTTCAAGAACGGCAAGAAGGTCAGGCGCGAATATGGCGCGTCAAGCGACAAAGAACTCCTGACATCGCTGAAGGAAGTGTATGGGGTGTATCCCGATGCTTGAGGGCATGAACGGAAGACCGCATGAACCAAGCGACACCGAACTCGATGCGTGGGCTATCGATGGAGAAATACTGCAAGGTCATCTATAAAACGCCTGCGGAGACTGTGCCTCCACAATCTCTTTCGGGAGGTTGCGAGCATGGTCGTTGAAACAGGATGCCTTTGCCCATCAGGGCAGGGAGGATGTCACTGCGTGAAAATAAATACGATAGAGAAGCCGGGAGCAGGGAGTGATTGCGTGAAACGCATCTTCAACTTCAGCCACAGGATAGTACGCGCCGAAGCCAACATCCCGGTCAATATAATAAGCACGACCGGGACAATTCTCTGCGAACCTAAAGGCGGCGACATTCTCTTCTGCCTGACAGATTTCGACCACCCGGAGGTATTGGCGTATATGTTCCTGAACGGTAAATGGTCTGACCCGACAGATGTGGTTCACACAATCTTTCCCGGCTGCGAGTTCCATGTGAGCGACGAGCATATGTACGCCGTGTTGCTCGACCAGAGGATACTGACGCCTGCTCAATTCCACAGGGAACTCGTAGCCAAAATGTTCGGTTGAAAAGGGGTGAAATAGCACTGGGCAAAACAGGGGGATGTCGATGGGTAAGATATGTGTCGAATGCCACAAACTAATCGTGCACGAAGACCGGGATTTCTGTGTTTGTCTGGATTGCCTGATACGGCATCTAAAAAGGGAAGGCGTCTATATACCGACACGATGGGATGCGGTGCGTGTAGAACATAAGTTAGAGCGGACAAAGAAAGAATAATAACGTATAAGTCGTTATTGGAGGGGGATATGGTATGCAAATATGTGAATGGTGTGGAATAGCAACAGGCGATTACAAGAGCGCAGAGGAAGTCGAGATAAACGGCAGAAAGGTCAATGTGTCACTAAAGAAGATAGACTTGTCTCATGTCAGGGACGCTGAAGGGAAGATAACCCTTCACAATGTATGGCGGGTATGCCATTACAATGAAGAGGTCGCGGGTACAAAGTCGTGTCACCAGAGGCTCTCAGAGTTGTATGAAAGAACAGAGCGCGAGATAAAGGGGGCAACGGCATGAAAGAATGTGAGCAGTGCGGCGGAGAGAACTCAATCGATTGCAGGGTTTGCAAAAGAAATCCAGCACTCGTTGATAAATACAGACCGAAGAAGGACAAAGTCAGAGCCTGCGCTAAATGCGGGCACACATGGGAGATAAAATTAAACGGGAAAGAACCTAAGATATGTCCACGCTGCAAGTCATACTACTGGAACAAGTTGCCAGACGATAAAGGGTCGAAGTAAACGACAAATATGTATGAATGTGATTAGCGAGGGGTGATTGACGGTGGTGATTATAATAGATGAAAACGACAAGTGTGAATGTGGGGCGTATTGGCAAAGCAACGGATTCTGTTGCAACGGACATCCAAAGAAAATAAGTGGTGATGCCGAACTCGAAGAACTTATCAGGGTCGGGCGTCTCAGGGATGCGTTGAAGGACGAGATGCGCGAGATTGCGCGAGATGAAATCAGGAAATCGCAAGAACAACCCACTGTCAAACCGAAACCTGCAGGTCGGCTATATCCGACAGAAGACGGAACTATTTGCCCTAAGTGTGGCAAGAAAATCCTGCACATCGGACCTAACGGTGAAGGCACATTAGATTATAGCAACACTCTAAGGGCTGGCAGAATGTGCAGGTGCAAAGGAGATAGATGGATTAATGCTGATGGGACTGTCGGGCATGAAAAGCCTTGACAGTACTATTCTTTGCACATATGTTTCGGGTATGTCCTGACATCTTCAGGATACACGTCTTTATGGATTGTCACTTCGGGTGCTTCGTCTCGGCGGTTGCCAATAATAAATTCGGTCTCGTTATCAGTGTATCTTGCCATAATGCTTTCCTGCCCGAAGTCGATAGCCCATTGCTTTGTATTTTTCCTAATCCAGTTCCTCGCTTCCGGCAACAGTTCTTCGGGAACAGAGACGAACAGTATCGATGAATCCTCGCACTGCAGTTTGCCTTTATGCTCTCCCTCATTTATGACATAACACCCTGCAGTATCCTTGATAACGGTTACGCCACCGAAACAATACGATATGCCTTTCTTGATTTCGTCAATCAAATCTTTCCGTATAGGATTACCGGAATTATCCTTCTTCGGGATAATGATTGCCATCTCGGAAGTCCTACCAGATTTCGGGCATTCAAAATATTTTTGGATGAGTTCTTTATAGTGTTGGGTATTACAACACCCTCCAGTTTCGAGAAAATCTCTCATCTCTTTCATAACCTGAGCACATGATTTCTCCATAGAATCGCCACACTTAAATACAATTACGGATATTTGAATGTTTGTAAAACCTACTTTCAGAGACCTCTCTAAGGCGGGTATATAAACTGGGCTTAGTCTTCTACGGGACATGGGCGACATGGGTGCATCAAGAAACTGTTGTGGGGTAATGGTCAGGCTGAGACGGTATTTTCGTGCAATCGAGGAAGACAAGGTGTTGGAGTATCACAGGGCAAGAGGTAGGGGGTATAGACTTGAAAAAGACAATAACGACACGGATAGATGATTTCCAACTATCGTTAGATGTTCTCGAACTGCGCGGGTCTGATGTTGTCTGGTCAGTAGATGGGTACAATGTATCTTTTATAGAAGGGACTTGGGGTTGCACCTGTGACGGTTTCCAGAAGAAATACATAAAACACGGTGGCGATTGTAGGCATATACTCAAGAAGAAATTAGAACTTGCAACGCAAAGGATAGAGTTCCTGCATAACTGTATCAAGGATATGGAAGAAGGAACATCGAGGCACAGGAAGAGGGGTATGGGTGCTCATTACGGATTGAAGAAGATACGCGACATCGACATATCTATATTACAGATACTGTCGCAGGTTGGCGATGGAAAGGAACGCGAGTGGGGTGTACCGCGCAGATATGTCCGCGTCAAACTCGCAAGAGAATACGGGATATACAAGACAGACACTGCGATAGGCGGTCGGCTCTCGGAGATGCTCGGCGGATTAAGGTCGGGTGATAACAGGATACCTTTATTGGAGATGTCGCAATCGCATCGTGTCGTGGTCGATGAAGACGGCAACTATAGGTTTGTCGAAGGAAGCGGTCTAAAGAAGCCTTTATATAAACTCTCGGAATATGGATGGCAACTAATCAACAGCAACTTCGATATTGAATGCTTCAAAGGGGGGGCATAGAACATTGAACGAGAAACGGAATCTGCTTTGTTTCAAGTGTTGCAAGGTCACAAAACACATCGAAGGCAAATGCTTAGAGTGCGGGATGGACATCAACAGGGTATGCCGGAACACGATAGAGTTCCTGCACGGAGGTCGCGTAGTATCGCTATCTTGCGAACTACCGAAAGGTCACAACGGAAACCATGTCACATGGATGCCACCGGCAAACAAAGGCAAATCGGTAGAGATTGAGTGGAGGTAGGTGAGTTGAACAAAAGAATGTCAACTAAAAAAATCAGATTATGCAAGATATGCGATAAGGACATCGACACTATTTACGCGGAGGGATGATTCATGACACAGAAGTTCGTTGAGATGGTACATCGGAAGTGTCCTTTTGACAAACTCAGATGTATTGCTGGTGGTGAGGGAAAGTGTAATGACGGGTTCAAGAACAAATCCGAATGTAAAAGGTATGGTGGAAAAGCGTTAGAGTATTTATTGTCGAAATAAAAGGTCTTACATTGGCTATGTTGATACAGTTGATTCCGTGTGAGTGTGTCGAAGAACAGGAAATGTTATTTTACGCGGCGGGCGGTCTAAGACTCGGTGCTTCAGCACGGAGATACAGACAGCCTGCCGTAGGGATGCACGA
>FWPV01001469.1_pt1 | contig 32908 bp, 30 predicted proteins | sample 2228371 | NCBI WGS metagenome assembly FWPV01 (sample SAMEA103939776, study PRJEB20133) | metagenome
CATCTTTATATTTTCTGGGTTTTTCATCATTCGCAAGGTTATGACTTACTAACTATTCCTCCGACCGATACTAAGCCACACGGTGTATTTGCAACTCGTTCTCCCCGAAGACCCAATCCATTAGGTCTGACAGTTGTTAAACTACTTGAGAGAAATAAAAATAAACTTATTGTCGAAGGGGTAGATATGCTTGATGGTACACCGGTACTTGATATAAAGCCATATCTTAGCAATGTCAATGAAAATGAATTAAAAAGAGGTTGGATGGAATTGCAGGGGTAACTGCCGGCTTGATTTTATTTTTGAATTATAGAAGAATCTTTTTTACTGATAAACGGACATTTATCACAGGGTGTACCGTCTTTTGAATTTTTCCGTAATTTGAAAATCAACCCCAAAAGTGCTGCAGCGACCAGTATATGTGTTATAATTTCCTGTGAACTCATACTTTCTTTTTAATAAAAAAACAAACCGATACGGTAAACCGTTAATGCTGCGATGTACGAAAATACTGTAAGAAATATGTATTGTGATAAAGCGAATTTCCAACTGTTCGTTTCACGACGAACAATAGCTATGGTCGAAAAACATTGCAGTGCAATAACATAGTATATTAAAATTGTTAATGCCGTAAGAATTGTAAAGGTAGGCATGCCGGTTGAAGGATTAATATCATTTGCTATGCTCTGTTGAAAACCTGTAATAAGTGATTCATTGTCTTCGAGATTGTAGAGAGTTGCGATTGTACTGACAAATAATTCGCGTTGTAGCATTGAACTGAGAATTGCAACACCAATTTTCCAATCGAAACCAAGTGGTTCTATAACAGGTTCAATTGCTTTACCAGCTTTACCAAGATAGCTTTGTGATAATTGCTCCGAAGGAGATACAGCATTCTCGATAACAGGATGAGAAGCTAGATACCAGATAACAATTGATGCAAAAAGAATAATTGTTCCTGCACGTTTTATAAAAACAACCGAACGCTCCCACATTTGTAAAAAAATGTTTTTGAATGATGGAATCCGATAAGGTGGTAGCTCTAAAATGAATTCCTTTGCCTTTCCTTTTACGATTGTCTTTCTTAAGAGAAATGCAATCACAAGAGCCAAAACGATACCACTGAGATAGAGTGTGACCATAACAATACCCTGCAAATTAAAAATACCTGCAACGGTTACTGGTGGAATAAGTGCAGCGATGAGAAGAGAATAGACAGGTAAGCGTGCACTGCAACTTAAAAGTGGTGCAACAAATATAGTAACAAAGCGGTCACGATGATTTTCGATAGTACGTGTTGCCATAATACCGGGGATTGCACAGGCAAAAGAACTAAGAAGCGGTATAAATGCTTTGCCGGAAAGCCCGACTTTGGACATTACCCTATCCATCAGAAATGCAGCACGTGATAAATATCCACTGTCTTCAAGTAATCCTAAGAAGAAGAAAAGAAGAACGATTTGTGGTATAAAAACTATTACAGCCCCTCCGCCTATAATTGCTCCGTCTACAACTAAATCTCGGAGAGAACCTTCGGGTAACATGGAGGAAACAAAACCTGCCAGCCAGCTTACACCCAATTCTATTAATTCCATCGGATAAGCAGCCCAGGTAAAAACTGCCTGAAACAACGATGCCATAATAAGAGCAAAGATAACGTATCCTAAAACCGGGTGAGTAACGACTTTATCGATTTTATCTGTTGTTGTATCTTTTTTTGGCGAACGATATACAATACCATTACATATAGTACGTATCCATTCTATTCTCGACTGTATGAATATTGAATGCCTGTCATAACCGTGGAGTTTTAGTCTATCATAATCTTGTACGACATGATCGAGAATAATGTTGTTGTAATCTTTACGAAATGTATCGAGCGAGCGTGGTGTAGAAAGAAGAATTGTGGCTTCGTGAAAAGCGTGTTCAGCAGGTAGCTTTGCATGTTCAACAAGCATCGCTGTCAATTCATCATGTTCTTCCCGAACTAATGAGGGTAATTTCCATTGACGCACGGCAGGAGATACTTTGAATTCTTTCCGTAAAGCATCTTTTAGCTGCTCGATACCAATACCCTTTTTAGCATTAGTCGCAATGATTTTTACACCAAGTCGCTTTTCTAATTTGTTTACATCTATAGAAATACCGTAACTTTGAGCAACATCGATCATATTCAGAACAAGAAGCACGGGATATCGTTGATCGATTATTTGAGAAATAAGATATAGACTTCGTTCAATATTGCTGGCATCTACAATACAAAGTACAGATTGTGGTTTTTGCAGGGATTCGTGTTTGCCAAATAAGATATCGGAAACAATTTTTTCATCGGGTGAACCTGCAGAAAGACTATATGTGCCGGGTAAATCGAGTAGTTGAATCTCAGTTCCATCGTCGTAAACAATTGTACCTTCTTTTCGTTCGACGGTTACACCAGGGTAGTTTGCAACCTTTTGACGTAAACCGGTAAGCTGATTGAAAATCGTGGTTTTGCCGCAATTGGGATTTCCGACAATAGCTATGTAGGGTTTTGAATTTTCCATAGTTAATCTGAAGTTAGTGGTACAACCTGAATAGTATCAGCAATTGATGTATGAAGACCAATACGAGTACTATGAATTTCGCAAATCATACGTTTCCCAGAGTAGAGTATTGGCTGTACAACAGTATTTAATGCAAAGCCAAGTTCCTGCAAGCGTAGTTTTACTTCCGGCTCAGCATTTATATTTACTATCAATGCTGAAGTTCCAACCGGTATTTGTGAAAGCGGAATAGTATTTTCGTGCATACATTTTATCTTATAATGTTAATGTTAAATTACCTGACAAATAGTAGAAGAACAATCCCAATTTATTGGGATATCAGAAAAAGGGGGTATTTATTTAATATCGGTTGAAGATATTAATCCGTTCATTAATGCATAGAGGGTTAAGCCTGGCACGGTTTTGATGCCAAGCTTGCTTGTAATATTCTTTCGATGGGAAATAACGGTATGGAGACTGATACCGAGCATGTCTGCAATTTGTTTGTTAAGGTATCCCTTTGCAACCAATTTGAGTACATCAATTTCACGTGTCGTGAGTGTTTGATCGTTTCGTTGCGTTTCGGCTTGAAGAAGAGATGAGAAAATACGTTCTAAATGCTCAATAATGTCTGTTTCGTTATCTATCGTCGAGATTGCAGGAAGTGAGTGAGATATACGGTATTCTGTATCGGTTATGAGAATAATTTTTTTGCGGAGATTATAAAGATGATCTTCATGCGCAATGTAGAGAGAAGCCGCAAGGAAAATAATGTCTGCTTTCGGAAGCTGACGGGCGTCGAATTGTGATGTAATAATGATTCCGGTGGGATTGAAGTATTCTGTCAGTAAATACTTCAATCCGATTGCTTGCAATTGATTTGGAGAAATGATTACTACTTTTAAGCCCGAAAGCATACACTACTCTATTTGCTTCGTTGTTTGATCTGTTTTTCCATAGCGCGTACTAATGGTAGTAAAATGTTGTCTTCGATTCTTGTATGGTCGAGGATGTCTTTCTCTAAACGAAAGAGCTCGAAAATGATTGCGTTACACGAAGCATCGTCAAAATCACCATGTATATATTTGATGAGAATATTTTTTAGGTCAAAAAGCTTTTCGTCAACATTAGTGTGTTCCCGTTCGAACATATCCATTGAATACCGCGATAGCTGTTTACGCAACGAGCGGTCGAGAGGGTTGTGGTATGCCTGATAGACTTTTTCGATATAGGGGAAGGTAATTGTATCTTCCTGTTTCAGATGCTCTATCAATTCCTTTTTGTATTCTCTGAAAAATTTTTGTACAACACGTAAACTTTTGTTATGCTTTCCGCTGTGATTGATTAGCTTGTCAAGATGTTGTTCTATCGTTGGTACTAGTATGTTAATATAATAATGGTGGGTACGGCGTAGATATTCAACAATGGTCAATACATTAAATGTTAGCAATTTTTTTTCAGGGAAGTAGTGTTCATTGCTGAACGTATTGACCATTGCCAGGAAGAAATCTACATCGATGCTGTGTTCGATACAGACTTCTTGTACAGTCTTTTCACCAAATCCGAGCCTGATACCGAGACGGTTTATTACAGGAAGTAGCAGATAGTTACTGTGAATAACATCTGCCATTTTCATTGTTGAAGTGAACAATTTCATTGGCTATAAATCAAGCATGTTCAACATAATATAGAAAACACTGTATCGTCAATGAAAGTTCTCTATCTTGCAAGGTTGAGGAATATTGCAACAGGAATCCATAAAAACCACAATGCAAGTGAAAGCAAGATTCCCTGAAACAGCGGTTTTTCTGAAAACCGTGCAAGACCAACTCCTATTACTACTGTCTGCCAGGCTGTAAAAAAGTTCAGTGCAGCAAGTATTTTATGGAGTGTAGAATTAACATCAAATGAATCATAAATAAGTATTGAAAGAGACGGTTGCGCAAACACATTACCAAATGCAAGCATTAGAAGAACAGATGCAATAGCGCCAACGATTCCAATCCATGATGTAATGCCATACAACTCAAGATGTTTCAAATAGCCTGAATTGGTTTTAAGAATAAACTTGTTTGCAATCCAAAGGAAGAAAGATGCACCAAAAAAGAATATCGATGTTATAATAACAATTCCGATGGATGCAAATCCTATGAGCATACCAGGATTGGCTTTTTCCATATTTTCAATAAAAGTATCGGCTTGTTCCTGTGTTAACTTCTGTTGCTCTACCTGTTGCTGTATTGCTGCCTGTTGTTGTTCTAAAATCTGATAACGTAACACATCGTTATTATAAGTCACTACAACAATAAGAATTGCGACAAGAATAGTGGCAATAAGAGGGATGATCCAGAGACTATGTTTTGGATTTGCATCTTTTAGGTTATGAAAGAGTTCAGATGGTGATGTAAAAACATCGATGAAAGATTCCATTAGTGAAGGGGATGAAGGTTGATTTTCCATAGTACAATCCTTTATGCTATAAAAATATAGTTAACAGGCTTTAGCAAAACATTAATTGGTCTAAAAGAAATATCGTACGCCTATTGCACCGTCGATGTCAAAATCGCTTGATGGATTAAGATATAATACGGGTGTAATTTGTAAGAATACATCAATCGGTGCCGAGCGTGAACACCAGGCGATTCCGAAAACCCCACGTACGCCAAAAACATTTGAATTACCTAATACAACACCACCGCCGTAAAAAAGTGGGAATCGTTCAGTCGAACGAATTGCATTTAAACTATGTTCGAGGTATTCAACAGTAAAATAGGTGTTATGGTACTGATTCCACCCAATTCCACCCTGAATAGCTGTAGTACGTGTTAACCAGGCTTTGAGACTGATGCCTGTTGGCATTCCAAAAGAAAATCCAACGCCTAAACCTTTTTCCTGAGAAAAAGATATGTGTGATAAAGCAACTGCTACAAGTAGTATAATACTAATCCGTTTCATTAAAAAATCTCCTTTACGTTAATAATTGTATTATATCATTCAGCAGGTTCCAAACCTAACTCTGTCCATTCTTCGCGCGAGGGACCATAAATACCAGGTACTTTAAGACCCAATTGCCTCATTATCACTGTCATCTGAGCACGGTGATGAATAAGATGTTTGATAATAGAACTCAACGTAGCACTTCTAGTCCAATGTTCGTCATACATTTCAATCGTTTCGAGTAACAATATATCGGACCATTGTTCTTTGATTGCCAAAATAAAAGTTTCAGCTGCTTTTTCGTAAGCACTCAGTATTTCTTTTGCTGTTGATGGTACAGGTGATCCGCTTTCGGGTGCTGTAACAACTAATCCTGCTTTGCCGGCAATTTCACCTAATGAAGTGACGATATGCCATGCAAGCTGCCCGAGCGTTCTGCATTCTTTTGACACTTGTTGTGTAAGTGAGGCATCGGAAAGCTGTCGGAATAGTTTTAGTGTTAGCTCATGTTCTTCATGCCAATCTTCTAAAAATTCTTGTATAGAATGGTACATTGTTATCTCCTCCAATGATTCATATCATACACTTCAAACATACGAATTGATTGCATAAAAAAAAACTATACTCCCTTTGCAAATTTAAAATAAATGATTTGTATGCAGCAGGGAGTATATTGATGAGCTTTTTAAGAGAACAGATCTAAAAAATTTTTTTAGACGTATTATCGTTGCGAAAGCATTACTTTTTTCAACGAGTTCTGACCCATTCTTGAATAATTAATAGATTCACCTAAAATACGAAGAGCCTCTTCCGGTGCGTGGAATCCCATTGAATTTTCTGATTCAACAAAATCGAGGTAAAACTGTGCTTTTCGTTGGTACCTCCGTGCTTCTGCTAAGTATTTATCGGTTACACCAGCCTGTTGAGCGATTTTAATATCGTTTATAAGCTCCATTAATGCATCCATTGCTATGTTACGGAGTTTGTAAGTACGATCCTGAATTGCTTCTACACGGTTTTTCAGTTCTTCATCGCTCCAGCGGTGGCATGTTTGACAGGCACGGTTGATGTTCAGGATAGGACTTCGTATATGGTGATCGCTGATTTTCATTGCACCTTCCCGCATATATGGCATATGACAATCTGCACACGCAACACCAGAACGTGCATGGATACCATGACTCCACATTTCAAATTCGGGATGTTGAACTTTAAGTACTTCAGCGCCGGTTTCTTTATGTATCCAGTCTTTATAGCCATATTCATCGTAATAAGCCAACATACTGTCTATCGATATTCCTTTTGCCCATGGATAGACGAGGCGTTTTTCAGGTCCTTTAAAGTAATATTCAACGTGGCACTGAGCGCAAACATATGTACGCATTTCCTGTCGGGATGCCTGCGTATGCACATCGTAATCTTTAATACCCTGTGAAGCTTTTAATGCCTTTATACCTTCAATAAAGGCAGGTCTTGTGATACGTAACTGCATTGTATTAGGGTCGTGGCAATCGATACAGCTGACAGGATGCTGTACATATTGTCTTGCTTCATGGAAAGGCATTTGATTCATCATTTCAAATCCTTTCATTAAATCTCCATTACCAACTTTATATTTGTATGCAACATAAATGGATGAATGACAATGGAGACATGTGCCTGGTTGCTTTACTACTTTTTGTCGTTCTGTAAATGTTTGATCATCGAGCATATAGGCGTGGCCACGCTCTTCGCGATAATCATGTGAAAAAGCATAACCAGCCCACATTAATTTAAGTCTCGGATCTTCTTCTAATTTAGATTGAGATACAATAGAACGTGGATCGGCCTGAGATGGTGTGCGGGGAAGTGCTTCGCTACCTCCATACTTGGTGCGCACCTGATCGACTGTACGAATATATCCATCATACTGCAATGGAAAATTTTTACCCCAAATTTCAGCATCTTCTGTGGAATCTGTAAGTTCTACAACCCTGAAAAAAGGATTACGTTGTTCCTGTTTGTGTTCAAAAATTGTTACCAGGAGTGCAGCAATTGCTATTGTTGCTATTGTTGTTACTATCGTAACTCCCAGTAAGAATCGGAAAGAGTATGTTTTTTGAGTAGACATAAAAACTCCTCTAATTAATTTTAAAAATTAATGTCCCACAGTTGAATGGCACTGTAAACAATTTGTTTGTTGCGGATGATTACCATCCATTGCTATAATAATGGCTTCATGACATTTTCTACATGAATTTTCGACAACAGTACGGCTTAGATTCCTTATTTGAATGTTATCGGGGTATCTGTTTGTGGTAAAATAAAATGAATGCCAGAAACCGTTTTCTGCTTTTACATAGAGTTTGCTTACAACAGCATCTGGTGTGTGACAATCATTGCAAACAGCTACACTTCTGTGGCTGCTTTTAATCCAACCGTCGAAGTATGATTGCATTACGTGACAATTGATGCAAGCTTCCGGATTGTTACTAAAATATGAGAGGCCTTTTGCATAGAGGAAAGTATAGAAGCTTAAACCAAAAAATATACCTATACTTATAGCAACGATGAGATAAAGATATTTTTTAAGTTTTTTCATTGAATACTGTTTATGTGATATTCATAAAAGTTTTGTAACCTTAATAATTAAAAAATGACAAAAAGTCAATTTCAATTTCAAGTTCGTTCTCGGGAACTGCGATGTTGTTTACCAGATACCACTGTTCTTTATGAACGATATAAGAATTTGGTTGTAAAGTAACGATTGGTCCGAGACTTTCCAACTCGAGCATTTTAGCATTGGTGAATATTTCGGCATTACATCCAAAATCGGGATACTGAGCGTCTGAATAACAAGGGAATTTTTTTATAAAGAGGTGATCATTGTTAAAGTATGCCAGCCAACCCTGAGAAATAAGTGCGCCACATTTCTGAGGTGTGGTTTTTGACGAATCCTGTTTCAATTGAATGAAGCGGTTGCCCCATATCCATCGATCATCCTGCATATTGGTATAATGCCAAAGCACAAGGGGTCTGGCAGGAAGTACTTTATGAGGATGAGGTATGAAAGGCTCCTGAGGGAAAATAGCTCTGCCCCCTGGTGCCATAACAGAAATTGCCCAAGGTGAAAGTACTGTAGGTTGTGTACCTTTATTCACAATAGTATGGAAAAGAGAAACCTGGGGTTTTATTGGATTTATTTGAATAGAGAGTTGTTTTTGAAGTTGTGTGCCTGCTTCAGGGGATGCAGTAAAGTGAAGAGTATTGTTGGTTAACGACATCTCGACCGGATTATTATCCGGATGATTTGTCCAGCCGTCGGTCTCGGGCGCAACCCATATCCGATGTCCACCGTACGAATGATATTTCCCATCGTTTTTTAGTGCAACTTGATCGATATACTCGTGAAATTCGTTCCTTTGATTTATAAATCCAAAACGTATAATGCGAGGTCCTACCTCGAGAGTTACTATAAGTTCTATTATTCCATTGGTAATATAACAACATCGCTCCCACATTCCATAAGCAGATAGTTTGTATTCCATATCTGACCTCCCTTTGAAAGCATGAGAAGTACTTTGCGCTATAATAGCGCAAAGTACTTCCAAATAATTCTTTTATTTTTTCTTTGACAAAATTGTTTCTATTTCATCTATGACCCGATTCATTTTTTTCATGGTTAGTTCGAATGGCTCGGCAGATGTCATGTCAACGCCGGCTTTTTTCAGTAGTTCAATAGGATAGTCAGAACCACCGGCAGAGAGGAATTCGAGATACCGTTTTGTTGATTGCTTATCTCCGGCAAGCGTACGTTCTGAAAGTGCAGCTGATGCAGTAAATGCTGTAGCATACTGATAGACATAAAAATTATAATAGAAATGTGGAATATATATCCACTCGGCCTGGATTTCATCGTCAACAATACAAATACCTTGGTCATGTCCATAATATTTACGGGTGAGATCGAGGTAGATCTGATTTAATATGTCTCCGGTTAACGGCTGACCTTGTTCAACCATTTCGTGAATTTTAAGTTCGAACTCGGCGAACTTTGTCTGACGGAAAACGGTGCCCTTTATATTTTCAAGATAACTACCAAGTAACGATAATCGTACATTATCGTCTTTAATGGTTTTGAGCATATATTCGATAAGAAGAGCTTCATTGAATGTTGAAGCAACTTCTGCAACAAAAATGGGATACTGTGATGTCGGATATGGTTGTGTTTTGTTCGAGAGGTAACTATGCATAGTATGGCCGAGTTCGTGCGTTACTGTGCTAACATCATCATACTTGCCATTGTAATTAAGAAGAATGAACGGATGCACATCATAGGCTGAGCCATTGGAATATGCACCGGAGCGTTTCCCTTCCGTCGGATACACATCAATCCAGCGTTGCGTAAATGCTTTTTCCACTACTGAGACGTATTCTTTACCAAGCGGTTCTAATGAGCGAAGTATTAATTTTTGTGCTTCATCGTAGGAATATTTTAAATCGACATCTTTTACCAACGGAGCATAGAGATCGTAGTAATGCAATTGATCTACTCCCAACAAGCGCTGACGTAATTTAAGGTAACGGTGGAAAGTTGGAAGATGTTTGTTCACATTTTCTATAAGCGCTTGGTACACCTGTGTCGGAATATTATTTGCATTAAGAGCGCTTTCGAGACACGACGAGTACTTTCGTGCGTTGCGGTAAAATAAATCCTTTTTAATCTGAGCATTGAGTTGTGTTCCATATGTACGGCGGAATTCGTTGAGTTTACCAAAGAAAGCAGCAAATACCTTTCGTCGGTCATCGCGATTTGTTGAAGCACGGTGGAGAGCGTAGCCTGCAGCATCGAGCTTTACTGTTGTACCATCATGTAATGTTATTTCGGGGTAGGGGAAGTCAGCATTTGAAAAAATGCTATGGATTGTTTCCGGAGCATCTGCCATTAAACCGGCTTCCGCAATAATGCGTTCTTCGGCTTCAGTTCCGGTATGAGCTTTTCGTCGGAGAATATCGAATAAATAATGCCGGTAGATTTTAAGCCGTGGTTCCTGAAGAATAAATTGTTCAATTGTGTCTGAATCCATTTTCAGAATTTCTGGTTCTATGAACGATGCCCGTGAGCTGAATTCAGCACCAATCTGGCTCATTTCCTGCTGCATGGCGAGATATTTTTGAACACGTGTATCCTGATCTAAGCTCATCGAGGCATATGAATAAAGACGTTCAAAATTTTTCATAGTATTCGATACAAAGTCAAGACATCGGTATAGTTGATCGGCTGAAGAGTTGAGAGTGCCTGCAAATGTTGTAATTGTAGGAAGTGAAGATTTCAATTCATCTTTGGCTTTTTTCCATTCATCATCAGTAGCGTAAAGATCAGCTAAGTTCCATTTGTATTTGTCAGGTATTTTCGAACGGTCTCGTTCCTGAGCATAAGATTCAAGAGAATGCGAGCAAAATGCTATCCCGACAAAGGGTAATGCAATTTTTAAAAGTTTGTTCATACTATCACCTTGAATTTCTTTTAACATAGTTTGTAATTCCGTTGTTGAACATTATCGTCTTTTGTATGACAATATAGAAAAATATTTTTCAATAATTATCTTTTGTATGCCGGCTTGAATGCTGAAATGCAATTAATTCTTCAACTGTACTGATATTGCAATGATTTTCGAGGTACGAAAGATATTTTAATAATACAAGAGCCGTGGCATAAGCATCTCCCGATGCACGGTGCCGCGATGGAATTTTTATACCCAGTGCATGTGCAACCACGCCGAGTGATTTACTCGGCAGTTGCGGAATCAACTTCTTGCTCAAATTAACTGTACAAAGTGTGGGATTGTTTAATAAAATATTTCGTTCACGTTCAACTGTGTGTGTAATAAAATTCCAATCGAAGGGTGCGTTGTGTGCAACAAAAATATCATTACCTAAAAATTCAACCATTGTGGGTACTACTTCTCTGGCAGTAGGTGCGTTTTGCACCATCAGATTATCGATGCCTGTAATTGCAGTAACTGCAGGTGGAATTGGAATAAGCGGATTGATGAGGGTTGAAAATTCATCTTGTAGTATTCCATTCTTAACCTTGATCATAGATATTTCGGTAATACGGTCAAGTGCAGGACTTAAACCCGTTGTCTCAACGTCGACGACAACAAATGTTGCGTCGCGGATGTGCTTTTGTCCATTCATTTCGGTTAATTAATGTTTTTCACTTAATGATACAAAAAGATTATTTAACTTTTCTGCCAGCAGACATTAATTGATTGGTTTCCTGTTCTTTATACTGAAGCTCGTAGAGTTTTCTATAAATACCGTTTAACGAAAGAAGTTGTTGGTGCGTACCTTGTTCACGCAACTCACCTTTATGAAATACGAGAATAAGATCGGCATGTTGGATAGTAGAGAGACGGTGTGCAATAACCAGAGAAGTTCTGCCGCGCAACATTTGTCGGATTGCTTTTTGAATAAGTTGTTCAGATTCAGTATCAATATTCGAGGTTGCTTCATCGAGAATCAGAATTCTTGGATTATGTGCAAGAGCTCTTGCAAAGGAAAGGAGCTGTTTTTGGCCAACAGATAATGTTGCACCTCGTTCTTTGATTATCGAATTGTATCCGAGTGGTAATTGTTCGATAAATGAATGTAATCCGACCATTCGTGCTGCTGCTTTCATCCTATCTTCTGAAATCGAAGTATCGCCCAGGCATATGTTATCACGAATGGTGCCGGAGAAGAGAAAAACATCCTGTTGTACAACTCCAATATGTTTGCGTAGTTCCTGTGGATGAAGCGATTGTACATTGATCTTATCGATATAAATTTCACCTTTCTGTATATCGTACAATCGTGTTAGCACATTCATGACGGTAGTTTTGCCGGCTCCGGTATGTCCGACGATAGCAACGGTTTGACCAGGCAAAACAGTAAAAGAAATATTTTTTAGAACCCATTCAGGATTGTTATCATTTGAATAATTGTATGCAAACCATACGTTCTTAAATTCGATATCCCCTTTCGGAGTTGCAAGATGTTGTGGCGAGGTGGGGATAGAAATGGAGCTTTTATTGTCGAGGAGCTGAAATATACGTTCCGATGAAGCCATTGCAGTTTGAAGAATATTGTATTTTTCAGATAAGTCACGGATTGGTCGCCAGAACATTTCATTGTACTGAACAAATGCCATTACTATTCCAAGTGTAACAGTGCCATCGAGTACATTAAAACCGGCATACCACAAAAGAAGACCAACTGCTACCGCTCCGATAAGATCGACAGCTGGATAGAAGAGTGCATAGTAAAAAATTGATTTGATGTTAGCATCGCGATGTGCAGCGTTAATTTTCGAAAAATCGGAATGAGCGGTTTCTTCTCGTGTAAACAACTGGTCGACAACCATGCCGGTAATATGCTCCTGCATAAAGGAATTAATTCGTGCCAGTTGAATCCGAACATTTCTGTATGCTTCGCGAACTTTTTTTCTGAAAAGAAATGTTCCGTAGAAAAGGAGAGGTAAGACGCTGAGAGTTACCAATGCAAGTTGCCAGTGAAGTGTAAACATAAAGTACACTATTCCGATAATCGTAAACATATCGCTGAATGCCATTACAATACCTGACGAGAACATTTCGTTCAACACTTCGACATCGTTTGTTACTCTGGTAATCAGCCTGCCAAGGGGATTTTTATCGAAAAAAGAAAGAGATCGTTGCTGGAGATGCTGATATAATTGTTTTCTCATATCGTAAATGGCGTGCTGACCAACCCATTGAGTAAGGTATGCATTGAAGTATTGAATAACCCCACGAATGATCATAACAGTCGCAAGCAGGAGAATGGTAAAGAGAAGTCCGGTTTGATCGTTCTGTACAATGTGTTCATCGACGGCTATCTTAGTAAACAATGGTCGCACAGCTTCCAGTGCACTTATGACAAGACTTAGAAAAATGCCGAGTACTACATACCAACGATATGGCTTAAGATACTGAAGTAAACGCTTCATTAAGCGGGAATCGTAGGCTTTACCAAGTACTTCTTCTTCTGTCATAGGATTATAAAATTTCCAGTTCCTGTTCGAGTTGTTGTTTCTTATAGAGTTCGGCGTAAATACCGTTGAACGCAACAAGTTCTTCGTGAGTACCCTGTTCAACAATAGTTCCGTTGTCGAGTACGATAATCAAATCAACATCTTGTACTGTCGAAATTCGATGGCTGATGAGAATGCACGTGTGATCTTTCATTCCATTGCGTAGCTTATGGAGAATTTTATCTTCTGTGTATGTATCAACTGCCGAGAGAGCATCATCGAGTATCAAAATACGTGGATTACGTATAAGAGCGCGTGCGATTGCTGTTCGTTGCTTTTGTCCTCCGGAAAGAGTAATGCCCCGTTCACCGAGCATTGTTTGGTACTTGTTTGGAAAAGTTTCTATATCCGGTGAAAGATGAGCGATATCTGAAACACGTGTTATATCAGAGTCTGTTGCTCCTGTGATACTTCCATAACGTATATTTGCTTCTATTGTATCTGAGAACAGAAATGTTTCCTGAGGAACCATTCCGATACATTGGCGAAGTACTTTGAGAGGAATAGTACGAAGCGGAATGCCGTCTATAAGAATTTCGCCTTCTGTTACATCGTAGAGACGCGGAATAAGCTGTACGAGAGTCGATTTACCTGATCCCGTACGCCCGACAATTGCTAAACTAGAACCTGCCGAAATAGTAAGAGAAATATTTTTCAATACATACCGATCGGTAAAAGGATAACGAAAAGATACATTTCTGAACTCAATTGTACCTTTTATAGACTGAATTGAGTAATTTGTACTTTCATTATCGGATATCTGTGGTGTTGTATCAAATATTTCGCAGAGCCGTTTCATCGATGCGGCACCTTGCTGAAGTACATTTGTTACCCAACCAAATGCGATCATTGGCCAGATAAGCATTGATAGATACGTAATAAAAGCAGTGAGTGTACCAATAGTCATTTCACCGTTGATTACTTTTTTACCGCCAAAGTAAAGTGTAAAAAGAAGAGAGAGACCAACAAATAAAAACATTAATGGCCAAAGCAAAGCCTGAATTTTAGCAAGCTTCATATTTTTGTGTAAATATTCACGACTGAGAGAATCGAATTGTTGTTCTGTATATTGCTCACGTACAAATGATTGAATTACGCGAATACCGGCAAGCGTCTCCTGGACGTATGTTGTGAGAAGAGAAAATTGTTCCTGTCGTTCAGTAAATTTGATGTTAATATGTCGTCCCAAACGATAGACAACAAGCGATACAAAGGGGAGAGGTATTAGTGCAATTAATGTAAGCTGCCAGTTGCTTGTAAACATCATGGTTAAGACCATAAGGAAAGTAAGAATAGTATCTGTTGGATACATTATTCCTGGCCCAAGCACATTTCGTACAGCGTTAATATCATTTGTTGCATGAGCCATCAAATCGCCTGTTGAGGTATGCTGAAAATAGGAGTAGTGTAGTTTCTGAAGATGGTCAAGTAGATCGTTTCTCAGATCGTATTCAATATGCCGCGAAGTGACAATAATGGTCTGCCGTGTAAGATACGTAAGATATCCGGCAATTATTGCTGCGATTACAATCAATACAGCCCACCCCAGCACTTCGAAACCATAGAATATGTCGTTTTGAATACTTTGCTGAAGTGTATCGACAGCATATCCGAGAAATTTCGGTTGCACTACATTAAAGAGGTTGCTACCGATAACAGTCAGTACGCCAATAAGAAATGTTTTTTTATAACGTTGTAAGTATGGTAACAGACGAAGTAATGATTTCATCGAAGTATAACAACATTCACCTTAACCAATAAGTTCAAATTGTGTGTAAGGGTGCAATGCTTTTGGAATTATCACTTTCCCTTCTGGCGTTTGATAGTATTCAAGGAGAGCAGCAACAACGCGTGGTAAAGCAAGACCTGAACCATTCAATGTATGTACAAATTCGGGCTTGCCGCCATTAGCAGGTCTAAATCGTACATTCATCCGCCGTGCCTGGAATGACTCGAAATTACTACAGGATGATACTTCGAGCCATCGCTGTTGAGCAGGTGACCATACTTCAAGATCATATTTTTTTGTTTGAGTAAATCCAAGATCGCCGGTACACATCAGAAGCCGTCGGTAAGGAAGACCCAGCAACTGGAGGAGCTCTTCGGCATCCTGACGCAGAGACTCTAATTCATCATATGATGTTGATGGATGTACGAACTTGACGAGCTCAACTTTATCGAACTGATGAAGTCTATTTAAACCACGAACATCTTTGCCGTAAGAACCGGCCTCGCGACGGAAACAAGGAGTGTATGCAGTATAACGAAGCGGCAAATCCTGTTCATTCAGTATTTCGTCGCGATGGAGATTCGAAACCGGTACCTCTGCTGTTGGAATAAGGTACAGTTGATCGCGTTCGACTATGTACATCAAATCTTCTTTATCGGGGATTTGTCCTGTACCACGAGCGCTGTCTTCGTTCACAACAATTGGAGGCATTATTTCTTTGTAATTGTGTTCGCGGGCTTTATCAAGAAAGAAATTAATCAATGCGCGTTGTAATTGTGCGCCTTTACCGATGTAAAAGGGGAATCCTGCTCCGCTTACTTTAGCACCCCGTTCAAAATCAATAATACCAAGTTTGTGGGCAAGTTCCCAATGCGGTTTGAGTTCGAAGTCGTAAGTTGGAATATCGCCCCATTGAAAAACAACTTTGTTGTCTGCCGGTGTTTTGCCGTATGGTACAGATTCGTGCGGTATGTTGGGAACAGTAAGTAACAGTTCCTGTAGCTTTAATTCTGTTTCACGGAGCTCTCCATCTATTGCCTGAATCCTGTTTTTGATAGTCTCCATATCGGATATGAGACCTGTTGCGTCGCCACCGGTGCGCTTTATTTTGCCTACCTCTGCTGAGACCTGATTCCTTTTTGCTTTAAGTACGTCGCCCTCCTGAATCAATGCTTTACGTTTGTCGTCGAGTGCAATTATTGAATCGATGTCAACAACTATTCCTTTTGATTCAGCGCCTTTTAGTACGCGCTCTTTGTTATCACGGATAAATTTAAGGTCGAGCATAGATAACCCTGTAATTAGTTCTTAAGACAATCTTCAAGTTCCTGTTTCAATATCTGTAATCCTTCACGTGCAGTGAGGAATTTCATACCTAGTTCTCTTTCGGCTTTTTCTACAATGAGACCGCTCTTCATCGGTCGTGGAGCTGCTTGTTGTAAGTCCGATGTTTTAATTCGTTGAATCAGCGATGCGTCAAGCTGAAAAACATCCGCAGTTTGCAGAGCAAAATCATAGCGACTGAGAATATCACGCCCTGCCACATGAAATATTCCTTTAGCATCGAGCTCAAAAATTTTTATCATTGCTTGTGCTAAATCGCCTACGTATGTTGCATTACCATATTGATCGTCAACAATTCGCACTGTGTTGCCTCGTTTGAGATTATCAATTAGCCACAAGGCAAAGTTTGGCTTTACGTTGATTCCGTAACCAAAAAGAACCATTGTGCGCACAATTGCAAAATTAATATTTGCTGTCTTTACTACATTTTCACTTGCGAGTTTCGATTTTCCGTAATACCCCAGCGGATTTGGTTGAGCTGTTTCTGTATATGGTCCGTTTTTGCCATCAAAAATGTAGTCTGTCGAAACATGAATAAGCTTTGCATTAACTTTTCTTGCAGCTTCTGCAAGATTTTCAACAGCAACAACGTTAATATTCCACGTTTCTTCCCGATGTGTTTCGCACCAGTCAACATTTGTTGCTGCAGCTGCATTCAGAATAACATCAGGTTGAAAACTGGTAACAAGACTTTTTACGTCGCTTCGGCAAGTAATATCGAGTTGTGTGTAATCGAATAAACGATCATCGAATACAAATGATCGCTCAATCGAAGTATTCAACACTTCGTATTCTGTACGGGAGCTTAGTAACAGCGAAAGTCGTTGACCAAGTAAGCCGTTGCTACCACAAATCAGAATTCGTTTCATCGTAGTGCAGTTTCTAATACTGTACGGGCATCAGTACTGGCGTCCCGATATTTTACAATGACGGGTGTTGAAATAGAAATACCGTGTTGTTTTGCAAAATCGTTTTGAATTTGCCTGCTTCCAGGTACAACAACAGCATTGGGTGGAATTGTTAACGGTGCTGATGCGCTGCTTTTGTACACTGTGTTATGTACTAAATCATACACTGGTGTTGATGCAGTGAGAATAACTCCCGATGCAAGCACTGCGCCACGTTGAACATGTGTACCTTCAAAAATTCCACAGAGCGCACCGACAAAAACATCATCTTCGACAATAACCGGCATTGCACCGATGGGCTCCAGTACTCCTCCGATTTGTGCTCCTGCACTCAGGTGTACTCTCTTTCCAATTTGTGCACATGATCCTACAAGCGCATGGGAATCGACCATTGTACCTTCGTCAACGTATGCACCTACATTGATGTAGGATGGAGGCATAATAACTACACTCGATGCAATATAACAACCATCGCGTATCGATGAACCGCCTGGTACAATGCGGATATTGTGTTCCATGGAAATCTTTTTTAACGGGTAGGTACTTTTATCAAAATATCTGAACTGATCATTGATTGATATTTCTGTTAGTTCTCCGAGCCGGAAACCAAGAAGTATGCCTTTTTTTACCCATTCGTGTACAATCCAGCCGTTTGATGTCGGAGATGCTGCTCTGATTTCTCCGTGGTTGAGAAAAAACTTTAATTCATTAAATGCCTGAAGAGCTTCTTTCCGGTCGACAGAGCGAATGTCTTTGTTATACAGTGTTTCAATTGTATCACGTAACAACATAGTTCTTCCTTTATATCAGTTTTAAACTTTGTAGCACCTGTTTTACTTTCTCTCTGTTCTTTTCGGATATTGGACAAAGAGGAAGGCGAAGTGTTTCTTCCATTAATCCCATCATCGAAAGTGCTGCTTTAACAGGTATAGGATTTGATTCGATAAAATTTATGTTCATCAACGGCAATAGTTTATAATGGAGCTCTCGCGCTTTTTCCCATTTACCTTTTAAGCAATATTTAATAAGTTCTGAAAACTGTTTTGGTACTTCGTTAGCAACAACAGAAATGCAACCATCACCACCAACAGCAATAATCGGAAATGCTAATGCATCGTCACCAGAGAGAAGGGAAAAATCCTTTGGTTTATGACGTGCAATTTCCATTATCTGCATTAGATTGCCGCTTGCTTCTTTAACCATTTTAACACTTGGAATTTCTTCTGCCATCCGTAAAACTGTTGATGCTTCGATATTTCCACCTGTTCTGCCAGGTACATTGTAAACAATAAGTGGTATATCAACAGCTTCGGCAATTGCCTGGAAATGTCGGAAGTATCCTTCTTGGGTTGGTTTGTTGTAATAGGGACCAACAACAAGTGCAGCATCGGCGCCGAGTTTTTGTGCCAGCTTTGCCTTTTCTATTGCTTCTGCAGTGTTGTTGCTTCCGGCACCGGCGAAAATTTTTACTCTGCCACGAGCTTGTTCGATGACAATTGAAAGGATGCGCTCATGCTCTTCTTTTGTAACGGTGGGGTTTTCACCTGTTGTACCAAGTGGTACAAGAGCGTCAATTCCACCTTTAATCTGAAACTCGACAAACTTTCGTAGTGCTAATTCGTCGAGTGAACCATCTTTTTTAAATGGTGTAACAATAGCAGTGGCAGCACCCTGGAATTTTTTCCATTTACGCATAGTATTGCTCCAATTAATATTTTATTTGAATAAATCGTTCATCATATCATCTATTGTAAAAATACCTTGCTTATTCTTTATCCATTCCGCTGCAACAAGTGCACCGAGTGCAAAACCTGTTCTGTTTTTAGCGGTATGTTTCAGTTCGATTGTATCTGCCGATGAATCGAATGTTACTGTGTGCGTACCTACTATCGTACCACAGCGTGCAGAAGATATATGCAGTTGATGCGGCATAATTTTTCCATGTGATGTTTCTGTTAAAAGCTCTGTTTTACGTTGAATTGCTGATAGCAGCAACTCACCGATTTTTAATGCTGTGCCACTGGGACTATCGACTTTATCTTTATGATGAACTTCGTTAACAAATACATCGTACTCAAGGAAGCTGTTAAAAACAGAAGCTGCTGAACGAATTATATGATAAAATGCATTGACACCGATTGAAAAATTAGCGGAATGAATAATGCCGATCGAATATGTACGAGCCAGTGCTTCGACTTCTGAATAATGCTTCTGCCATCCTGTCGTACCAATGACAATAGGCTTTTTCAGTTCTGCCCATGGCTTCAAATCATCAACAATAGTTGATGCAGATGCAAAATGAATAACAACATCAGTTGCCTGGCGTTGATCAGGTAAACAGGGAGGAAGTGTGATGTCAATTTTTGCGCTGATAGTCCAACCGCGATCGAGAGCCAATCGCTCAATTTCTCTCCCCATTTTTCCGTAACCATGAAGTGCTATATTCATACTAATTGTTCTACTCCTTCAATTGAAGATTATTCAAAAAATTCTTTATGGAGTCGTTTAACAGCTTCTTCAATATCAGCTTCGTCTATAACAAGACTCATGTTGATTTCCGATGCACCCTGAGAGATCATGATGACGTTAATATTGCCGAGTGCGTGGAAAACACGATGAGCAATTCCACCAGTCGAGCGAATACGTTCACCAATGACACAGATAATAGCTTTTTCTGTCATAACAGAAACCTGTGCAGCCTGTTCCAGTTCAGCAACAATTTGATCAAGATAGGTTGTGTTATCTATGGTAAGCGAAACAGCAACTTCTGATGTGCTAACAAGGTCGACAGGTGTTTTGTATTTGTTAAAGACCGAGAAAATCAACTCAAGGAAACCATAAGCCATCAACATTCGTGTTGAGACGATATTTATAACAGTAATTCCTTTTTTTGATGCAATGGATTTTACTTAATGATTCGTGTGCCTGTATTTTCAGGTCGTTTTGAGTTTAATACAACAACGGGGATATTTTTCTCGATAGCTGGAAGAATTGTGCTCGGATGCAGCACTTTTGCTCCAAAGTATGCAAGCTCCGATGCCTCGTTGAAAGAGATTGAATCAAGTTTAAATGCTTGTGGCACAATACGCGGATCGGCTGTTAGTACACCATCAACATCTGTCCAGATTTGAATTTCTTTAGCTTCAAGCGCAGCACCGATAATAGATGCAGTGTAGTCGGAACCACCACGGCCAAGTGTTGTTGTTACTCCCTTTGATGTTGAACCGATAAAGCCTTGGGTTAATGGAATTTTCCCAACCTGAAGAAGTGGAGAAATGATTTCCTTGACTTTGAGTTCAACAACATCAAAGAGAGGTGTTGCAGCTGTGTAGTGTTCGTTTGTAATCATAAATGTGCGGGCATCGACAAGTTCAACGGGTAACCCACGTTGCTCCATTGCCTCTGCAAGAATTAGTGTCGAAAGACGTTCTCCGAATGATGCAATAGCATCGAGAGAACGAGAAGTCAATTCACCTAACAGTGCAATACCGTGGCAAATGTTTTTTAATTCTTCAAAACGTCGTTTGAAACTTAGGATGAGCTGTTGAATCGTCGGTCTGTCGTCAATAAGATTCTCTGCAATTGTAACGTGACGCTCTAGTAATTGGTTAAGTCGTGCATGTGCTTCGTCAAGCTGACCTTCGAGCGACATTGATGCAGCTTTGAGAAGCGTGTTCGTTGCACCTGCAATAGCCGATACAACAACAACGGGTTGCTGAGGTTGTGCCTTCTGAATAATGCTAATAACATTATTCATTGCTTTTGCATCTTCTACGGAGGTGCCGCCAAATTTCATAACAATCATAGTTACTTTACCTTCATATCATTCTTAAGAAGTTCAATCTGATTCTGTAATGTAGCAAACTCTTCTGCAGATGCAAGTGTTGTGTTCAATGCTGCAACGGCATTTGCAAACTCTGCAGCTTTAAATGAATCGCGTGTTTTAAGATATCCATAGAGATATGCTGCGCCGAACACGTCACCGCAACCGGTTGTATCTACAACGTTGCCATTAAGTTGGTAGGCCGGAATATCTGTTCGCGTCAGTTTTTTATGAATATCCTGGACAATAACAGTAGATCCGTTTTTTCCACGGGTGATAAGCAAGGTGTCCACCATCAGAGGCATCAGATGGTTGATAAGTGTTGGTTCATCAAGTCGTTCTGCTGTTAATCCAAGTGCTTCTTCTTCGCTCATTTGGATGGAGTGAAGCATAAAGCACCACCGCCGCCAATCTGTCAATGGTCGTCGGAAACGTTTGAAATTCTGATCGATTCCCAGTGTTAGGGAGTGAAAATCGAAATGGATGGGAATACGTTGATCGCGCGTTTCAATACGTATTGCATCAAGTGTTTCGAGCGTTATATCGAACCCGGAAACCATATTAATAAGCACTGCATCGCAATCGAGATACGATTTTATTTTCTGGTACGGTATAGGTGTTGAAATATTTTGAGAACACTCGATACGGGTTTGTTGATCTTCCTTATAAAAAAGATGTACTCTGTTTGTTTGTCCTTTGAATTTATAAATACCACTGGTATCAATATTTTTATGTTGGTGGAGAAGATCAAGTAGATGTTCGTAATCGCCGTTTCCTACACCAAAAACGGGTTGAATAACGTCATCATCACTAAGCAGCGTAGATAAGGCCGCAAGTGTGTAGTAGATGCCTCCGAATCTTTCCTCCGATGATTCACGCGAAGGTAAAACGTCGATACAAATATGTCCGATAACAGTAATAGTCATTACTACATTCTTCGGGTTGGACCTAGATCTGTTAATTGCTGTTCATTGATACGCCAGAGAATCTGACAGGGGAAACAGTTCGTATACAATGGTTTCCCTAAAATAACAGAATCAACTCCATATTTTTCCAGGCTCTGCAGGTGCACCAGATCTTTATAACTCCAAACACCTCCACGGGCTGTTACGCGAACTCCTGTTTTAGTGGCAATTTCCTGGAGCATTTCGTATGGAAGTGATTTGCCAATGACACCTTCTTCACGCTCACCATAAACAATACGCGAAACACCAATTCGAGCCATATGCATTGCAAGCTCAATGGGTGATACTTTTGTAGTAGTTGTTCCGCCTTTTATAATTACTTTGCCTGCTTCGGAAACTATGCCGACTGCAATTTTACGCGTGCCGAATTCTTTCACAAAATCTTCGATAATTTCTGGTTTTTCGACTGCAGCAGTGTTGAGTATAATTCTGTATACGCCCAAATTTAATACCTTTTGTATTTCTTCATACGATCGTAATCCGCCTGAAACCTGAATCGGAATGTCTACCGCATCAACCATTTTTTTTATAATATCGTAGTTAACAATTCTTCCTTCAGCTGCTCCATCTTTATCAATGACATGAATTGTTTTTGCGTTTTCGCCACGCCAGAGAATCGCCATCTGAACCGGATCTATTGAGTATTTATGCTCCAATCCCGGCAATCCATGAACGAATTCTATACAACGGTTTTTACTGATTTCAATCAGGGGATAAATTAAAATCATACTATTGTTTCAATGTATTTCAAACATAAAAAGCTCAACCAGAAAGTGGTGAGCTCTGTTTGGTATATCAAAATGCGTAAAATTTGAGAGATATTCAACGTCTGACTTTTGGTAATGATCGAAAAAGAAAAGGCCGTCATCTTTTTAAGACGACGGCTTTTGCTTTATGCTTTCAGGAATTTACTTGTCTGCATAACGAAGTAAATTTATTAATAGTTTATGACCAACAATATTTGCAGCTCTTCGGCTTTGTTGACCTAAATCTCTCAGTGCGGCGTTTTGTCCTTCAGCATCGTAGGTAATGTTTTTTGGTTTTGAATCTTTAATACATGCATAAAAATCCAGAGAGCTGAGTATAATATTTCCTCTTCCAGTCGGGATGATAGAAAGAGCAGAGTATACTTCCTTTTTATGATCGGATACGCAGCCAACTATTGTTTCACCGTTAAAGAGTCGCAAACCTATGCGTGTTCGATCGTATGTGGCAAAGCACTGATACTCCCAGTTGAAAGCACATGCCTGTGGTAAACCATCGAAAAGTGGATGATGTTTCACAAAAAAGTTGCCACCATACCAAGAACGCCCAAGAATTTGCGAACCGCGATAATCAGCTATTTCCTTTTGCGCTAAATGCTCAGCCCATTTTTCAACATTTCCAACAACAATTAATGTATTTCCGTTGTTAACCCACTCGAGGAGATCTGTTACAAGTTGCCTGTCGGGTGGGGGAGGAAATGCACCAACGATTAACCATTTGCCAGTTGGAGTACCTTTTGTGTATTCGGTAAACGGAATGCTGAGCGATTTGAAAAATGCTTGCAATGTACCTGTTGTATCGGCTATCATACCATCAGAAATTTTAGCAGGTATAGTGAGATCGACTGCAAAAATATCATCCTGACCACTTGTTATAATATCAGATTTATTTAATAATTCAGCTTTCACAGTAGTGTAGCCGCTCTGACGTATCTGAAATTGCATCCGATCTTTTAATAACTCACCATAAATATTTCCGCCACTGACACGTACTGAAAGATGTTGTTGTGTCAATAAACCGAACGAATCTGTAACGGTAACCCGAAGTGTATATTCTCCCTTGAGATCTACCTCGTTAACAATAAAGAAATCAACATCCACAGTATCAAAAACACTTGTTACTTTTTTAGGAATTTTAACAGCTATATATAAAGGCTGAAGGTAGCGTGAAATTAATTCAGGGTTGCCTTTAAAGTTGCGGTAATTATCAACTATACCGGAATGGTTTTCGAGCTTCATGCTCTCCCATCCGTTGATGGCATATCCATCGGCGATGTTGTTGATGCGGATATTTTCGAGTACACGACCCTGGTAATAATATGCAACGTTTCCAATTGCCGTTGTTAAAGCATCGACATCTTTGAACGCTTTAGTAAAATTCTGTTTTTTCAGAAAGTCATCGTATGCTTTATACCATGTTATATAACATTCTGTCTCCCAACCAGTTGTCTTACCTCGCTTCCTGATATCGTTAACAATCAGTTGGAGGCGAGGCGGTGTACCAATAGCACCTTCTTCGCCCCAGTAAATAATTTCATCTTTCTTATCGGTATAGCGTAAGAAGTTTGTTGGAGAATTGTATATTCCATTATGATAAGTACCTGGTCCGCCGGCATGATGTTGATCGAACCAGCCATAATCGTAAAAGTTCGTATCATATGGAAGCATATGAAGTTTAAATTGCGGATCAGGTCCTGTTTTAATTTCTCCGTTACATGAATTGTAGGTAAGAATACGCGTTTCGTCGAGTCTATGGGCATCGCGCATATCGATACTATCTTGAAAACTTGGAAGTGCAGCTCGTTCGTTATGCAGATTATAAATTATCAGCGAAGGATGGTTACGGTCGCGTTTGATCATCCTGAATAATTTTTCACGTCGACATGGGATATAAAAATTTCGTTGCTTTTCTTCGAGTGAATTTCGGGGTTCAAATAAATCATACGGAAACTGATATCCGCCTGGTTCTTCAAAGTATAGCAATCCTAATTCATCCGCGTAGGTGAGTACGTTTGTATTTCCGATTGTTCGATGAAAATTCAGCATATTCAAACCAAGCTTTTTAGCGGCAAGAATTTGCTTTTTTGCCAGTTCATCAGTTGGTGCAATGCCATTGTAAGGCCAGAAGCCCCACGATATGGCAGTAAATAAAACTATTCGCTTTCCGTTCAGATAAAATTGCTTGTCACCATCAACGGTTAGTATTTCGAACCATCTGAATCCAAACCGTTGTTGATATCGGTCATAAAAAGAGGGTCCTTTGATGGTTGCCTGGAGTACATAAAGTGAGGGAGAATCAGGGCTCCATAATCTTGGATTTTCAACCTTAATTGTAGTTTTAAATAATGACGATGAACGAGACAAAATTTCAAGGTTGTAATTTTTTTTAAAGATGATTTTTGCAGGGTTATTCCATTCGTAAATCAAAAGTTCACAGTCGGCAGATGATGAAGCAGGGTAGAGATTTTCGGTAGTAACTTCAACATCAATTTCATTGACGGAGGGTTTGTTTTTAATAAATATATCTGAAATGTAAACGGAGTCGGTGGCTACAAGAGTAATTTTTCCGGTTATACCGCCAAAGCCATGAGAAGGAATAGTACGGTAATTGCCCCACATAAAATTGCGTGAATCTCTCCAGTCAAAATTACCGTTAGGATCTGTAATGCGAACTGCAAGTTCATTTTCTTTTCCAAACTTTGCTGCATGTGTTATGTCGACCTCGAAAGGAGTGCTGTTGACAATATCATAACCAACAAGTGTGCGATTTAGAAAAACTTCGGCTCTAAAACGTACACTTTCGAAATGTAAGGTAATACGTTTTCCTTTAAGAGATTGAGGTATTTTGAATTTTGTTGTAAACCAGGAAACGCCAAGATAGTTACCGGTAACACCAAAAGAACTACCACTCTTACCCCAAAAAAATTCTTCGACTGTAGCAGGAAGTGTAGTAGTAACCGAATTAGATGATTTTTCGAGCATTTCCCATCCACCACTTGGAAGATTGACAGGAAGTTGTTTTAAGTCAACGGGTGGTAAGTATAAAGGATCTTTTTCCCAGATTGCCTGCTTGTCGAGCACAATCTTCCATTGATGGTTTGATAAATCCTGCACATAGCGAGTTTGAGACAAGCACGTAGCTGACAAAAGCAAAAAAGCAAACAGTATAGAATTCCACTTCTGGTTTCGGTTCATGGTTTTATTATCTCCTTACACAAGCGTTATAAAAATGCGGGTTTTGATAGGGTAGATAATTATAAAAAGTGTACGAAAAGTCAAGGAATTGAATTACTGGTTAAGAGCTTGCTCGTATTCTTGTTTAAAGCGTCTGATACTTTCGAAGAGAGCGAAAGCAATTTTTCTTTGGCCTTGATCACTTCGTAAAAATTCTTCGTCACTACGATTGGAAAGGTAACCAAGTTCTACCAACACATTAGGCATCGAAGCGCCGACGAGTACAAAAAAACCTGCCTGCTTTACACCATTATTACGAAGTTCCAGGTGTCTATCAATAGATTCTGAGGCAACAGAGGCGTAGAGTTCACTATATTTCATGTAAGCACTTTGTGCCATTGTAATAATAATAAATTCTTCTTCAGTTAATTCTCTGTATCTGTTTTGGTATCCTTCTTCAAGTTGAATAACAGCATTTTCCTTTGCAGCTATAGCTATAGCTTCGTCAGTTTTGTTTGGTCTAAGAAGATATATTTCGAAGCCATTAATAGATGAAGGTTTGCGTTCAGTTGAATTACAGTGAATACTAATGAATAATTTTCCGCCTGTTTCGTTTGCAATTTGCGTACGTCGATACAATTCAACAAAGGTATCAGTTTTTCGTGTATAAACTACTTTAACATCAGGCAGATACTTTTCAATTAGCGCACCAAGTTTGAGAGCAACTGAAAGGGTAATATCCTTTTCTCTTGTTCCACGTAAGCCAATTGCACCTGGATCTTTTCCACCGTGTCCCGGATCGATAACGATAACATCCATTTTCCAGCGTTCACGTTCTTTTGAAAGATCTTTTTTGGGTTTAGGTTTTTGTATTTCGTATGTTTTTTTCGAACGTAATGCAAAGAGTAGATTTGTATTATTTGGTTCTGTGATGAGTTCTGCCTGCTCAATTTCAGAATCTAATTTAAATGTTAACTGAATTGATGTAGGAGATTGAAACACAAGTAACTTTTTGATGGGTTTCTCCAATTTTGTTTGCAGTAATTTTTGCGTATCTGCTGTTGCGTTTGAAATCGTTATAAAGAACCACCCATCGGGCTTTAACCACGATTCAACTTCTGTTAGTTGTTTTGTTGTTGTCAAGGTTAACAGATACCCATTTGTCTTTTGTTCTACAGCAATATCGGTAATGTCATATCGGGAGGTTGCTATCCCTTCAGAAATGATGCGTTGTTCGGGATTATATGTTAGTTGTTTATTTGTTGTTTGCCGTATAAAGGTTATTAATTGAATAAGTGGAACGTAAAATGCATTCTCTATACGGAGTACTCTATATGACATTTGATGCACTGATATATTGTTTGTCCGACGTTCGGTAAGAACAACAAAGGGATTATTGACGCTAAAACGTATCAGATAATTGCCGGCGAGAAATTCGATTTTCTTAGTAGTGTCATTTACTACAAATGGTAAAGAAAGTGTTTTCAGAAAAGTATTTGCCTCAATGTATTCAATACCGCTGACATCGATAGCTGGAATTGTCAGAGTTTCGCGTGGAGAGAGTGAAAATATTATAGTCGTTGCAGTATATTCTGATTGGGAAAAACTTGATTGGAAAGTAAAAAGCAAGAAAATGACTTGAAAAGTCAGAAGAAAGCGATATGTTATTTCCTTAGAATAGTATAAACGCACTTCGATTCTGGTTTATTGTACAAAAAGAACTCATTATTTACCTGTCTGCTTTGCTCTGTTGCCATAGTGTCGTGCGTGGTTAATTAATTATTTCCACAATGTTATCGTATTCATTAACCCGTACTCGTACTCGTATCGAATCATCGTGAGCTACAATTTTTCCAACACCAACAATAACACACTCATCATTGCTGACACTTTCGATATAGTAACGGCCGTTTTCGTTACTTGAGAAATTTGCCAACATCGAAAGTCGTAAGCCGTTAAACGACTTGCCGCCCCCACCTAAATGTGTTGGTTTCCAGTAGTAAGCACGAGCCTGATTTGCAAAAAAAAGTAAATCATTGACCACACCAGACCTACATGACTCCTCTGCATTTGCACTGAATAACATAACTGCTACAGCTATGGCAATACCGACAATGATTACTCCAAGTATTACAAACATTATTTGTTGTTGTCCCATAGTCTAAGCATCTTCCTTTCCTCCTCCTCTTTTTCGCGGTTGCTGCAGTTGATTTGTTATTCTGCAACAATTACCTCGAAATAAAGGAAGAATTACTTATACTACTCAATCGAAATGAAAGCATTTTAGCAGTAAAAAGCAAGAAATTTGGAACATTTATTTACTTAAGTAGTAACCCCGTGTTTATAAACCAGAATAGCAAATCAAGTTCATCAGTTGGTATATTCTGTTCCTTGGCATATTGTTGGAAAGAAAGTTCTATCATCTCATACTTTTTTTGGGTTAAGGAAGCTGGTATTGTCTCGATGATGTGTAATTGCTGAAGCATTCTTAAAATATGACGATCGAGAATTACTAATCCTCTATTTTTCCCAATATTTCGCATAAAATGAGTTGCTTCTTTAAAACCAAATCCGGTAACCGTATGAACAAGCTGTACTCTAAGTTCATTTGATGAAATATTCTTTGTTTCTAAAATATCTTTTATTTGATTCCATTGTTGTTGAGCTAATAAGAGCCAATGAGCTTTTGTTTTGTGAAAACGAATATAATGGGCTGGGTTGCGAAGAAGTGACTCAGGATTAAAAGGTGAATCCTGAAAACCCATTTCTTTCAGTTTGGTTACGACCTGCATGGCATTCTGGGCTTTCGATTGTGGCGTTAACAAACAATAACAAAGCTCATAAAAGTACTCCGACGAAGGGATGGCTTTGAAATCCTGAAGTCTTTGTTTTAAAGATTTTTTATATTTTTTATATAAAAGGTGAAGCTGATTAGTTGATAACGGTGCAACAAAAAGTTTCATTGAGGCAACGAGACGATGTTTTTGTGAATAGATATTAGTCCCTCTTTTCTCATTTGTTGTAACACATTCTTTAACCATTCTTGTTCCTGATTGGATAGTTGAAGGAGAGAACAAAGTTTACGTAACGACAGCGATTGATGATTGCGGAGAAGTGCTATAACTTTGCCACGCCAGATTCTTCGGGGAATTCCTCGTAACTGAGGTTCGGGTTTTTTCTTTTTCTTTTTTGGGTTGTTTTCTATTGTTTTTGAGCAGTATTTTTGCCACGGACATTGTGTGCAAAGAGGGTTAGAGAACGTACAAACAAGTGAACCTAACTCCATCAGTGCCTGATTCCATTCTGATGTTTGTTTTTCAGGTAGAAGTGCTTTTGCAAGTGACCATAAGCTGGTGCCTTTGACAATGTGCGGGAAAAAACGCTGGAAAATTCTCTGTATATTTGTATCGACAAGCGGAACTGGTTTGTTATATGCAAAACTTGAAATAGCATGCGCTGTGTATTTACCAATACCCGGTAAATTTATCAATCCTTCAGGATCTTGTGGGATTAGAGAGTTATACTTTTGGACAATAATTTTTGTTGTTTTGTGAAGTCTGAGTGCCCGGCTATTGTAGCCGAGTCCGCTCCATAATCTTAATACTTTTCCGAAAGATGCATTGGCTAAAGAACCGATGGTGGGGAACTCTTCAAGAAAATGTTTGTATTTGGTTATAACACGTGATACCTGTGTTTGTTGTAGCATAACTTCGGAGACTAGAATATGGTAAGGATCATTCGTATTCCTCCATGGTAACGGTCGTTTATGTAGTTTGTACCAATGAAGAAGTGAGCGGTGTAGTATTTTTTTTATTTCACAAATCTTTTTTTGATGCTGTGGCTGCAAGCTTTTTAATAATTGGCTCATTTCCGTGAAGTGTGTTCATTGTAAGAAGTTCTTGTGGAGTGACCCAACGGATTTCTTCGAATACATTGTTGTGAGGCTTTCCGTTGTATTGAGTAATGTAACAATAATAAACTTCAAACCATCCTCCGTCATCATAAAATGCTGTATGTGTTTCTATTTTATCTACCTGGGAAATAGTAATTGATAGTTCTTCTCGTAATTCTCTTTTAAGACAGTCGGTGATTGATTCATTCTTTTCTACCTTTCCACCCGGGAATTCCCAGAAAAGTTCGTACCGTGTACCTTTTTTCCGCTGACAGATAAGTACTCTGTTGTTGTTAAAAATAATTCCTACAGCAACTTTTGTAATTTTATCTCGTTCATTCATCGACTATAAATATAGAAAATAAAAAACAAAAACTAATTGTATCTTTACAGAAAATTAACTATCAAAAAAAATAGTATTTAATTACATTTACTTACACTTATCCTTAAATATGGAGTTTGTTAAATGAAAAAGCATTTATTTTTCATAACATTTTTTTTCATTACAGTTAATCTTGTAGCTCAACCTGCCACAAGTGTTATTATCAGTGAAGTAGCGCCGATGGGTGGTTCGTCAACACAATACAACACAGGTGAATTTATTGAACTCTACAATCCTTTTTCTGTTGATATCACTTTTGGTCCGAATGTAAAAATTGTATCTGGTAATACACCGCCAGGTTCAAATTCGGCAGAATGGGAGGTTTCACTTGCAGGCTATACAATAAAAGCTTATGGCTTTTTTCTTATCGGTGATGGGGGAGTTATTCCAACTCCTGATGTATTTTTCCCTAATAATAAAAATTTGGCAAATTCAGGAACACGAAGCTGCGTTCAGCTGAGAGATGGCAATACTGTAATTGATGCGTTTGCCTGGGATGCGAGCACTTTACTGGCTGGTGAGGGATCGCGATTTGTTCCTTCAAGTACTACCTCCGATAAAAAGTCTTTTGAACGTAAGAGTAGTCAATCAGCAACACAACCCGACAATCTTGGGAATGCGTGGGATTCAAATAATAATGCTACAGATTTTTTTCAAAGTAGTGAGTCTGCAAAAAATCCCCAAAACTCATCGAGTCCCATAGAAGTAAATCCCTATAATTTATTACCTGCTGATGGGAAGGGAACGGTAACAGTTACACCTTTACTATGGAATCATAGTCAGTTAACGGATATTATGTTTGTGTTAACATCGAATTCAGATACTGTGAAAGCTGTACGTTTTATTATTCCGAATACAATGCAATGGAGTAGTTCAAACATCTCTGTCAACTCTGCGACGGCAAGTATTAGTGTTATTGGCGATACACTGTGGGTGGAGAATATCAACGTTGCGCAACCGGAAAGTGTAATTGTAACTATTTCTTCGGTTACAAGTGCTGATACTACCTATGAGATGGATTTCAAAGTGGCGACATCTTTAGATGGTAATCAGTACGCTTTATTAAAAGCACAACCAAAGATATTGGTCTATGGATCTCCCAGGCCAATGTGTTGGGTTAAAAAGAAAGATGCGAGTGGGTTGCATGTATTAAATAACCAGTTTGTTGTCGTTAAGGGGATTGTTACGGTAGCAAATGAATTCCGGGGACCTTCGTATCTTCAGGATTCAACGGGTGGTATTGCTGTCTATGATTCAAGTGTTTCAAAAAATGTAAATCGTGGAGACGAAATAGTTGTTTTGGGGAAAGTTACACCATATTATGAAATGTTTGAATTAACATTCTGTCAGTTGCTGCAAAAAGTGAGTGAGGGAAATAGCTACGATACCATCACAGTAACGATTCCTGTTATTAAAGCGCAACCACAAAAAGGTGTTGAGCCTTATGAATGTCGTTTGATACGTATAAATAATATTTCGAAAGTTCTTACAACATCAAATGCTGTTGCTACAATGTGGACTGTGACGGGCAGTGGTACAAACTATAAATTAGTTTCCGGATCCGATACGCTCGAAGTAAGAATATCGTCTAATACAAATATTGCAAATACTTCAATACCAACAAAAATATTTGATATCGTTGGTGTACTTGGTCAGTATAATATAAACTATCAGATACTTCCACGTGCACTCGATGATATAATTGTTCAGGGAGGTGGTCCGAGAATTATTTCCGGCGCACCATATGAGGCTACGATTTCGTCCACCTCTGTAACATTCAGGTGGATTACAGATGAACCATCGTCAACAGTTGTGTATTTTGGAACTTCTTCATCATATACCAATAAATTTGTTGACCCAACGTATGTTACAGTACATGAAATAACGATCAACGAACTGCAACCTGCAACTATTTATAATGCAAAATTCGGTTCGGCTATTGGTACCGATACAACATTTACTACCAATTATCTCTTTTCGACAGCCTCAGCATCATCGCGTGGTATTATCAATGTGTATTTCAATAAATCTATCGATCCGAGTGTTGCCCGTGGCGAAACAGCTTCGACCGGTAGTATCTATCAGCGGTTGATTAACAGAATTAATTCAGCTACGAACAAAATTGATGCAGCATTTTACAGTTTGAGTGGCACTGTTGGTGCAACAGTTGCAAATGCACTGATAAATGCAAAAAACCGGGGAGTGCAGGTACGGGTTATCGGAGAAAAAGATAATTCTGGTACAGCGCCATGCACGACTCTTATCGAAAACGGCATACCTGTTCTGTTCGATGATGTTGACCAAAATAATAATGGCAATGGTTTGATGCACAATAAATTTGTTGTTATTGATAATGGTGATGACGGAGATGATACAAACGATTGGGTATGGACC
>FWPV01003890.1_pt1 | contig 32899 bp, 33 predicted proteins | sample 2228371 | NCBI WGS metagenome assembly FWPV01 (sample SAMEA103939776, study PRJEB20133) | metagenome
CAAAAATTCCAGGGTAGGGGCCTGTTGGTGGCCGTCTGGTAACGCCAGCCAAATCTTAACTGACTCCACACCGGGACGGAAGCCATTGACAGTTCTTTTTGTAGATGGTCTGATATCCAACCACGGCTTATTTCCCCTGTTCAGAGTGCTGCTGAGGATACCCACTACCCAGCCCAGGTCTCTTGTTTCCCAGCTGGCCTTGTTGGCTACAAGGAAAACACTTGTCTGTAGCACGCTCTTCAATGGCACCAGATTTTGTGATATGACCTCAGCCTCGTTCTCTGCCCACAACAACGCTAGGTCAGCATTTTCCGGTGGGTATACTTCAGCAGCACCCCATACTGGAAAAATTTTGAATTTTCGCAACCTGAACCTCAAAGCCATTGTTTCGGCTAAGTTTGGATACTCAGTCACAATGCGCAAGCTGCGGCACTGGTCCAACAGCTCCTGAAAATCGTTTACCCCGCCGAACTTGCTCGAGGTGGCATAAATAGTACCCCTCCCATATCCTAGATCGAGAACCTTCAGCAAAGGACTACTGGGGTATTTGCTCACCAGTTCTTCGACCCAATCCCCACCGCATATCCCAAGGTCATAATTCCCAACAGCTACCTGGACAGGAATATCTTTCTCCTGAAAGACCTTTGCCGAAATAGACGGATACCTCGATGACCGGAGACGATAGATCCGTGCCTGCTCACTATAGTTTTGAAATCCAACCCCTGCCTCGTCAAGAAAACAGGCGGTGGCTGACAAGAATCTACCCTTCGGCAAAGCAATTCTAACGGAGGAGAGGGCACAGCTGTCTAACAAGTGATTACTCACCTCCTATCACATTGATCGCACGCTCAGCCGAACGCACTCGCTTCCTTCGCTGATCTCGCCTATCGACTATCAGGAACTCTTCTGGCTTGCCCCGTACTTTGACCAGCCATCGACATTGTCGCGCCGACCCCAGACCAGCAAAAGCGAACTCGACCAAATAGCCCTGCTTACGAAGCATCTCCCCGAGTTTAAATCCGGCCTTAATGACTTCCGGCGCGTCCTCCTCGCACGTGACCACAACTCCCTGCTCATTATCTTGTTCCTTCCCTTTTGCAACCAGACCCATCAAGGGGTCCATATACAATGCAAAACCACAGGCCGGTACACCATCACCGCCCACAAGTGATAGTAGATTATCGTACCTGCCACCACTACCAACCCTTTGCTCCCGATACAACAATTGAAAACACGCACCTGTATAGTATTCAAAACCTCTCACTGATGTAATGTCGATCCGGTACCGTATTTCTAAGATATCAAGCAATTCAGCTACCCTGGCGAATTCGTCAAGTGCCGAGCTGATACTCGGCGGCAAACCTGGCAAAGACTTCAGGTTTTTAACAAATGAGGAATGTGTGCCTTTCGACATTAAGATCAGCGACAAGAATTCCCGCACGGCATGCTCGCATGACTCCGCTGAAGCCAATGCCTCCCAGTCACCATCGAGCACCCTGTCCAGCAATTTGGCCCTCTCGTCCGGATCCAACTTCAATTCGTTGACCAGTGCCCTGAGTATTCCGGCATGAGAAAGCAGGAGTTCAACATCATCCATTCCTAAATTACGTAGTATTTCCACAGCTAATGCCATTATCTCCACATCTGCACCCGGCGAACTGCCGTTTATGAGCTCGGCTCCGCATTGCCAGCGTTCCCTGTTTTCCGCGCCCGTCTCCTCAAAGGCAAAAACATTGGTAACGTAATATAACCTAGCCAGTTTCCAACGAGACGAATTCTCTGCATATAGCCGGGCGATGGGGATGGTTCCGTCGGGCCGCAATACCACGCGCTCACCGCTCCACCCGTCCCAATCAAGAAAGGAGTAGACGCGGTTCAACATACTTGGGGTGAGCGTACCGGCAGCCGTGAACAGTGACAAATACTCCAGCGTCGGGGTTCGTACCTCACGATAACCCCAGCGTGAGCAAGAGCGACAGAAAACACCTTCAATGTGTCGGAATACTTCCAAGTCCTCCGGAAGTAAATCCCTCGCCCCTTTACATCTTTGACTTACAGGCTTTGTCTCCATTGCGGATTCACCTATTCTACACTAACTTTTTTGCTATGTTCAATGTGGCAGCCAGAGAATAACTAAAAAACGCATTGCTACCCGCAAGGGAGTAAACTATAATTGTGTAAGGTCAGTCAATGCCATTCACAATGCAACCGCTGGGAAAAACACATTGGCTGGGTTTATGCACCCTGCTAGTCGCCGGTTTGCTTTCCTTCGGCGAAGCGGATAGCGGTACCGCAGAACTGGAAGTTCTCAAGGTAGAGGGCACTATTGTGCCGGCGGTCGCCAACTACATTGACCGCGGCATTCGCCAGGCAGAAGCCAAAGGCAGCACTGCCTGCATCATAGAATTGAATACACCGGGAGGACTCCTCGATTCCACCGAAAAAATCGTGACGCGAATCCTTAATGCCAAAGTGCCGATCATAGTATACGTTTCACCCAGCGGCAGCTGGGCGGCCTCGGCAGGAACTTTTATCACAATAGCAGCCCATATCGCCGCCATGACCCCCGGCACAAGCATCGGGGCAGCCCACCCCGTAGCTATAGGTCAGGAGATGCCAGAGGAAATGAAGAAAAAGGCGACTGAGTTTTCTTCCGCCTGGATAAGGAGTGTAGCCCAACTGCGCGGTCGAAACCCGGACGAGGCTGAACTAGCAGTGACCGAAAGTAAGTCCTTCACCCCTTCAGAGGCCCTCGAGGCCAGGCTCATTGACCTTGTGGCCGATGACCTACAAAGCCTGATCAAGCAGATAAACGGCAAGAAGGTGACCCTAGCTAGCGGCGAGGAAAAAATCATAGAGACTGCAAGCTATACCATAAACAGAAACCAGATGAATTTTGCAGAGCGCTTTTTGCACACTATCAGTGACCCGAACATCGCTTACATACTGCTTAGTCTTGCCACCATAGGCCTAATAACCGAAATCTCCAACCCTGGTCTGATCTTCCCCGGAGTATTCGGGGGCATCAGCCTATTTCTTGCCTTCTACTCTCTGGGAGTCCTCAATGCTAACTGGGCTGGCGTACTGCTTATTATGCTTGCTTTCGGTCTGTTTATTGCCGAGCTTTTCACCCCCGCCTTTGGTATACTGACAGCAGGTGGGCTTGTATCGCTGGTTATAGGTTCGCTCATCCTCTTCAGTGGTGCTTCACCGCAGATGGAAGTCAACAGAGGACTGATCGGAGCAGTAACCGTCCTTGTGGGTGCCTTTGTGGTATTCGTCATAGGTGCCATCGTCCGGGGACAGAGACGGCGCGTAGTAACCGGTCGAGAAGCTCTGATCGGCAAGACGGCCACTGTCAAGACAGAACTGGCCCCTAAAGGGACGGTGCTGGTAGACGGCGAACTCTGGACAGCTATAATCGACGAAGACAAGGCAAAACCAGGAGAGGAGGTGACAATAGTCGGAGTTGAAGGATTGAAGCTCACGGTAACTAAGAAGACTAAGAGGAGGAAGAAATGAACATTGTGGTAATCTTCGCTATTGTTGTCTTTGCTATCATAATCCTTGCCGCAGCTATCAGGATTGTCAACGAATATGAGCGTGGGGTGGTTTTCCGCCTTGGCAGATATGTCGGCGTAAGAGGACCGGGACTGATCTTCCTTATACCGTTTATCGAGCGGATGGTGAAGGTGGACCTCCGTGTTGTCACCATGGATGTCCCGCGGCAAGAATGCATCACACTGGACACCGTGACAGTTAAAGTTGACGCGGTTGTTTATTTCAGGGTAGTGAGGCCAGAAGACGCCATACTCAATGTAGAACAGTATATCAGGGCTACCTCTCTACTTTCACAAACAACACTCCGCAATGTGGTAGGGCAATCGGAGCTTGAAGACCTGCTTGCACACCGCGACAAAATCAATGAGCGTCTGCAGGCACTGATAGACGAGGGGACAGAACCGTGGGGGATTAAGGTCAGTATGGTTGAAGTCAGGGACGTCGAACTACCTGAGACAATGCAACGGGCTATGGCAGCCCAGGCCGAAGCAGAGAGAGAAAGACGGGCAAAAATCGTCCACGCCGATGGTGAGTATCAGGCCGCTGAAAAACTCGCTCAAGCGGCCAGAGTAATAGCAAGCGAGCCAGCAGCTCTTCAACTTCGTTATCTGCAGACGTTGACTACCATTTCCACCGAGAGAACCAATACTGTGGTCTTTCCTCTCCCGATAGATTTGCTAAAGCCCTGGCTGAGTAAATAGCTGTAACTGCGACTGGACAAATAGGGGCTATCTTCTCTAACCAGGGAGCGGGTAGCCCCTATTCCTTAACCACCGTAACATCACCAGCCACAATCTCAACGAGACTGCCATCAGTGCGCCTCAGCAGGAGACTTCCGTGTTCGGTTACATCCTCAGCCCTTCCCTTCTCTACCCCATCCGCACTTTTGACGGTCACCAGTTTGCCTAGGGTCTCCAGACGCTCCCGCCACCGTTTGTACACAGAACTGTAACCTCCCGCTTGAAGTTTCAGATACAGCTTCTCAAGCTCAAAGAGCAAGAGGCAACTAAATTCTTCTCTGTCTACCTCCCGCCCAAGCTCATATGAAATGCTGGTAGCTATTTCTGAAATCTCAGGAAAAACTGAGGGGTCAAAATTGACGTTTACGCCAATACCCAGAATGGCATAGTTGATCTGCTTCGCTGCAGTTTCGCTTTCCACCAAGATACCGCACACTTTCTTACCGCCGATCAAGACGTCGTTCGGCCATTTTATGACACATCCCAGCCCTGTCATCTTCTCTATAGCCCTGACCACAGCCAGCGAGGCTATCATGACCATACCGGGTAGATATTCGAGGGGAGGCCTGAGGACCAGTGACATGGCAAGACTGCCCTGAGGAGAAAGCCATGACCTACCCAAACGCCCTCTGCCCGCGGTCTGGACATCAGCGATAACAACCGTGCCTTCCGGTGCTCCCTCCCTGGCCAACTTTCTGGCAACCTCCATGGTAGTGGGCAACTCGCTGTACCTGTAACAACATTGGCCTATGAAGGTGGACTTAAGGTTTTTCAGACGTTGTGACCTCACAAACAGTTCCTCCAACAAATGGGTAATGCAATATCTGCCGATAGCATATCAAGCAATGGATCGTCCCGTCTAGCCAGCTACCTTGCCTAATTTTGCCATAATGTGCAGGAGGTCTGCCTTTAGACAGGAAAGGTGCGCCTGGGACTCCAGGGAAGAGTCTTCCCTCAGGTTACTGGAGCAGATATAAGCCAGAACCTCATCTGGAAGGACAGTATTGCTTTCGATGTCCATTGATCTTAGAAATATAAAACTCCCAGGCTAATTGATAAAATCGATGGACCTCGATTGACAATTAATTGTTTGTGACGGATAATGGTATTGTTAAGCACGGGGAGGTGGGAAATGGACGAGCGGGAGAGTCGCTATTATCACAGTCTCTTCGATATTGCCGCAACACTGAATTCCATGCGTGCACCAGATGAGATCCTCTATAGTATCGTTAAAAGCGTCGCTGAAACACTGGAGGCTAAGGGGTGTGCCCTGATGTTGCTCACGCCGGACAAGGGCACCCTGCTTCATGCTGCAGCCCATGGCCTGAGCGATCGCTATGTACGAAAAGGTCCGGTCTCTGCAGATAAGAGCATCTCGAAGGCGCTGGATGGCGAACCTGTAGCCGTACTGAACGCCACCGAAGACGACCGGATCCAGTACCGTAAGCAGGCTAAGGAAGAGGGGATCGCTTCCATCCTCAGTGTCCCTATGCTGTTACGGGGAGAGGTAATCGGCGTGGTGCGCGTCTATACCGCTGAGCCGAGGCATTTCACCGAGGCTGACATCTATTTCGTTGGCGCAGTGGCTAACCTTGGCGCGATAGCCCTGGAGAACGCCAGGCTCTACGAATCTGTGAAAAAGGACTACGAAGAGCTGAGACTGGAACTGGCACAGTGGACCGCTGCACTGGGCTACGAGTGGATGGCGGAGAAACCGGTAACACCTGCCCAAGACTGAGCGTCAGGGGCATCGCAGTAGAAATGACCAGTTGTATACCCTTTAAATTAACTGGAGAGAACATAGCGGGGCTTTCGGGGGTGGAATAATGATTAGAGTCATTATCGAAAGACATTGCTATCCGGAAAAGATTGCCGAGCTGGAACGGCTTCTTGTCGATCTGCGGGCTAAAGCTATACGCCAACCAGGTTACATATCCGGAGAAACGTTGCAGTCAGTTGATGACCCGACTCACTGGCTCATCATCAGCACCTGGACCGACGCCGAGCAATGGAAGGCGTGGGAGGCCAGTCCAGAACGGAAAGAGGATATGGCAAAGGTAGCACCGCTGCTCACTGCACCGGAAAAGATCGCAGTCTTCAAATTCAGTAGACGGGGTGCTGCCGCTTCTGCACATACGGTTGACAGATAAAGGAAACAGGCCCGTAGACTTCGGCTAATACGCCACACTCGGGAGATCCGACAGGACGAGTCAAAGTGCCGAGGCCCAGAATCGAACTGGGGACACACGGATTTTCAGTCCGTTGCTCTACCGACTGAGCTACCTCGGCGCATAGCCATTGTAAATTGTCCTGCAGGTAGTGTCAAGCCATTCAGCTTCAACTTTTAGCTTCGCCACCGGGCCTTACCAGTGGAATGCCTGCAGCACATAGCGGACAGTCAGCAGGTTGATAGGCGGGGGTAACAGCCCTCAGACAGCTAAAAAAGGGCACGCCAAATTCTTTTTCCTGCTCTGCCCTGTCGACCAGCACTGCCACCCCGATAACATTTCCACCCATCCGAGTAACCACTTCCATAACCTCAGCAATAGAACCACCTGTGGTCAACACATCGTCCACGACCAATACCCTCTCCCCTCTCTCTATGGTAAGACCTCTCCGCAAGACCCTCTTCCCGCCCTCTTTCTCAGCAAAAACGCTCCTTACGCCCAGCTGCCTTGCCACCTCAAAGGATATGATGATGCCGCCTGTGGTAGGGCCAGCAACCACTTGTACACCTTCTCCTCTGAAATGGTCGGCGATGAGGCGGCATAACCTCTCAGTATAATGTGGATACTGCAGAACACGGAACTTTTCCCAGTATACTGGCGAATGCAGTCCGGAGGTCAGCAGAAAATGCCCCTCTAGTATTGCCCCGGCCGCTTTGAATATTGCCATTACTTCGTCAGACATATTACCTTCTTGATAATCACAGGTACAATCAGCCCGCCCTGTCCCTGCAGGTCAGCGTGCTCGATGAGCTTCCACTTTTTGGGAGGCCAGTAAGTGACCCATGCCTTGCCTACAATATCCTTGCGATTGACCGTCCAGCCCCTGCGCGAGTCATAGCTGTTATTGCGGTTATCGCCGAGCACAAAATATTCCCCTTGGGGAACCTCCACCGGCAACAAGAGGTCCTGGGTCCGCCCTGCATAAGGCTCATCCAAAGGGCTACCGTTGACGAAGACAGAACCGTCCCTTATTTCCACAACATCACCGGGCAGCCCTATAACACGTTTAATGTAGGGCCGACCAAAATTCCAGGGCGGGCGAAAAACAACTATGTCACCCCTCTCGGGCTGGTGGAAACGATAACTCACCTTATCGACCAGGATATACTCACCTTCCTCTATGGTAGGCCACATGGAAGAATGTTCAACCACAAATGGCTCAGCCAGAGCTCTGAATAAGAAGAAAACAGCCAGACCGATTACTATGGGGAGTATAATATCTTTGACAAACTTCATTCTTCACCTATAGCAAAGTAACCCTATATACAACGGCCGCGGCAGCTATTATAAATCACCGAAATGCCTCCAGGCTACTTTGACGGCGACTAAACTTATCACCGCGGCCATCGTTTATATGAACAACGGGAAGAATAAAAGCCAGGCATGCAGGCTTTTTATGATATTATAAAGAAGGAGGGCAGAAAGATGAAATGGTTGTTGGTACCGTCGTGGTGCATACTATTAGCCGCTTTAGTGACTGGGACAGGCTGCACAGCGCCGGCGACCGATAGCAGCTCGGCTCCCCCTGTATCCGCCTATCTAGAAGCTCCCGATCTTAGTATCCTCTACGGTCAGCAGCAGGTGGGCATCTGGGTGACCGGCGAAGGAAAAGTATGGGCAACACCTGATACGGTCCGGCTGTCCTTGGGAATAGAAGCCGAGGCGAAAAGCGTGGCACAAGCACAGAAGGATGCCGCCGAAGCGATGAACCGGGTCATAAAGGCATTGAGGGACAAAGGAGTAGCAGAAAAAGATATACAAACACAAAGGTTTAGCATTCAGCCCGTGCGAAGGTGGATAGAGAAAGAAAACAGGGAAGAGATCATTGCCTACCGAGTGACAAATATAGTGGTCGCCAAAATACGCGATATAGAAAAAACTGGCAGCATTATTGATGCCGTAGCCGAAGCCGGTGGCGATCTGACTCGCGTCAACGACATAAGCTTTGCTGTAGACGACCCCACACAGCTATACAACCAGGCGCGAGAAAAGGCAATGCAGGACGCCATGAGCAAAGCCCAGCAGCTTGCTCGAGTTGCAAACGTAAAGCTGGGTAGACCACTATATATTTCGGAGGGGATATCATATTCACCCCCGGTGATAAGGGACTACGCTCTCAAAGCTCTTGAGGCAGCACCACCGACCCCGATCAGCCCCGGAGAATTGGAATTCCGTGTCACCGTCCAGATGGTATATAAAATCGACTGAGATAGTACTCCGCCATATAAATAGTACTAGCTTGTTGTTCTACTCCATAGTCACTTCTTGACAAAAGTCAAAGGCTATCATAAAATCTTTGCCATAACTGAATATGGAAAGGCTGTGAACAGGACTAGTACGCCTTACAAGCGCAGCCACAGAGAGTCAGGGTAGGTGCAAGCTGACGCTGTCGCCAAGGCGGAATGGACCTGGGAGCCGCAGACCGAAAGGTATATCTCTTGTTTCTCCGAGTAGGCTCTGACGCACAGGGGTAGCGTTATCAGAACCCAGGGTATTTCCCCTTACGGGGTATTGCCTGATAATGAGATGGTCGCCATGACCAAAAAGGGTGGCACCGCGAAGGTTGTAAGCCTCTCGCCCCTTGAGCGAGAGGCTTAATTTTTCAGGAGGAATGAGCACATGAGCTAGGAATCAAAAGGAGCACAGAATATAGAAACAGCACTATCAGGAATGTTCTACACCCTAAAGCCGAAAGGTGAGACAAAGTAGAAAGGAGGTAGCGAAATGAAAGGAAAAGAGACCAAAATCATCCTCACCGAAAAAGAGATGCCGACATCGTGGTACAATGTCCTTGCTGACCTGCCTAAGCCTCTACCGCCAATATTGCACCCCGCCACCAAAGAGCCCACAATCCTGCCCCCGCCGCTGTTCCCATCAGATATACGGGAGCAGGAATTCAGCAAGGAACGCTACATCGAGATCCCCGAAGAGGTGCTGGACATCTACAAGCTCTGGAGGCCCACCCCCTTGATCCGGGCATATCGTCTCGAGAAAGCCCTGGACACACCGGCAAAGATCTTCTATAAGTATGAGGGGGTAAGCCCGGCGGGCAGCCATAAGCTCAACACCGCTGTAGCCCAGGCCTACTATGCCAAAAAGGACGGCATCAAGCGCTTCACCACAGAAACAGGTGCCGGACAGTGGGGCAGCGCCCTATCGCTGGGGTGCGCATTTTTTGGACTGGAATGCAAAGTCTATATGGTCAAGGTCAGCTACTATCAGAAACCCTACCGACGCATCCTCATGGAGACCTGGGGAGCACAATGCGTGCCCAGTCCCAGCCCCGACACCGAAATAGGACGCAAAATACTGGCCGAGGACCCCAATTCACCAGGCAGCTTGGGCATCGCTATCAGCGAGGCCATAGAAGACGCCTTCAAGCGCGATGACACCTACTACTCGATCGGCAGCGTCATCAATTCAGTACTACTACATCAGACGATCATCGGACAAGAGGCCAAAAAGCAAATGGAAAAGGCAGGCTATTACCCTGACATCATAGTTGGCTGCATCGGTGGTGGCAGCAATTTTGCCGGCATGTTCCTGCCTTTCGTCAAGGACAAGCTCGATGGCAAGAAGCCCAAACTGCGTATCATAAACGTCGAGCCCACGGCCTGCCCGAGCGTCACCAAGGGGCTGTATACCTGGGACTACGGCGACGTAGCCGGGCTAGCACCCATAATTAAGATGTACACCCTGGGACACACCTTCATGCCGCCGGGCATCCATGCTGGTGGACTACGGTACCACGGCATGGCGCCCATAATCTGCCACCTACACCGCCTAGGGTTTGTCGAGGCAAAAGCCGTACCCCAGGTAGCCACGTTCCAGGCCGGCGTGCAATTTGCCCGGGCCGAAGGTATAGTGCCAGCTCCCGAGCCGAACCATGCTATAAGAGTGGCCATAGACGAGGCACTGGCTTGCCGCGAATCAGGAGAAAGCAAGACCATACTCATCGCCCTGAGCGGCCACGGGCATTTCGATCTGGCTGCGTATGACGAATTCCTCACAGGCAAACTACAGGACTATGTGTACCCCGAGGAAAAGGTCAAGGAGGCATTGGCACACCTCCCCAAGGTAGAGTACGTAGAAACATAATAAGATACTGAGAACACTGGGGCGCCTCAAGACATGCAGGTGTATACCGGGGCGCCCCGGTAGAACACATACTGTAAGGGCCTGCAGGATAATGGTCTCCCGGCATCTGATTTGAACTACCCGGCAGGATCTGGCGCCAGGCAAATTGGGACAGTTGACAAACGGAGAAAATTGTGCTATATTAAAAATAATCCCGAGTAGTCAAACTTAGAACCAGCAGGAAGGGTGGCGGGAGGTGCCTCTTCTGCTCTTTGCCAGAGGGCAAAGGAGGAGTGGTGGAGAGGGAAGTGATGCAGGCTGGGGACAAGTGAGGTTACTCGGGAGTACATTTTCTGCACAGCTCTGGTAGCCTTTCCGCTTTTGCCAGATCGTTGTATCTCTACTCTCCGCAGTCTGAAAATAGCGGCTCACCGTAGTGACAGCAGCATACCCGCCAAAGCAAAGTAGATAACAACAAATAGCTATCCAGAAGGCAGGAAATGTGCTAAAATGTGTCTCCGACAAGCCGCTGACCCGTATAGCGGCGGGGAGACGGGCCGAAATATGGAAGAGCGAATAGTCGAGCTAAACAGGTTGAGGAAAGAAGCCACCAGCAATGAGGATGCCGAGCGCATCGATATCCAGCGCAAGAGAGGCAAACTTACCGCTAGGGAGCGCATCAGCCTGCTCTTTGACCCCGGCACTTTTGAAGAACTTGACCCTTTTGTGCTCCATCGCTGCGTCGATTTCGGGCTTGAACAGCAAAAGCCCCTTGGTGATTCAGTAGTCACTGGATATGGAAAGATTGGTGGGCGCACTGCCTTCGTATTCTCACAAGATTTCACCGTCTTCGGTGGCTCACTGTCGAAGGTCGCCTCGGAAAAGATCTGCAAAGTAATGGACCTGGCTGCCAAGACTGGGGCACCGATCATAGGAATCCTAGACTCCGGGGGAGCCCGTATCCAGGAGGGCGTGGACAGCCTTGTCGGTTACGGAGATATCTTTATGCGTAACACCATATATTCAGGCGTAGTTCCGCAGGTATCCGTAATCGCAGGCCCCTGCGCCGGTGGCGCCGTCTACTCTCCGGCAATAACTGATTTTATCTTCATGATCAAAGGTATAGGCCAGATGTATATTACCGGGCCAGCAGTTATCAAGGCAGTTACCGGCGAAGAGATCAGCCTCGAGGAACTCGGTGGCGCTACAGCGCACGCCACCAAAAGCGGCAATTGCCACTTCGTAGCAGATAACGAGCAACAGTGTTTCCAGATGGTCCGCCGTCTGCTCAGCTTCCTGCCTCAGAACAATACAGAGGAGCCACCGTTTGTGGATACAGGCGACGACCCGGACCGTAGCGTCGAAGAGCTTCTACACATCGTGCCAGACGACCCAAACAAGACATATGACATGAAACAGGTAATCTACAGGATTATTGATAACGCCGACTTCATGGAGGTACACGAGCAATTCGCCCCGAACCTGATAGTAGGTTTCGCTCGCATGGGCGGACACACCGTCGGTATAGTGGCCCAGCAACCATCAGTCTACGCCGGAGTCATCGATGTCAACGCTTCGGACAAGGGGGCTAGATTTGTCCGGTTTTGCGACTGCTTTAACATCCCCCTGGTAACCCTGGTCGATGTTCCCGGGTATATGCCGGGCATAGACCAAGAACACCGTGGCATAATCAGACATGGTGCCAAATTTCTTTACGCTTACGCCGAGGCAACTGTACCCAAAATCAGCGTAATAATCCGCAAAGCCTATGGTGGTGCCTATATCGTCATGAGCAGCAAGAGCCTGCGTGGCGATATAAATTACGCCTGGCCCAGTGCCGAAATCGCCGTCATGGGGCCAGATGGGGCAGTGAACATCATATTTAAAGACCTGATAGCGAAAGCCCAAAACGCTGATGAGGTCAGAGAGAAACTCATAGCTGAATATCGTGACAAGTTCGCCAACCCTTACGTAGCAGCCAGCAGAGGCTATATCGATGATGTCATCGATCCACGGCTAACCCGTCCCAAGATAATAAGAGCACTGGAAATGCTTCGCGATAAGGCTGATACCAACCCCCCGAAAAAGCATGGCAACATACCACTGTAGGTAAACTATGGACGAAAGCAAGCTAGCTGCCATAATCGGCGCTGTCACTGCGTATATGCAGCATGAAGAACGGGCTATGATGGCTAAACCAAGGGCTGCCGCCCAGCCGATGCTCAGTCCCTGGCGCCTGTTCCATCTGCAGGAAACGATGAGGATGAGGATTGCACTGCGCGCGAAGAAGAACAAGCACCGCGATGCCACCCGAAGGTGATGAGTGAAAAGCAGAGGAGCACTACATGTGTCCAGTAAAAAGGTCAGACAAAAACCCTTTGAAGATCACCGATGTTACATTCCGTGATGGTCATCAGTCGCTTTTTGCCACCAGAGTGCGCACCGACGACCTTGTGGCTATCGCGCCGGAAATGGACAGGGCCGGCTTCTGGTCCATGGAGGTATGGGGTGGCGCTACCTTTGACGTTATGACCAGGTTCCTTAACGAAGACCCCTGGGAGCGGGTCCGCACCCTCAAAACGCTTATGCCCAATACCAAACTACAGATGCTTTTGCGCGGACAAAACCTGGTCGGGTACAGGAACTACGCTGACGATGTGGTCACCGCCTTCGTACATCACGCCGCCGACTGCGGTATCGACGTCTTCCGTGTCTTTGATGCACTGAATGATGAGCGCAACTTCGAAACCGCCTTCAAGGCTATCAAAGATAAAGGCAAACATATTCAGGGTACCCTGTGTTACTCCCTCACCGAAGCTAAACTCGGAGGGCCCGTATACAACCTCGACTATTACATCAAAAAAGCGCTGGTCATCCAGGACATGGGAGCAGACAGCCTCTGCATCAAAGATATGGCCGGTCTCATCGCCCCGGATGATGCCTATGAGCTGGTCAAGGCTTTAAAGCAGGTACTGAAAATACCGGTTAACCTGCACAGCCATTTCACCAGCGGCATGGCCTACATGAGTTATTTGAAGGCAATCGAAGCCGGCGTTGATTTCATAGATACCTGTATCGCTCCCTGGGGGCTACGCACCGCCCATCCGGCCATCGAACCCATCGTCGTGGCCCTTCAGGGCACTCCGAGAGATACTGGAATCGACCTGAAACACCTCCTTAAGCTGGGGGAATACTTCGAATCGATTACACCTAAATACCGTGACTACTTTGATACCACCAAATTCTCCGTAATCGATACCGGGGTACTCTGGCACCAAATCCCCGGGGGCATGTTCAGTAACATGATAGCCCAGCTAAAAGAAGCCAATGCACTTGACCGCCTGCCGGAAGTATATGCCGAACTCCCCAGGACAAGAAAAGAGCTCGGCTACCCACCGCTGGTAACCCCGACCAGCCAGATAGTGGGGGTACAAGCAGTGATGAATGTTCTCTTCGGCAGATACAAGATGATCGCCAAAGAGACCAAAGACTATGTCTACGGGCTATACGGCAGACCCCCGGCACCCATCGATCCCGAAGTACAAAGAATTGTGCTCAGCGGCTATGAAAAGGGCAACCAACCTATTACCTGCCGCCCCGCTGATATCCTGGAGCCAGAGCTGGGGAAGGCGAAAGAGGCAACCAAAGACATCGCCAAAGATATTGGCGATGTGCTTATCTATGCCCTCTACCCCACTACAGGGATGCGTTTTTTGAGATGGAAATACGGACTTGAAACTCCACCGCCTGAAACCAAACCAAAGACTCTTGAGGATGTAAAACGTGAAGATGAACTTATCAGGAAAGCTAAGGCCGGGCTGCTGACCGAAAAGACAGAAACCAAAGCGCCAGCTAAGGGGCCTTTTGTCCGAACATTCAATGTCTTCATCGGTGATGAGTACTACAAAGTTGAAGTGGAGCCCGTGGGCACTCTGGGTGCATTAGCCCCCACGCCTGCCTCGGCGATACAACCGGCAGTAATACAACCTGCTACACCACAGACTGCTGCTCCCACCATCGAGAAAAAAGAGGAGCCGGCAAGAGTCGGAGTAGCCGCCAATGAGACACCGGTAGTAGCGCCAATCCCAGGCACGATTGTGCGCTACCTGGTAAAGGAAGGGGATGAAGTGCGGGCAGGGACAGCAGTCGTTATCCTTGAAGCCATGAAAATGGAAAATGAGATCCTCGCTCCGGTGAGCGGAAAGGTGAAGTCGATACACTTCAAGCCTGGAGATAAGGTCAGTGGCGGTGCTGTACTCGCTGTGATCGTTCAGACATAAATGGGGAAGACACTTAGCGAAAAAATCCTCACCCAGAAATCCGGCACCGACGCCCGGGCTGGCGACATAGTCATCGCCACTGTGGACTGGGTGTTTGTCCAGGACACCACCGGTACGCTAACCATAAGACAGTTCAAAGAAAGTAGGCATGCTGCACTCGCCAGACCGCAGAAAACCGCCATCTTCGTCGACCATGCTGTACCCAGCCCCAACCGTCAGTTCTCAAATGACCATTACTTCTTGCGTCAGTTCGCCCGGGAAACCGGCTGCCTCTTCTTTGAACCTGGAAGCGGGATATGTCACCAGCTGGTAGCAGAAAAACTAGCCAGCCCCGGCGAGGTCATCGTCGGCGCCGACTCACACACAGTGACCGCAGGCGGGCTGGGAGCATTTGCCACCGGAATGGGCTCCTCTGACGTCGCTGTCGTCTTCGCTCTGGGTAAGACTTGGTTCCGCGTCCCGGAATCATTCAAAATACACCTGAGCGGTAGATTCCAAAAAGCCGTCGGTGCCAAGGACCTGATACTTCACCTCATCGGTACCCTGGGGGCAGACGGTGCCACCTACAAAGCCCTCGAATTCAGCGGTGATGGCGTCTCTTATCTGACCATTCCACAGCGCTTGACCGTAGCCAACATGGCTGTTGAGGCAGGTGCCAAGGTCGGCCTGTTCCCGAGCGACAATGTCACCAGAGAATACCTGCGAAAACAAGGGCGGGGCAAAAACTACATAGCGCTCTACCCCGACAGTGATGCCACTTACGAGCAGACAATAGCAATCGACATCAACAACCTTGAGCCCATGGTAGCTATGCCCCATTCTGTCGATAACGTTGCCCCGGCACACACGCTGGCAGGTACCAAGATCGACCAGGCCTTCATCGGTACCTGCACTAATGGACGCCTGGAAGACATTGCGATAGCTGCCAAAATCCTTCGGGGTAAGAGGTGCCATCCCAACGTCAGACTGATAATAGCACCAGCCTCCAGAAAAGTACTTTTGGATGCGATGAAAGCAGGATACATTGAAACTTTGGTTGAGGCTGGAGCTATTCTGGTACCGCCCGGCTGTGCCGCCTGCCTTGGAGTCCATCAAGGTGCTTTGGGCGACAATGAGGTCTGTCTCTCCACGGCCAACCGTAACTTCAAAGGTCGAATGGGCAATCCAGAGGCATCAATCTACCTGGCCAGCCCGGCAACAGCCGCAGCCTCGGCCATCACCGGCGAAATCACCGATCCCAGAGGGTTTGTGAAATGAATAATACATTGCTCAAAGGCAAAGCACACAAATTCGGCGATGGCATTTCCACAGATCACATAGTGCCGGGCAAATACGCACATCTCAGGAGCAACCTTCCCGAGCTAGCCAAACACGTGATGGAAGACGCTGATCCTGAATTCATATCAAAAGTACAACCAGGGGACTTCATCGTCGCCGGCAAAAATTTTGGACTTGGCTCCAGTCGTGAGCACGCTGCGGTGGTCATCAAGATGTCTGGTCTCAGCGCCATACTGGCAAAATCGGTCGCCAGGATATTCTTTCGCAATGCCATAAATCAGGGGCTCCCGGTGCTGATATGCAACACCGACATGATCAATGACGGCGACGAATTAGAAGTGGACCTGGCCGCTGGGACGATAACTGACCTCACTTCCGGCACCAAGCTTACCTTCGGCAAGATCCCTGAAGTCATGCTGAATATTATGAATGAAGGTGGCCTCATCCCCTATATTAACAAGCATGGCGATTTCAAGTTATAATAGGATACAGCTATGACCTACCGCGTGACCCTCCTCCCCGGAGATGGCATAGGACCAGAAATTACGCAGGCAACTACAAAGGTCCTTGAAGCCACCGGACTCAAATTTGAATGGGAAGTCCATATAGTCGGGCAACAAGCACAGGAAAAGTTCGACTCACCGCTACCGCAAATCGTCCTTGAATCTATAAGGAAAAACAGAGTGGCACTGAAAGGTCCGGTGACCACACCGGTCGGTAGCGGTTTTCGCAGCGTAAATGTAGCCCTGAGAAAAAGCTTGGACCTGTACGCCTGTCTCCGCCCGTGCAAGACATACCCCGGAGCACCTACCCCGTTCCAGAATGTCGATATCGTGGTTATCAGGGAAAACACCGAAGACCTATATAGCGGCATAGAATTCGCCAGGGGAAGCGAGGAGGCAAACCAATTATCACATCTGGTGACAAGAAGCTCGGGAGAAAAATTAAGTGAGGACAGTGGGTTCAGTCTTAAGGTGATCTCCGAGACCGCATCGAGACGCATCGTCAAATTCGCCTTCGAATACGCCCGCGCCAACGGCAGAAAAAAGGTCACTGCAGCTCACAAAGCAAACATCATGAAGTTCTCCGACGGACTCTTCCTGGCTACAGCCCGTGAGGTAGCAAAAGACTACCCTGACATCGAATTTGAAGACGCGGTCATCGATGCCCTCTGCATGAGACTGGTTCGAGCCCCCCAGCAGTACGATGTCATCGTCCTGCCCAACCTGTATGGCGATATCGTCTCCGACCTCTGCGCTGGGCTCATAGGCGGCCTCGGCCTGGCTCCGGGCGCAAATATCGGTGATAATGCCGCCGTCTTTGAGCCGACGCATGGTAGCGCCCCAAAATACGCCGGACAAAACAAAGTCAACCCGATGGCAATGATGCTCTCCGCCGTCCTTATGCTTCATCACCTCGGCGAACACAAGGCAGCTATCAGGTTGGAAAAAGCAATAGCCGAAGTCATCTTGGAGGGCAAGACGGTCACCTACGATCTGAAACCCGACCGCAACCAGCCGGCAGCCACCACCTCCGAAGTCGCGGATGCCGTCATTGAAAAAATTAAAACAAATAAGGAGGGCTAGATGCGTGCCAAAGTGACTGTAATCGGTGCTGGAAATGTGGGAGCAACACTTGCCCAGCGTATCGCCGAAAAGGGCTATGCCGATGTAGTTCTTGTGGACATAGTTGAAGGGCTGCCTCAGGGTAAAGGGCTGGACATGCTACAAAGCGGCCCGATTGTCGGCTCAGATGCCAAGATCATCGGGACAAATTCCTATGAGGAGACCGCTGGTTCCGATATTGTGGTGGTCACCTCCGGCGTCCCCAGAAAACCGGGGATGAGCCGCGACGACCTTGTCCTCACCAACATGAACATCGTAAAGTCGGTGACAGAACAGGCAGTTAAATACTCGCCCAACTGTATCATCATCATGGTAGCCAATCCCTTGGACGCTATGACACAACTAGCTCTTCACGTGAGCAAATTCCCTAGGAACCGCGTCTTCGGGCAGTCGGGCATCCTAGATACCGCCAGGTTCAGGACATTTATAGCCCAAGAACTAAACGTCTCCGCCCAGGATGTCCATGCCTGCATCCTTGGCGGACATGGCGATACCATGGTGGCTATCCCCAGACTCACAACGGTGGGTAATGTGCCGCTGACCGAACTTTTGCCCCAGGAGAAAATCGATAGCATTGTCGAGCGGACGGTCAAAGGAGGCGGTGAGATAGTTGCCCTGCTAAAGACAGGCAGTGCATTCTACGCACCAGCCGCAGCCACCGAGCAAATGGTGGAGTCCGTCCTGCTGGATAGAAAGAGGATACTCCCCTGTGCTGTATATCTGGACGGAGAATACGGCATCAAAGGTGTGGTTGTAGGTGTCCCGGTGAAACTGGGTAAAAAGGGTGTGGAACAGATAATCGAGCTAAAGCTAACACAGGAGGAGAGCGCTGCCCTTAAGAAATCGGCTGAGGCCGTGCGGGAACTGGTAAAAATTATGAAGCTGGAGTGAACGGCAATGCGCCAGATAGACTGCGGTACAATCACAGAAACTATCTCCAACATGTTCGTTGATGCTTGCCTTCGCCTGCCAGATGACGTGCTTAAGGCATTGAAACAGGCGGCAGAACAAGAGGAATCACCAGTAGCCAGAGATGTGCTTGATAGCATGTTAAAAAACGTGGGCATCGCTGCCAGCGAGGGAATCCCCCTGTGTCAGGACACAGGGACAGCGGTGGTATTTCTCGACATCGGACAGGACGTGCAAATAACGGGGGGCAACCTGGAGGAATGTGTAAACGAGGGCGTACGCCGCGCTTATGACAAAGGCTACCTGAGAAAATCGATGGTGACGCAACCGTTTTCGGCACGAGTCAACACCAAGGACAACACACCCGCAGTCATCCACACCGAGATCGTCCCCGGAGACAAAATAAAGGTTGTGGTGATGCCCAAAGGGGGCGGCTCGGAAAACTGTTCCAGGTTGACAGTATTGCCCCCGGCCAGAGGCCGTGAGGGTATTATTGACTTCGTTGTGAGCCTCGTGGAGGAATCGGGTAGCAACCCCTGTCCGCCGATAATAGTGGGGATTGGTATAGGCGGTACCACCGACAAGGCCATGGCAATAGCTAAGAAGGCGCTACTGCGCAGGGTTGGGGAACCAAATCCAGACCCCGAGGTTGCCGATCTGGAAAGAGAAATTTTGAGACGCATCAACAATCTGGGTATTGGAGCAATGGGCTACGGTGGTAGAATTACGGCGCTGGCAGTCCACGCCGAAGTTTTCCCCGCCCACATCGCCAGCCTCCCTGTGGCCGTCAACATCCAGTGCTGGTGCGCCAGGCGCAAGGAGACAGTGATATGACAAGCCTCCAGCACGATGTCATAGTCTTGGGCTCAGGCCTTGCCGGGCTGAGAGCGGCAATCGAAGCCGCCAGAAACCCCGAACTTGATATTGCCATAGTCTCCAAAGTACAGCTAATGCGCTCTCATTCTGTCTGCGCTGAGGGGGGCACAGCAGCAGTGATGCAGCCCGAAGAAGGGGATAGTTTTGAGCTCCACGCCTGGGACACTGTTAGAGGGGCTGACTTTCTCTGCGACCAGGATGTGGTGATGCGCTTCGTCGAAGAGGCACCGAAAGAGATACTGCTGCTGGAACACTGGGGGATACCCTGGTCACGGCAGCCTGATGGCAGGATCGCCCAGAGGCCCTTCGGAGGGCATTCTTTTGACAGGGCGGTCTTCGCTGCCGACAAAACTGGCTTCGCCGAAATGCAGACGCTCTATGATACCCTGCAAAAGTACAGCAATGTCACCCGCTATGATGAATGTTATGTCACCTCTATTTTTATCAAGGACAGGGTATTTTGCGGTATCACTGTCTGGGACTTGACCTCCGGCGACTTCTTCTTTATCCGGGGCAAGTCGCTGGTAATCGCCACCGGCGGTGCTTGCCGGATGTTCGGCTTTACCACCTATTCTCTCACTGCCACGGGCGACGGCATGGCTATGGCCTACCGTGCCGGGCTGCCGATCAAAGACCTGGAATTTGTCCAGTTCCATCCCACCGGGCTGGTGCCCTCGGGTATACTGGTTACCGAAGCCGCCAGAGGAGAGGGTGGCTATCTGCTGAACAACAAAGCCGAAAGGTTCATGCAAAAATATGCCCCGTCCAAACTTGAGGTGGCACCTCGGGACATCGTCTCCCGTTCCGAAATGACCGAGATCGAAGAAGGGAGAGGGTTCCCCGGTCCCGAAGGCCTTGACTATGTCCATCTTGACCTCCGCCACCTCGGGGCTGCCAAGATCAACGAACGGCTGCCAATGATAAGAGAGGTTGCCATAAAATTCAATTTCATCGACCCCATTCACGAGCCCATTCCGGTTCGTCCGGCAGCGCACTATTTCATGGGCGGTATCCACACTGACATCGAGGGCACTACACCGGTAGAGGGGATATGGGCTGCAGGTGAAGCAGCCTGCATTTCTCTCCACGGCGCCAATCGCCTCGGCTCCAACTCCACGACTGAATGTCTGGTCTGGGGGAAAATTGCGGGAAACAACGCCGCAAAACATGCCAAAAAGCAGAAGGCGCTGTCTCCCATTCCAACAGAGGCAGACCTTAAAGATGAGGAAACCCGCATTTTCGGCCGTTTCTCACCGAATAACAAAGAAAACGCCTATGCCCTACGAAAAGAACTACAGAGGACTATGGACAAGAACGTAGGCGTCTTCCGTACCGCGGAAGGTTTAAACACTGCCCTGAAAAAAATACAGGAGATAAAGCAGTGTTTGCCGAATATCAGGGTGACAGACAAAAGCCGCGTGTACAATACTGATCTGCTCAGTGCACTGGAGGTGGAGAACCTTGTTGATCTGGCAGAAGTCATCACCGTTGGGGCTTTGGCAAGGACAGAGTCCCGCGGTGCTCACTCTCGAAGGGACTTCCCACAACGCGACGACGTGAACTGGCTTAAGCATACACTGGCTTTCTATACGCCCGCAGGTCCGCGGCTGGAATATATTCCGGTAAAAATCACATTATGGCAGCCGGTGGAAAGAAAGTACTAGCTCCGGAGGCGGTGATGAAACAAACGCAGCCTCACAGAAAAAACTACTTGGGCATCCTGGGATGGGTATGGGGAGGTAACTACAGGATCGAGCGTTACCTCTACACGCTGCACAGGGTCACCGGACTCGGCATCCTCCTCTTCTTCCTGGTCCACCTCTGCGTTACCACGTTCTTCCGCATGCAACAACACACCTGGGATGCTGCCATGATAATATTGCATAACCCATGGTTCAAACTGGGAGAATACCTGGTGGTCCTAGCTTTTGCCTACCACTCGTTGAATGGCTTGCGTCTCATAATTCAGGAACTGGGCTTCGGCATGGGGAAGCCGGTCCCGCCGATATACCCCTACCGTGACTCCCTGCGCAAAAGCCGTCGCTGGTCGATGGCTCTGGTAGGAACAGCAGCTATAATCGCACTGGTCTTCCTCTACGATTTCATTATCGGAGGCTGAGATGAGAAACACCTATCTATGGCTCGCCCAGCTAGTCACTGGAATACTTATAGCAGTCACGCTGGGCATACACATGGTCTGGATGCACCTGGATACCATTCTCAGCGCTCTGGGCGTCGATGTTAGCGAACCCACCTCCTGGGCTTCCGTGATACAGCGCTCCCGCGATGTCATCTGGGTAGTACTGTATATAGTGCTGCTGGCTGTCGTCCTCTACCATGCACTATACGGACTCAGAAATGTCATCTTCGAATCAACGCAATCCCGCCGTATTAGACTGGTAGTAACCTGGAGTATACTGGCCTTCGGTATACTGGCCTTCGCCTGGGGTAGTTATGTGCCCATAATCTTGCTGAACAAATAGGAGAGTGTGTGCCATGAAAGAGCACGGCTCAAAAAACATAGTCTTCAAGATCCAGCGCTACAGTCCGGAGGAAGACAGCAAGCCCCACTTTGACATATTTGTTGTCCCGGTAACACGCGGTATGACAGTGCTTGATGCACTGCTATACATTAAGGAGAACCTGGATAGTACACTGGCATTCCGCACTTCATGCCGCATGGCAATTTGTGGCTCCTGTGGAATGTTGATCAACAAGTACCCCCACCTCGCCTGCCACACACAGATAGAAGAACTCAAGGCTAGGACAGTGACCGTGGAGCCACTGCCGAACCTGCCAGTTATAAAGGACCTGGTAGTCGACCTTTCTCCGCTCTTCGAAAAGCATAAGTTGGTCAAGCCTTATATCATACGCACTGACACCGCCGAGATGGACGACCCGACTGCTGAGTTTGCCCAGTCGCCTGAAGAACTCGAGAGTTTCCTGCAGTTCACGTACTGTGTGAAGTGTGGTATATGTATCTCCGCCTGTCCTACCTCCGCCACAGACAAACAATTCCTGAGCCCGCAAGCCCTAGCCCAGTGCTATCGCTACTGCGCCGACACCAGAGATGAAGGTGAACAGGAAAGGTTTTTGCTGGCTGGCAGCGAAAACGGCGTTTGGCACTGCCATCTCGCTGGCGCATGTTCCGACGCCTGCCCCAAAGGGGTCGACCCGGCGCTGGCAATTCAACTGCTCAAAAGACGCCTGGTAGCCCGGGCCATAAACCTGACAAAGAAAAGGGGACCTGCCCCAACGGTCACACCACCAACCCATAGTAAACCCAAACTCCCGTTCCCGCAATTCACAGCAACTGACAAAACAGCCGCCGCGGAGGGATGAAACATGGATGCTATAAGAGTTACCACTCCACTAGATGAAAAAACAGCCGAAAAACTCAGGTCCGGCGACAAGGTATTGATTACCGGAGTCATATACGCCGCAAGAGACGCCGCCCACAAGCGAATGGTAGAGGCACTCGACAAGGCTGAAAAACTTCCCTTTGACATCAAGGACCAAATAATTTACTACATGGGACCGACGCCGGCCAGACCAGGACAGGTGATCGGCGCTGCCGGACCAACCACCAGCGGCAGGATGGACAGCTACACCCCTCGTCTGCTTGCTGCCGGTCTTCGCGGCATGATCGGAAAAGGCAACAGGTCCCAGCAGGTAAAGGATGCCATCAAAAAGTACAAGGCTGTCTATTTCGCTGCCATAGGTGGGGCTGGGGCACTGGCCTCTAAATGCATCAAAAAGGCCGAGACCGTAGCCTACGAAGACCTCGGAGCCGAGGCTATACGCCGTCTGGAGGTAGAAGACTTCCCCGTGACCGTCATCAATGATATCTATGGCGGAGATCTCTACGAAGAGGGTAAAGCCAAATATCGGGTAGGCTAGAAACCCAAGGGCATTCAAAAATACGGACTTAGAGTTAAGTATAGATCAGTCGCTCCCGCGCAACCCTAGAGAGATGACACGCAGCAGCCCGGCAATGCTTTTGGCATCGCAGATCTCGCCCGAAGCGATCATATCAGGAATGCGCGACAGCGGAATACGGACCACTTCTATCTCCTCAGTGTCTTCGGCCTTCTTTCGACTGGGTATCAGATGAGTGGCTAAATACAAATGCAGGTACTCAGTACAATATCCCGGCGCAGAATAAAATCCACCCAGTCTTTCTATCCGGTTGGGCAGATAGCCAATCTCCTCTTGTAGTTCACGGCGAACACATTCAACCGGCTGCTCGCCCGGCTCAATCCCCCCCGCAGGGATTTCCAGCAAGAACTTGTCCACTGCCTTACGGTACTGTCTGACCAGGATAGCCCTGTCCTTTGAGTCCAGAACCACCACCGCGACACAATCGCTATGCTCCACTATCTCTCTCGTCGTCGACTTGCCATCAGGCTTCAGCACCGTATCAATACGCAATTTGACTGCCCGCCCCTCGAATATCTTTTGGCTGGACAAAGTCCTTTCCATTCTGGCTTCACCTCTTGATATCATCCTTCAGTTCTTCTGCTCCGATGGAATCTAAACTGATTGCACATCGTCAAATCTGTAAATAAGGGCCACCTCATCACAGTCCGGAAATTTAGGACAGCGATAACATTCCGACCACACTTTTCTCGGTAGTTCCATCTTGTCAACACGGCGGAAATTGTGCTTCTCAAAAAACGCCGGTTTATAGGTCAGACAGAACACTGTGGGGATGCCCAATTCCTTCGCCTCCTTCAGGCAGGCCTCTACCAGCATTGAGCCCAGCCCTTGAGCTTGCTTCTCCTCACTCACCGCCAGCGACTTTATCTCAGCCAGGTCCGACCAGTTAATGTGCAGGGCCACACAGCCGATAACCTCTCCATTTTCGCCCCTGATGACAAAAAAGTCCCTCAGGTTCTCATATATCTCGCTCAATGCCCTGGGCAGCATTTCGCCCCGCTCAGCAAAGCTGTTAACGAGTTCGTGAATCCGCTGGACATCTGCTATTTTAGCCTTCTCAACCTTCGTCATCATCGCACCCCGGCGCTTCTTAGCTTGGACTCCAGAGAAGCATAGAAATACCGCGCAGGCTGGATCCTCAAAAAACGTGCCACATAGGGACTGACGCTGACCCTAACCTCATCACCATCTTGCAAAGGCAATTCTACCTGCCCGTCCAGACTCATCACCGCCTCATGAGTGGTGCTCACTCTCATTGCAACTTTCGATTCAGGCGGCAAGATCAGCGTCCGGTCAAAACAAAAATGGGGACAGACTGGCCTGAGCACCAGTTCCCTGGCCTGGGGATGCAGTATGGGGCCATCTGCAGCAAGGGAATAACCTGTGCTGCCTGTGGCAGTAGCTACAATTACTCCGTCAGCCCTGTAAGTAGTCAGCAACTCCCCATCGACCCTGGTCTCGACACGGACCAGCCTTACCAGGCTGCGTCTTCCCACGAACACGTCGTTCAGCCCATGCAACACCATCCCGCTGGATATCAGCTCGGCTTGAAGCATCGCCCGCTCTTCCAGCCAGCCTCTACCGGCGAGTAAGTCAGGTAGTTTGTCTAGAGCGGTATCAACAGTAAGCTCGGTCATGAAGCCGAGGTGGCCAAAATTTATTCCCACCACAGGCACTGAATGAGGGGCGATAGCCCGCACCGCCCTCAAGATGGTGCCATCACCACCTATGCTCAACACCAAGCTGCAGCCCGATGCTTTAGCCTTTGCCTCTTCCTCATCCCATGCTGAGCATATCCACGAAGAAATATCCTTCGCTTCCAAAAACCTGCTCAGCTCAGCGCTGAAAGCCTTCGCTCGCTCTATCCTGGGGTGATATAAAATACCTATCTGCTTCACAGCCAGTTGAGTCTATCATCGCCAGATAAGGGTGTCAAGCCATAACGGACTCGCACCACAAAAGCATTGTCGTACCAGCAAGGGGCCAATACCGGAACATGTCGCTAGATTTGAGATAAACATAGAGTTCGTTTTATACTGTCACCATAGGTGAGCAGGGCATATTTATGGAAAAAATTCTCATTGTTGAGGATGACCGAAATCTTTTAGACACCCTCAAGTACAACCTGCAAAAAGAGGGCTACAAGGTTATCACGTCCACCGATGGTTCCGAAGCCCTTGCCATCGCCCGCCTCGAGAAACCCTCGCTTATTATTTTGGACATAATGCTCCCCAGTGTTAGTGGACTTGAGGTCTGCCGCATCCTCAGAAAAGAGACCACCGTGCCCATAATAATGCTCACCGCCAGGGCTGATGAAACCGATAAAGTAGTCGGGCTAGAGATAGGTGCTGATGACTACGTGACAAAGCCATTCAGCCTGAGAGAACTCTTGGCACGTATAAAAGCCATACTTCGCCGAACAAGTCTCCCCGAAGCACAACCAGCAGAAAAACTGTTAATGATAGGAAATATTGAAATAGACCTCGCCAGGCACCAAGTTACCAAAGACAACAAGGTGGTACAGTTAACACCAAAGGAATTTGATTTGTTAGCATTTCTCGCCAGAAACAAGGGGCTGGTTTTCAGCCGTGACCAGCTACTAGAAAAAGTCTGGGGCTATGACTTCGCCGGCGATACCCGAACCGTGGATGTTCACATAAGCTGGCTGAGGCGGAAGATAGAAACTGACCCCGATAACCCCATGTACATCATAACTGTCAGAGGCATAGGTTATAAGCTGGAAGGATAATATGATCCACAGCATTCAGTGGCGGATTGCTCTGTCGTTCATGCTACTAATAATTGTCAGCATGTGTATTCTTGGTGGCTTAATGGCAAACTTTACCAAGAACTCCCAGCTCGATAGTTTGCGTCTGCACCTCATAAAAGAGGCTAAACTGGTCGCTGAGGCAATCATACCATCGTTACTGCAGGGTGACGAAAACATAGACACGATCGCCGAGAAACTTGGTTACGACCTAGATGCCCGAGTAACCATAATTGCACCGGATGGAAGGGTTCTGGGTGACTCGCACAAAGACCCTGCGAAAATGGACAACCACGCACAGCGTCCCGAAGTAAAAGACGCCCTTACCTCCGGTCTGGGCGAAAGTATCCGCTACAGCACTACCCTAGGCGAAAAAACGATGTATGTTGCAGTCCCCATCGAAAGCAATAGTAAGGTCCTGGGAGTAGCTCGGGTAGCTCTTCCCCTGACTACATTGAAAAACTTGACCGACAAAATCCTATTGACCTTCGCTGCAATGACAGCTATTGCGACTACACTGGCTCTACTTGCCGCTGCACTCATAGCAAGAGCAACAACTGGTCCAGTCAAAGCACTGACAAGGGCAGCGAAAAAGATGTCCGCAGGAGCACTCGAGCAAAGAATTTCAGTGTCCACAAAGGATGAAATCGGTGTGCTGGCCCGTGCCTTTAATGACATGGCAACCAGCTTAAGAGAACTGGTACAGGATATTTCCACAGAAAGAACCAAACTCCAAACGATCGTTACCCATATGGCTGACGGCATCATCATGGTCGACACTGAAAGCAGAATCATTTTGGTCAACCGGGCAGCCGAAGCCTTATTCGGCATCTGTGAAAAGAACGTCCTCGGTAGACCACTAATAGAGGCCGTCGGCGACCACGAGGTGAACGAGATCGTCAAGAATTGTCTCAAAACACGAGAGAAACAGGCCACCGAGTTTGAATCATCAGGCTCTAAAAGGTTTCTAAGAGCAATAGCCGTGCCGATTGCAAAAGCCGAAGTACAGACGGTCTTAGTTGTATTTCAAGACCTCACCGAGATGAAAAGTATGCAAACAATGCGACGAGAATTGGTGGGGAACATTTCTCACGAGCTTCGAACCCCCATAGCTGGAATCAAGGCAATGGTCGAAACATTAAAAGACGGCGCCATTAAAGACGAGCAAGTAGCGGTCGATTTCCTCTCAAGAATAGACCGGGAGGTCGACCATCTTACCCAGATGATAGCCGAACTCACCGAACTATCGCGTATCGAGGCCGGGAAGGAGAAGCTGAGGATGGAGCCAGTGAGGCTCGATTATCTGATTGACGAGGTTGTGGAACGACTAGCCACCTTGGCGCAAAGACACCAGGTGACATTGACTGCCGACCTACCTGGTGATATCCCCGCCGTTATGGCCGACAGTGACAGAATCAAACAAGTGCTGGTGAATTTGGTGCACAATGCCGTAAAATTCAATCGCCCGGGCGGGAAAGTGACCATAACAGCTACTGCTGGCACAGAGTTGCTCACAGTCAGTGTATCTGACACCGGGATAGGCATCCCAAAAGAGGAATTGCCCCACATATTCGAACGTTTCTACAAAGCGGATAAAGCACGGACAACACAGGGGACCGGGCTTGGCTTAGCTATAGTCAAGCATATCGTCCAAGCCCACGGTGGGAATGTACGGGCAGAAAGCGAGGAGGGCAAAGGGTCAACATTTAGTTTTACTCTTCCCATCAGGTCCACATAGGTATAGATCACCTCTGGCAAAATTTAACCAACTTTTTACAATCCTTTAAACCTTCTTTAAAGTCTCTCCTTTATCATTAAAGTAGCAGCCAGATATGACCAAAGACTGCACTGGCTAAACATACAAGACACAAAGGAGGGACAATGCATATACGTCTGACAAAAAGTAGCCTAGCGCTAATACTAGCTTCGTTGCTAGCAGCACCATTACTTATGTACAGCTGTACCCAAACTACAGCGCCCGTCTCTCCATCACCCGAACCCACCGGTCAAACTCTATCCGGTTCCATCAAAATCATCGGTTCAAACACGGTGACTCCTCTCAGCTCATTGTGGGCAGAAGAGTTCATGAGACGATACCCTAACGTACACATAGCGGTGAGCGGCCCTGGCTCTGGAGCTGGTATAGCAGCCCTGATCGACGGTACTACCGACATATGCCAAGCATCTCGACCGATGTCACAGAAAGAGGTCGAAAAGGCCAAAGGGAAGGGAGTCGATCCTTATGAAATCAAGCTGGCCAGCGACGGGCTACTTTTTATAGTGCACCCGTCTAATCCTGTATCTGAGCTAACAATCGCTCAACTATCGGGGATATATACTGGCCAGATAATCAACTGGAAGGAGCTGGGTGGTAAGGACTCCCCGATAGTAGCCTTAGCCCGCGACACCAACTCAGGTACCCATGTATTCTTCAAAGAGCACGTTGTGCAGATGGAGGGGCTACCAACAGCTAACAAGCAGCTGGAATATGGGTCGCGGGTGCTCTTTCTACCCTCGACAGAAGCAGGCATTGCAGAAGTATCCAAAAACGAGAACGCCATATTCTACTCCGGGCTGGGCTATGTGACCAAACAGGTAAAAATTGTCGCCATCAGAAAGACCACCGGCGAACCAGCAGTCTTGCCCAGCGTAGATACAGTGCTCTCCAACACCTATCCCATCTCACGACCCCTCTTTTTCTATACCAATGGTGCGCCAACAGGTCTGATCAAATCGTTCATCGACTACTGTCTCTCAGATGAAGGACAGAAAAAAGTAACAGAAGCAGGTTACGTTCCACTACCAAGGTCAAAATAATTGCCAGCAAGCAAAGTCTTCACAAATCGAGCCCAGGGCATAACCGTCGCTTCTAGAACCAGCTTGAAGCGACGGTTACGCTTGGGTGAAAAAACGGTCGAGGGGTTACTTTTCCTCTGCGGATTGTCTGCTGTGATAGTACTCTTGGGCATCGTTGGCATTTTGATAAAGGAGGGCACACCAATATTTACTTACTCGCCGCCTTGGCAATTTTTCTTCGGTACCAAATGGTATCCTGTCTCTGATCCTCCAACATTCGGTATCCTACCCTTCTTACTCTCTACTACAATGATTACGGTTCTGGCTACAGTCATGGCGGTGCCCATCGGAGTAGGCTGTGCTGCTTACTTAGCAGAAGTAGCACCAGCCACCGTCAGGGAAATAATAAAACCGGTTATCGAATTACTTGCTGGCATACCATCGGTGGTAATGGGTGTCATCGGTCTACTGCTACTTTCGCCGATGGTGCAAAGTGTCTTCAATCTGAATACAGGACTGTGCGGCCTTACCGCCGCAGTAATGCTCTCGCTGATGAGCCTCCCTATCATCGTCAGCGTCTCAGAAGACGCCTTGCATGCCGTGCCTAAGGAATTCAAAGAGGCGTCCTATGCGTTGGGGGCTACAAGATGGGAGACAATCAGACACATCTGTGTTCCTGCTGCATTGTCCGGCATCACCGCAGCCATTGTACTAGGAGCAGGCCGCGCCATCGGCGAGACAATGACCGTTCTAATGGTAGCCGGTGGGGCACTGGCAATGCCGTTATCGCCTACAGATCCCATGACACCGATGACAGCCGCTATCGCATCCGGTATTGGCAATGCAGTCCGTGGCGGCTTGCAGTACCAGGCGCTGTTCGCTATCGGCCTGATGTTATTTCTGCTTACCTTAGCCGTTAACTTGATAGCAGAGAAAGTGCTGGAGCAACAAAAAAGGAAATTTGCACTGTAGAAAGAGTCTATGGAAGAAACTCCGTTCTCTATACCGGTATACGTTGCCTTCATAGTCTATTTGGTTGCCAGTCTCGTGGTCATCCTGCTGGCCATTACCAAAGCCAAGATGACACGGTGCGCTTCAGAACGCACTGCATTTGCCTTTTTAGGTATAGCCACAGCGATAGCCACGGTACCCGTGCTTTTCATAGTTATCTATATGGCGATAAACGGAGCTACAGCATTAGGGTGGGACTTCCTGACACAGCCACCTTCACAGGCAGGTCGAGAGGGTGGCATCCTGCCAGCGCTAATAGGCACCTTCTATCTGATGCTCGGAACCCTTTTCTTTGCCCTTCCTGTTGGAGTGATGTCAGCCATCTATCTCACCGAATATGCCAGGGACAGCTGGACCACCAGGCTGATCAATACATCGATAGCAAACTTGGCCGGTGTGCCCAGTATAGTATTCGGGCTTTTTGGACTGGCGGTATTCGTCATGGCATTTCGCTTCGGCCTGTCTTTACTTGCAGCCAGCCTTACTCTGGCCTGCCAGGCGCTGGCAATGGTTATCACCTCTTCCAGAGAAGCCATCCTGGCCGTGCCTAAAGAATACAGAGAGGGTAGCTTAGCCATAGGAGCAACAAAATGGCAGACAGTGAGATACGTAGTACTGCCAGAGGCATTTTCCGGTATTATTACCGGAGTCGTCCTGGCTATAAGTCGCGCTGCTGGAGAAACAGCACCGATAATGGTCACTGGAGCTGCGTTCCTTCTGCCAGGACTGCCAAACTCGCCCTTCGAACAGTTCATGGCACTTCCCTACCATCTGTACACGATAGCTACTCACGTCCCGGGTGTACCTAAAAGCACCATCTGGGGGACAGCCTTAACCTTAGCGATGGTGGTACTTTCATTCGATATCCTTGCCGCTACCATTAGATTCAAATCACGACAAAGGAGGTCGAGAGCTTAAAAAGTGGACCGCGTGCTACACCAAAAGGGATCTGCCACCATAAACAACCGCACCGTAAAACTGAACATTGAAAACGTGAACCTGTACTATGGCTCCTTCCAAGCATTGAGGAACATCAGCTTGCAGATTCCAGACCGTGCCATCACAGCCATAATAGGGCCCTCCGGTTGTGGCAAATCGTCTCTGCTGCGCCTTCTCAACCGCATGAATGACCTGATCCCGAATACGAGAGTGGAGGGAGACATCAAATTGGATGGCGTCGATATCTACGGAACCAATGTAGATGTTGTCGAGCTACGGAAAAGGGTGGGGATGGTTTTCCAAAAACCCAACCCTTTTCCCATGTCAGTCTTTGAAAACGTAGCCTATGGTCCCAGACGGCACGGCGTCAAGGGACACTCCCAGTTAGAGATAATAGTGGAAAAGAGTCTCAGGCAGGCTGCGCTATGGGACGAGGTTAAGGACAAACTGGGACAATCGGGATTATCGCTTTCCGGAGGGCAACAACAAAGATTGTGTATCGCACGTGTACTAGCAGTACAGCCTGAGGTCATCCTCATGGATGAGCCGTGCAGCTCCCTCGACCCGTTAGCCACCCTCAAGATCGAGGACCTCATGAAAAGTCTGGCACAAGACTACACTATTGTTGTTGTTACCCACAACATGCAGCAAGCGGCTCGAGTATCAGATATGACAGCTTTTATGATGATGGAGTACGACCGGTGTGGTGTGCTGGTAGAATATGGGCCTACACCACAAATTTTTACAAATCCCAAGGACAAGCGTACCGAAGATTATATTACCGGACGATTCGGATAAACATAACTTGGGGGCAACTGATGGGAAATAAGAACTAACTTTCACAGGAAATTGAGAGAAATACAAGATGACATTCTGGTCATGGGTGACATGGTTGGAAAGGCCATCCTGCGCTCTGTGGAGGCACTCAAAGACAGGAACCTAGACCTTGCCCGCAAAATAATTGCCGACGATGAGAAAATAAACGATAGACGTTTCGAAATTGAGGAAAAGTGTGTTCAGCTTATAGCTACCCAACAGCCGATGGCGAGTGACCTGCGCGTTCTAATCACCGTTTTGCATATCGTGACCGAGATCGAAAGGATGGGTGATTACGCAGCTGGAATCGCGCGCATTGTCATCATGATCGGCGACGAACCACCCATCAAACCGTACATAGACATCCCACGCATGGCAAACCAAACTGTCGATATGCTTCACCGCAGCTTGCGAGCCTTCATAGAATATGACGCCGAAACAGCTAAAAGCATCGCAGCCGAAGATGATACCATAGACCATTTGTATGACCAGGTCTTTAGAGAGCTGCTTACCTTCATGATGGAGGACCCGAAGACCATCACCAGGGCCACCCGCCTAATATGGGTGGCACACAACCTCGAGCGCGCCGCCGACAGGGTAACAAACATATGCGAACGGACTATCTTCATGGTTACCGGAAAGATGGAGGAGACACAATCTTTAAGGCGCTTCAATACTACAAGTTAGAAACCTAAAGTGCGCGCTGCCATTTCAGCTAGTCTGACAAAGCTCCCCGGTACAATACCTAGAACCAGCACAAGCAGACAACAAACCAGAACTGCTGCACGTAGAGCCCATGAGGAAGGTACCCGCTCCAACGATTCTGTGACACCCAACCACATAACCTTCACCACCTTGAGGTAGTAATATGCTGAAATACAGCTGTTTATCACTGCCACAATTACCAACCACAGCAGCCCATGCTGCACCGCGGCACTGAAGATGTACACCTTTGCTATCAGGCCGGCAGTAGGTGGTAGCCCGATTAAAGAAACCAGACATAGAGTTAGCGCCAGTGCCAGAACCGGGGCCCTCTTCCCCATTCCAACATGGTAAT
>FWPV01003891.1_pt1 | contig 32895 bp, 16 predicted proteins | sample 2228371 | NCBI WGS metagenome assembly FWPV01 (sample SAMEA103939776, study PRJEB20133) | metagenome
CTCCGCCGATGCCGCCGCCGAAGCCGCCGCGGCCGCCGCCGCCACCGAAGCCGATCTGGCCGGCACCCTCCTCACCGGGAAGGGTGATGTCCTGGCCGCTCTCCAGCGTGGGATCGGGCGCGATCTGCGTGGTCGGAATCGCCGCGTACGTCGGCCGCTCCAGTCCGCGCACCAGGTTCTTGTACTCCGGGCGCTTGTCCAGCCTCAGGCGACGAGCCATGGCCGCGCGCTCGAGAGCCAACGTGGTGCTCTCCGGAATGCCGAACAGCACTTGGTCGTAGACCGCCTTGGCATCGGCCCGGATGAGCCGGATCTTCTTCACCGTGCGGGGTGCCGGAGCGACCGTAGCGGGCTGCTCCGCCACAGGCTTCGGGTCCGTGGGCTTCTCCTTGCTGATCACGAACACGCCGTTCGCGTCCCGTCGGAAGTGCACGCCCGCCGCTTGGCACACGTATCGGATGGCATCCTCCACCGTAGCCTGATGCAGCGTGAGCGTCACCCTCGGGAACGGCGTGTCGCTGGGCACGATCACGAACTGGACGCCCGTCTGCTTCGTGAGCATCATCGTCGCCATCACCAGATCGGCGTCTTTGAGGCTCAGATCGACGCGGACGTCCGAAGCCGGGTCCTGTGCGCGGGCGAGGGTCGCCGCACAAGCCAGCGCGGCGACCGCAACCCCCGCATTCCTGAGTTTCGACCAATGGAATAGCATGCTCTTCTCCTTACCCTATCCTGTCAGCCCCGCAGATTCCTCTCCTAGAATCCGCGGCCGCCGCCGAATCCTCCACCGAAGCCGCCGCCGCCCCGGTTGCTACCGCCGAAGCCGCGGTTGCTGCCACCGAAGCCACGGTTGCCGCCGAAGCCGCCGCCCGTGCTGAAGCCGCCGCCACCGAAGCCGCCACCGTAGCCTCCGTAACCGCCACCGCCGTAGCCGCCATATCCACCGCCGCCGTAGCCGCCACCATAGCCGCCACCGTATCCACCGCCGTAGCCGCCACCGTAACCGCCGCCTCCCTTCGAGAGCGTGCTCCACTCCGGCTGAATCGTCGTGTCGGTGCTGCTCTGGAGGATCAGCAGCATGATCAGATATGGGTCGGCGCTCCGGACCTTGATCCGGCGCACAACCTTCTTCTCCTCCGGAACGTTCTGCTGCTCGCCGGGAGTGGTCTCGATCGTCGGCTCCTGCCGCCGGATGATCCGGTAGATGCCGGCCTCCACGCGGTAGGTCGCGTCAACCTGCTTCAGGATCGCCTGGAGGGCCGTCTCGAACGGCACGTCCTTCAGGCTCACCGTCACGGTGCCCATAACGTCCGCGTCGATGGTGAACGAAACGCCGACGCTGCGGAAGAGCGCCTTCAGCGCATCCCGCACGTCCGCCGACTCCAGCTCCAGATTGGGAATCCGCCGATCGCGGGGATCGTCCTGGGCGAATGCCGAGGGAACCAATCCGCCGAATAGGCCGAGCCCAAAGACGGTCGCCAGCGCCAGTGTTCTCAATCTCATTGTCTAAACCTCCAAAAGAAGGATGCTTTTCCTCGTGTCGCGTTACAGCCAGTCTATGAATCTTCCTACGTTCGCCTCAGAAATCCACCGGCCCGCTCGGTCCCATGCCGGGCCCCATCGGTCCGCCGATTCCTGGTCCCATCGGCCCGCCGGGAGGCATCATTCCGCCGCCGGGCCGACCCGTCGGACCGCCGGGAGTCCCGCCACCCCCGCCCGGGGTGCCGAGCTCCAACGGGCTCGCCAAGGGAACCAGAACCTCGCTCGGCCGCTTCTTCGGATCTCGCTTCAAGATCGCCTTCTCCGTATCGATCGAGGCGACGGTCCACTCCCCGAGCTTGCTGCCTGCCCGAGCGAGTTGGACTCCCTTGCCGTCGCCCATGTCGATGAGGATGAGAACGGCGCCGTTGCTCACCACGACGCCCGCCAAGCGACGAACGGGCTGAGGCTCGACGGCCACGATCTCCTCCATCTCCTCTGCGGGCGGAGTCCACACCGTCATGAAGCCCCCGGTCTGCAGGAACCGAGCCGCCGCCTGATCCTTGTCGAACTTCGCCTCGACCGGAAGCAGCGAGAAGGGATCGGGACGGCTGGGGAAAACCTTGGAGGCCACCAGCTTCTTCAGGTTGTCCGTCGAGGTGTTCGGCTCCACGGGCACCCCTGCCGGCGCATTCGGCTTCTCCTCGGCGAGCTTCTGATACTTCGACAGACTGACGGACGCAGTGGGAGTATCTTGGGCTTCCGGCGCACCCAAGAGACCGCACCCCGTGATCGCCAAGGCCGATGCCGCTCCCAGAGCCAACTTCCTTGCTTCCATCGCCATTGTTCCCTTCACCTCGACGGGGCGGCCGACGGAGCCGGCGGCTTCGCGCCCCCAGCCGCCGACGGTCCCGACATGCCCGCCGGAGGCCCCATCGGCACTCCGCCCGGAGGGCCACCCATGCCTGCGCCGGGAGGTCCGAACATTGCGCCGAAGCCCGTCGGCCCGCCGAAACCTCCTCCGGTGGTCGTCGCGCCGCCGGATTCATTGACGCTGCCGAACAGCTTCTGACCCCGGATGTAGCCCACGAGCGTCAGCTGATACGTGCCCGTAAGCACTGGGGTCGTGCCCGTGAAGGCCAAACCGTCCACCACCGCCAGATAGCCGGGCATGTTGCGCCAGGCCCGCACGTTCGCGCAGATCTGCTCGTAGGTCCCTTGCACCGTGACGGTGCCCAGATCGAAGATCACGACTGGGAACGGAATCGCCGGGAAGTTGAAGTAGCTGGCCAGCAGACCGGTCGAGTGCGCCTCCGGGAACGGCACCAACGGCCCGTTGATGACCTTCACTCCGCCCTTCTTCAACTGGCGGTTGACTGCCGCCTGCACGCTGTTGCGGAACTTGCGAGCATCGATGGCAAGCTGCCACGGGTTGACCGAGATGTCGATCCCACCGGCGGCCACGGAAGCGGGGGGCGTGTGCGCGGCGACGATCCGGCTCCACTGCTGCGTTCTCTCCTCGCGCAGACGCAGGGCCTCCTTTACCCTCTCTTCGGCTCTCTTCGCCTGTCCGACGATCTCTTCGCGCTGGTCCGCCAGCTGCCGCTGGTACTCGGCGTTCTTCATGTTCGGCAGGTAGAAGTGGAACAGGCCGAACGACAGCACGACCAGCGCGAGCGAGACCCCGATGACGATGTAGACGTAAGGGCTGATCTTCATGAGCCGCTCCTACTCCTCCTCCATACGGCCGGCGGCGCCTCCCGGACCGCCAACTCCGGGAACGCCGGCCCCCGGAGGTCCGAACATGCCGGGCGGGCCGAACATGGATCCGCCGCCCGCCGGTGTGCTCGTGGCCCCTGCCGAGGAGGACGCCCTCGCCGCGTTGGCCAAGGTGCCCCGCACATCCGGAGCCTGCAGTTTGCCGGGCATCACCACGGTCACCGTCACCTGCGACCAGTCGGGCATGGCTCCCCGCAGACCCGGCTCGTCCGCTCCGAAGTTGCCGACGCCGACATAGTCCGTGCGGCCGCCCCGGGCGATCAGAGCCTGCAACCGGTCCAGCGGGTCATCCGGCAGCGGCTGCTCGCCCTGGCGGATCGGCCTGCCCGTCTGGTCCGTTTGGCTCAGGTTCGGAACATACGTTTCCACCAGCTGGAAGCCCGACCTGCTCACCGATCGAACATCCGGAATGCGGTTCAGCGCCAGCATCAGGTTCGCGTACTCCTCCTGGGTCTTCAACACTCCGGAGAGGGTGAGCGTCACCGTCTCCGCGTCGATCGGCGAGGCCGTCATGGACGTGACGCGGAAAAACGCCGGGATGTAACGCCGGACTGAATCGTAGAAATCTGGATACGCCGCGCAGTGCTCCTGCATCGCCTTGGCAAGCTCCACGTTCAGAACCACCGTCTGCGCGCTGGCAGTGATGGTGTCGGCGAGCTTGCTCAGCGCCACCACGTCGCTGGCTGGCTTCTCGAGCGCCTCCGCCCGAGCCTTCTCGCGCTCGTAAGCCTGCTTCGACACGACCATCATGCCTAGGCTGGCGAGCACGCTCAGCAGGAGGATCAGCACCATCAGGACGATGGCCACCTTCGACTGCTTTCCCTTGCTGACGTATGGCGGCAGGAGGTTGAGCTTCATTCTTCTTCCCTAAATCAGAACAGGATGTATAGGCCGTTGCCGATCGCCACGACGAACTCTCCACGCCGACCATCCAGCAACTCCGGATCGGCCTTGCGGGCGTTCACGGTGAGACCCTGGAACGGATCCAGCAGCTCGCAACCGAGTCCCAGCGAGCTCCCGAGATACTCCGGCAATCCCTTCAGCTTGGCCACACCGCCGAAGAGCCGCAGACGGTCCACCTCGCCGCCCTTGCTGCGGAAGTAGTCCAGCGAGCGACGGATCTCTGCCACCAATTCCTCCAAGGCCGGGCGGAATCCATCCAGGATCCGCATCGTCTCCGGATTGCCCAGCGGCTCCGGGGCAGCCGAGTGCTCGGGAGCCGGTTCGAAGCCTCCGGTCGCGCCCGCGTCCGGCTCGAAGGCGGAGGGCTCGGGCTCGGGAGCGAACGGGTTGTAGGGCTGCAGAGGCTCGCCAGCCATCGATCCCGGAACCGAAAACGGGTCAGGCGGCGCCTCCGCGACGTACCCGCGCGGGATCTCGGCTCGGGTCCGCAGAATCTCCTCCGCCTCCGCCGCGCTCACGTTGAGGTTGCGCGCCAGCTCCTGGGAGAACAGCTCTCCACCCACCGGCACCTGCCTGGGCATCAGCAGGTTGCGACCACGATAGATGTTGATCCCGGTGGTCTTGTGCCCGATGTCCACCACGCAGGACACTTCCGTGGGGTTGACGCCGGAGATCGCGAGCATGCGCGCCACCGCGGTGGGTTCCACGTCGATGGCCGCGAGCTGCTTGCCCGCCTTCTTGATCGCGCTGATCAGCGTGTCGACCGCGCTCTGCGGCGAGATCGCCAGGACCACGTCCATGTTGGCCGCGTTGGGATCTTGGTCGTCCAGCTTCGCGTAGGCGCTCTGGACGGTGCTCTCGGCGAAGGGGATGTTCCGGCTGATCTCCCACTGCATGTGCTCCGCCAGCTCGGTGTCGTTCATGCGTGGGACCTCGAGCGTGCGAACGAGAACCGACGCCTGGCCGGCGATCGACACGACCACGTTCGGGGACGAGGCTCCGATGGAGGCCAGAAGCTGCTTCAGAGCAGCGCCGACGTTGTCCGCGTTGAAGACTCCGGTGTGGTCCACGCTATCGGCAGGGGTCTCGATCGCGCCGAGCGCCGTGACAACCGGCTGTCGCCCTTGGTTCCGCACCTCGGCGACCTTGATGGTCTTGCTCCCGATGTCGATGCCCAGCGCGCTGCTCAGCTTCTTGGCCATAAACCCGATCCTGCGCCTGCCTAGAGGCGAGCTAATGTTACTACCAGCCCGTCCAACCTGTCAACCAAGTTGACCCTCACCCTACTTGGACGCAACCCGCGCCTCATTCGGTTCGCCTTCCTATGCTTTGGCGCGGGCGGCCCGTCCCGCCGCCCGCGCCCGACTGTCCTTCGTCTTCCTCGAGGCTACCGCGTCGCCGGGATTGGTGCGAAGCGCGGAGCGAGCGTCTGCAGGTAGATGTCCGGGACACCGGCCCTGGTGCTGGTCCAGACCATCCAGACGAGTCCCGGGCGGCGGCTGCCGATCGCTCCCGCCGGATCGAACGGATCCAGGCTGAGGAACGGCGAGCTCTCGTTCACCGGTTGCGCGATCGGAATCGGGAACTCCTCCTGCTCCGGCACGAGCCCGACGGTGTACGTGGCCGCTGGGACGGTCACCGGCACGCCGTCCTCGGTCACACCCTGGAAGGCGATCGAGACGCTCCGTCCCTCGTCGGCGTCGGTGAAGTACACGCGTCCGCGTGCAGGATCGATCTGGTACGCACCCGTCGCACCCACGACTGCCAGTGACACGATGGTGCCGTCCGGGTTGGTGAGGACGCCTGCGGGAAGCTGCACGCCGAGCCGGAACGACCGCAGGAACGGCCTGGCGGACTGCCCGCCGCCCGCCGCCGAGCGACCATAGGCGACCAGATACCGCGAGGTCCGGATCGTGTCGGTGTCGGCGTTGGTCACCCCGGAGCCGCCGGGCCGGACCCAGTAGCTGGCGTCGGCGATCAGGCGGTTGTCGAACAGCACGTTGGGCGTCGAGTGCGAGGTCGTCTGCCCAGCGCCGCTGATCCGCAGCGCGAACGGCTGGTAGGTGAGCAGCAGCACGGCCTTCTGGTTGGGTGTCGCCGTTCCGAAGCGCACCGTGCCCGAATTGGGGTCCAAGGTCACTCTGCCACCCAGGCGCGACTCGAACGTGATGATCCCGGTGGTGGGGTCAACCCGCCGAGTGTTCGGAACCTCGAGGTTCGTGCTCACGCCGTTCAGGCTCTGCCACAGCTGCGGGGCGAACCGCAGGTTCCAGCTGACGCCCTGCGAGCGGTAGACGCCCGGTCCCACGGCCTCCAGCACCTCATTCTGGCGGGGTGCGAACGCCGCGAGACGCACCGGGGCGCCGCTGGCATCCGCGACCATCCTGGCCAGGAAAACCTCGCTGTTCGGGCGGCCGCGGAGCTTCCCGGCGAACGCCATCTCCAAGATCCGGGTGCCCGGCGTCAGGGTGAACCCGCCGGCGGGCTGCGGCGCACCCGTGTAGATGCGGGCCGACACACTGGGAGAGGAGAGCTCCTCGAAGCCGGAGCCGAGCGACACGGTGCGGATCGGAGACCACCGATCGTCGATGTTCGAGACCGACGGGTCGTAGGTCGTGTAGGACACCTGCGATCCCCCGCCGGTGGTCGCGGCGAAGAACACCGTGGCGCGGTTGCCGGTCTGCACCACGCTCAAGCGGGTCTTGCGGATTCCGGGGTCGTCCTTGGTCGCCCGAATCGCCGCACCCACGGTCGGCACTCCGGCTGCGGAGACGGAGACCGGGGCCAGGAAGATCCGGCTCTGGTTCGCCCTGCCGTTCAGCGTCTGCACCTGCGCCTCGCCGACGAACGCGAGGTAGGCGGTACCAAGGTCGCTGCCGGAGAACGGGTCTACGAAGCCCAGCGACGGCAGCGTCGGCAACCCGAACTTCATGGTGCTCATCACTACGGACTGGTTGTTCGCCGTGTCAACCCCGAAGAGCGCGTCGGCCGCCGCTTGGTTCGGAACGTTCGGATAGGGCGCATCGGCTGGCTGGGAGAACCACCGCTCCGACGTGGCGGGAACGAACCAGTTGAGGTCGCGCAGGTTGTTGGGACCCGTCACGGCGGCGGGAGTAGTGCCCCGCAGCGTCGACAGGAAGATCCGATACGCCTGATCCGTAGGCGCGTCCGCTCCCGGCTGGGCGTCGCCGAACGAAGACCGCGGAGAGGCCCAAGCCACCAGCAGGCTGCCGTTCGAGGCCCGCGCCACGGTCGGCTGGAGGTTCGGATGCACGAACCGCTCCGAGCCGGACACGATGTCCTCCACCATCGGCGCCGAGTAGCGGGTCGGCGCGTTCGTCAACCGGCCCTCGCGGACGGTGAACCGTAGCGTGAACGTCGGATCGGAGTAGGCCTCGAGGCCCGCCCCGTACTGGTCCAGGCTCAGGGCCTGATTGGCCGGGTAGGTCGGCGTGCGGACCTCATTGATGACGCGCATCACCTGCTGGTACACGCCGCTCGGCATCCCAAACGGAACCGTGACGGCCACGCTGGGCAGGTACGGATCCGGAGCCGTGGACGACAGCTTCCCTTGCGCCACGCCGGTGACCGGGTTAGCCCGCCGCGTGGCGTTCAGGTTCAGTTCGGTGCCCACCCGATCGCCCGGCCTGGCCTTCTGGAGCACCACGTTGGGGTGCGGGTTGCCGTTGTCGTCCGTCAGCACCCATCGGGCGTCCGGGTCCAGGCTGGAGAACACGTTGGCCGAAGCCTCCAGCCACGCGGCATCGTGGTTGGTGGTCGAGTAGATCGGCCATGGGTTCAGAGGGCCGGACAGCAGCTGCGTCGCCTTGGCCAGACGCAGGTTCAGCAGGTTCACGTTGCCCTCGTTGACCACGCTGAACGGCTTGAACAGGTCTCGGAACGGCCCGGAGAGCGGACTGAGCGGAGAGGCCGGATCCCACGGCGCCAAGGGGCTGAATCCAGCACCGATCGGCAGCATGCCGGCATCCACCACGGGCGTCTTCACGGAGAAGCGCTCGTCGACGTCCACGGGCGACGCCAGCCGGAAGCTGCGGTACGCCTCGCGCAGGCCTGTGCCCAGGTCCAGCCTGCCGTTGCCGTTGCTGTCCACCAGCACGAACAGCCTGCCCGCGTAGCCCGCCGGAACGTCCGCTCCCGCCGAATCCTGTAGGACGGTGGAGTTCGGCGGCTGGAACCGCGGAACCTCGACCACGAAGTCGAACGGCGTCGGGTTGAGCGTCCGCTGGCTCGGAACGGGATTGGCCTCGTCGGGGAACGACGGCGGGTTGAGGCTCACGCCCGCGAACAGCGGGTTCTCCGCCGCTCCGAACACCGATTTGGTGACGCGGATCGCGCCCGCGCCGATGTCCGGGTAGTCCAAGCTGTCGTTCGGGAACCGCGAGGGCAGGTCCTCATAGTTCGGGAACAGCGTCGAATCCAGCGGGAACAGCACCGCGCCGACGCCTCCCAGCCAGCCCAGCGACCGCGCCTCGACGCGGACGTTGTCCAAGCCTCTGCCGGGGCCGCGCAGCAGCCGCATCAGACTGCGGTCGACGACCGAGATCGTGACGCCCGAGCTCTGTCCGTGCGCCACCAGCCCCACGCTGGCCAGCAATCGGTTCTTCTGAGTTCCGGGAACGTTCGAGCCGTTGATCAGGTTCTCCGCGTCGGACGGGTTCACCGAGTAGCCGACCGTCCGGAGGCTGTCGGCGGGGTTGGTGATCACCAGCGCCAACGGGTTGGCCACCTTGAACGAGCGCACGGAGTTCGTCGGGTCGAGGTTCACCGTCTGCTGCTGACCGTTGTCGTTCAGTGACCGGGTGGTGATCGTGGCGGTCACGCTGCCGTCGCCGGGGGGCATCGCGTTCGCCCCGCCCGGCTGGATGGCGAAGTCGATCACCGCGTACCCGTCCAGCCTCGTGCCGTCGCTCGCCGTCGGCGGGTTCGAGCCGGACACGATCGGGAACTGCCGGCTCTCCACCGAGATGGTTCTGGCCGCGGATCCCTGGCCCGTGAACAGGAAGTTCACCGACGGAGGAGGCACCGTGTCCCCGTCCGGCGTCTGGGTGGCGTGCGGATACCGGTAGACCAGAACGTAGATCCGCTCGCCCCACTCGAACGCCAGCGGACTGCCGCCGACCTCCGTCGCCGCGTCCGCCGCAGCGAAATCCATGGTCCCAGCCCGCAGCTGGCGGTACGTCGCCTGGTCGATCAGCTTGATCCTGGCCTCGCGGAAGTTGTCCGCAACCGGATTGTTCTCGACCACTCCCTCGGACCCAGGCGGCTCGCCGGGGGTCAACAACCCGACGTCGTCGTTGAACGCGTACAGGAAGCCCTTCGTGTCGGCGACGGTGAGCCAGTTCCTTCCAGCGGCGGCATGGCCTGTGAGGCCGCCTGCGAGCACGTACTCCCAAGCCCTCCGACCGCCGAAGCGGTTGGTCGCCCCCGCCTGGGCGAACAGGGCGACGAGCCTCCCCTCCGCCGTCGGCACGAGCAGGCACGGCACAGGACTCGGCGTGAGAGTCCCTACGTTGTTCAGCACGCGCAAGGTCGTGAACGTCAGACCGCCTCCCGCGAAGCTCGTGGCCAGCTCCGAGGTCTGCCAGCGCACGCTGGCCGCGCCGCCCGAGCCGTTTGCGTCGAAGGCGTAGACCGTTCCGTTCTCGTTCGCGGCGAACACCGTATCCGGCTCTCCGCCACCCAGGAGGACTCCCGGAACCGCGGTCGGGCTGGCGACCCAACCGTCCGTCGGCAGAGAGCTGGTGCCGCTGAAGCGCCAAGCCACCGATCCGTCGTCCACATTCAGGGCTAGGAATTCGCCGTTCTCCTCGTCGACCTTAGGCAGCGTGCCCACGAAGACCTTGCCGAAGGCAACCACCGGGGTGGAGACGATCTCACCCAAGGTCGGTTGGTCGAGCGCAGGGTACTGCCAGCGCACGGTGGTCTTCTTGCCGCTCGAGCCGCGGGCGTCGAGCGCGTAGATCCTTCCCTGCCGGGCCGGAACGATGATCGTCGGCCCCGAGGCCGTGTCGGCGTAAGCGATCGATCCGAGGAAGGCCCCGAGGCTGGACGTGCGCGACGTCGAGGGATAGTCGTCCGGCCAGGTCCAGACTCTGGTCGTGGTGCCGGCTCGGCCGGTGGCCAGGTTCATGTCGCCTCGACCTGCCATGTCGATGCAGTACACGCGGCCGTTGGTGGCGGCGACGTACAGATAGTCCTGCCCGTCGATCCTCTGCACGAGCGCCGAGGAGAGGTCGAATCCCGTGGGCATCTCGGCGACCGGACCCGCGCCGTCCTCGCCGCTCGTCTGGTTTGGGTCCGTCCAGGACGGATCCAGCGGGTCGCGCAGACTCGGATAGGCCCACAGCACGCGCGGGCTTCCGGTCGCCTGCGACTCCACGCAGTAGATTCTGCCATCCTCCGAGGCCACCAGGGTCACGTCGGTGGGCACGGGCGGATCGCCCGGGGCCATGCGGATCAGCGCTCCGTTGACCTGCACTGGGGTGGACTTCACGGCCAGGTCGGGCCCGCTGTTGAACGCCATCGCGTCCGCGTAGGCGAGGCGGCCCTCCAAGGCGTCGTTGGCCTCGGCGCTGTAGTTGAGCACGCGCACCTGCAACGGCGCGGTCGTGCTGTGCCGGAACCTGCGGTTGCCGATGCGCACCCAACGCGCCTGCGAATCCTGGTTCACCTCGACGTCCGTGACCGTCGACCCCTCTCGAATCTCCACGATCGTCCGGCGCGCGAACAGCTGGCCGCTGTTGCTGCCCGCGAGCCACATGCTGATCGCGTATTCGCCGGGCGGAAGGTTCGGCGTGTACCGCACGTCGGACGCCGAGGAGCGGTCCGCCACGACGGTCGCGGCGTAATAGTCCGCGCCCAGGTAACCGCTGGCCGCCGTCTGGGCCGACCAGCCCGGCGGGTTGGGCGTTACCTGGCTGCTGGGAGCGTCGACCACCACCTGCCGACCCGAGTTGTCCGTCGGAGAGAACGTCCAACGCACCGTGCCGGTCTCCAGGTCGAACGAGCGGACCACGCCGGTGGCCACGGTCCGCCCGGTGGAGTCGACGGTGTACTCGTTGCGGGCCGCCACCACGTTGCGCGTCGAGGCGGCGTCCGACAGCATGCCGAGGATCGTGCTGGCGGTGTACGTGCCCAGGATCGGTTCGGCCTTGGCTGCGTCCGCGTACACCAGCGAGACCGTCGCGCCTCCGGACTGGCCCATCAGGCTGCCCGTTCGGTCACGGGGAACGGTGTTGTACAGACGGACGATGAGCGAACCCGTCCCATCGAAGGGGAACAGACGATCCGTGGGAAGGCCACCGTTGCCCAAACGGACCCAGCCAGTGCCGCTGGCCGAGGTGTCCACGATCTCCACGTGCCGCTTCCCGCTGTAGAGCACCTCGAACACGAAGTACCGCTGCGGGTACACCAGGACCGTACCGGGACCGGGATCCAGGTCGGTCGGACCCGTCGGGATCCAGACGTACAGGGCGTAGTTGCGCGCCGTCGTGTCCGACGGCGTCAGGTCCCATGTGAAGCTGCGCGCCGTCCCTGCCAGCGGCACGGTCGGATCATAGTTGTCGTAGTTCGTGAACGAGGCGCTGGGGATGGTGACCGCGTATTCGTACGCGGGGGTGATCGGCCGCACACCGAAGTTCGGCGAGGTGGGGTCGAAGAACGAGGAGATGAGCGCGTCGACCGCCGCGTCCCCGGTTTGAGTGGGCAGGAACACGGAGGATGCCTCGCTGCCGGTGCCCGGCGAGGACCAGCCGGCCGTCTTGGTCGCCAGGCGGGAGGTGTTGTCGCGCACGATCTGGCTGGTGGCCGACGTCAGCCCGCCAGGGTGCCACCACCTCAGGTTCGCCCGACCAGGGCTGCTCACCGATGCCCCAGAGTTGCGGCCGGTGCGCTCGTTCGTGCCCCGGAACGTCTGGAAATCCTGCGCCCAGGACAACGCGCTTCCCCCGAGCAGCGCGCACGCCGCCAGGAGTCCGGCCCAGAGGTGCGATCGTCGTGCCATGGTGCTCACCATCGTTCTCCGTTCAATCTCGGTCGGCGAACACGGGCAGGGTCAGCCCGCGCGTGCCTTGGATCGGCGGCAGTTCGAACCGGACGCTGATGGAGCTGAAGCCCAGGTTCGTCTGCGTGAACTGGAACCCGCTTCCCAGTGCGCCCGGATCCCAGTCGCCATTCAGCTGCACAATCTCCCCCTCGAACGGCTCGCCGTTCAGCTTCCGCCCGAAGTAGCCGTTCACCAGCAGAATCTCGCCCGAGTCCAGCCGCTTGGCGTACATCGGCCGGAGATCCAGCGGGTTGTCGCCCGTGGGCTCGTTGGTCGCCGGGTTGCGGCGCATCACCCGGTAGGCGTTCCGGGGAAGCATCCACACCACCCGCCACTCGGAGCCGGACTTTACGATCTCGTACACGCCGGAGGAATCGGTGAACAGGATCGCCGTGTACGTCCGGGGCCCGCTGCCGTCCAGGTCCAGATAGACGTTCTGCATCGTCACGGAGTTCAGGTTCGTCAGAACCTTCTTCCGTGCGGGAACGGCCGGGCTGCTGAACGAGCCCGACTCCGGGTTCCAGAAGACGTTTGCCGCCACCGCCGGAACGGTGACCTCGTTGATCACCTCGAGGTTCGGACCGTCGAAGAACACGATGCCGCCGTTGCCATCCCGGGCCTCTCGCAGATCCGTGCCCGGTGAGCCGAGGTTCGGAGCGTCCAACCCGAGATCGACCCGGGTGGGTGTGCTTCCACCGATGCCCGCGGCGTAGGCGTACCGTCCGGTGTCGGGGCGGTAGATGCGGGCCAGGGAGGTAAAGCGGAATCCCTTGCCGGAAACCATGCTGGGCGAGTGCCAGTACAGGACACCCAGCGCCGGCTGCGTTCCGCCGGAGGCATCCGTGAACGACACCACGCCGAGCAGTCCGCGGGAAGCCGGGTCCACGGCGTACCGATCCACCAGCTCCACCACCCGGTTGTTCCCGGAGTCCGCCACCAGGTAGTGCACCCAGTATTCGAGTGGCTGAGGATTGCTCACGCCGGTGGGGTTGGCCTTGTACTCGGTCCACCAGACCACGTCGCGGGGGTCACGGAGCTGGAGCGGCGCGTTGGCCACGAAGCCCTCAGGGATGCCGTTCGGATCCAGCACGAAGCGGTCGATGGACCTCACCTCGCGGCCAGACGAGTCGAGCCTGACGATGCGGTTCGAGCCGGCATCCACGACCAGCAAGTCGCCATAGCCGAAGCGGTAGGCGCGAACCGGGCGGACCAGCGGGCGCGCGTTTCCGACGGCGCCCACCTCGACCGACGGGCCGGAGCTGAGCGTGGCCTCGGTAGACCACAGCGCGTTTCCGCTCGGGTCGAACCGCGCCACCCGGCCCTCGTCGCACACCAGGAAGTCCGCTCTGCTGAAGCCCCAGATGCCCTGCGAGCTCCAAGCGAACAGTCCGCCATCGCCACCGACCACACCGTAGGCCTGTGGCGAGACGCCCAGCGTGGTCTGCAACACCCGCACACGGTAGTCATCGAACGTCCGGACGCCGACTGTCTGCGGCCACACCCAGTTCGGGTTTCCTTCGAAGCTGGGCGAGACCTTCAGCTGGTAGAGCTGCTTGTTCCACGGCCGATCCGGATCCGCGAACAGGAACGGGTCGTTCGGGCTGATCGTCGCGTTCAGCGCGGTCACCACGCCGGTTGGTTGCAGCGGAGGGAAGGGCGGGCCGGACAGGATGTTGGGCAGCACGCTGGCACCCGCGAGGTACACGGTGTCGCCGAGGACCGTGGGGGCGCTGAGCGTGTCCAGCCCCGTGAACACCACGTAGAACAATAGTGGCGACCATGTGGAGCCGCCTCTATCGGGCTCAATCAGCTCATCCGGCTGGTTCTGCCGACGCAAGATCACGGGCTGGCTGAGGCTGACCGCGTTGGTCACCGGCCCCCGGTTGCCCGACATGAGCGACAGCATCCGAACCACCCCTCGGGACTGGTTCTGGAAGGAGTCGTAGCGGTACTGAGTCGGCTGGATCGTCGTGAAGACGTTCGGACTCGCCGGGTCCGCGCTCCGGAGGAGGTCCGGCTGCAGCAGCGTGAACGGGCCCTCGATGGCCGGCAGGCGGATCTCGACGTTGCCCGGCTTGGTCTTGAAGGCCATCAGGATCGCGTTCTGGACCACGCCCAGCTTGGTTCCCTTGGCCATCACGAACACGGTGTCCCCGCGCACCGCCGGCGCGCCGACGAAGCGCAGGTTCGTCAGCGGCTGGTTCAGGAAGGGTAGCAGCGTCGTCACCACCGGGTCCCGATCCTGCAGAGTCTCGCGGTACGTGACCGCCGAGGCCTGGTTCAGGTTGATGGTGTGCTGAGGGTACAGGTCGTAGCGGTAGACCAGCTCGAACGAACCCTGGCCCTCCTCGCGGAACGCGAACAGGCTGCCGGCACCCTCGCGGTTGCCGAAGGTCAGGTAGAAGATGCCCTCCGGCCCGAGCGCCACGCCGTCCAAGATCCGTCGTGCCCGGTTCGAGTCGTCGGGCAGGAACAGGTTGCCCCGCACCGCGTTCGGCGTGGCATTGGCCTGGCCCCAGTCGATCGTGTAGTCCACGCGGACGCCGACGGCATTGGGGTCGAGCGACGCTCCGCTCTTCAGGCCGAAGCTCAACAGGCCGGGTGCGATCTGCGACACGGTGCCGTCGAAGATCGCGTCCATCTGCGACGGCGTGTACGGGTCTCCCGTCGCCGCATCGAGCAGCGTCAGCCTCACGCCCAGCGCGTTCCCTGCCCCAGGCAGGTATGCACTCAGGCCCTTCTGCGAGCACCTGAGGGTGACCCGGAGCTGCGTCCCGCCGGCGACCTGGAACGCCACCGGCCTCTCGCCCTTGGCACCGATCCAGATGCTCGTCACGCTGGCCGTGCCGTTCGGTGTTGCGTTGGCGGGGTTGGGCCGCGAGACGACGTAGGCGACCTTGTCCATGCCGCCGCTGTTGTCGGCGATCGGGATGTAGCCGACGGTCGGGCTCGCACCCACCGTGAACATCACGGGCGTGCCGGACTTGCCGATCACCCAGTCGTTGGCGCTCGACACCTTGGCGCCGGTTCCGGGGTTCAACACCCAGAGCCGCCCCGCGTTGTTCGAGGTGGTGTCTGCGACGTAAACGAAGCCCTCGTGGTACGTCGGGGCGTACGGTCCGCGACCCTTGACCGAGGTGTCGGTGACCGACGCGCCGTCCGGCGGCTGCACAGTGTAGAGGGGCGCCATCGAGCCGGATCCGACGATCCTGCCCGCGGCGTCCAGCGTCAGCGCGCGGAACGCGACGATGCGGCCGTTGGCCTCCTGCACGAGAATCTGCTCGCCTGCGAAGGGTCCGCTGGGCACCTCGATGCACAGCGGCGGGCTGATCGGGCCGTTCAGCGCCGCGCTGTGCCAGATCAGATCGGCCCTCAGGCCGAGCGACCGATCGGCGATACCCTCGTCCGCAACGCCGTCGCCGTCCAGGTCGGTGCCCGGGCGGGCGTTGAAGACGTACACCCGGTTGTCGTCCACCGCGACCAGCAGGTTCTTGAACACCGCTGGCGGCACGAAGTTGCCCGATCCAGGGTTCAGTGGCAGCTCCGCGTTGAACCGCTTGAGCAGCGGCGCGTTCACGTCGACCGGGCTGGACCCCGTCTTGCGCGCGCCTTGTCGGAACTGGCGGCTTCCCGACGGCAGGTGGATCATGTTCACCACCAGCTTCGCCGCCGACACGAACGTGCGGTCGAACGTGGGATCCAAGGCCCGCTCCTGCAGATTCGGCGCGAACGAGCCGCCGACCAGCACGCGGTTCAGCGTGGTGGCCACCCCGCGGGCCGTGACCACCAGGAAGCCGTCGCCGATGTGACCGGCGAGCAGAACGGGACCCAGGTTGTCGCCGGCCACCCTGTTGAAGAAGGCGAATTCACCGGGGAGGGAGGCAAGGATCCCGGCCAGCCCGGAGATGCCGTAGTCGCCCAGGCTGAGCGCCTTCAACCCGAGGCCGTTGCTCGACTGCATGGCGTTCAGGTTCTCGGGGGTCAGCGCGTAGGGGTAGCTGAGCAGCGGGTGGAGGGGGTCGAAGCCGCTGTTCAGGCCGAGGTTGGCTCGGTTCTCAACGACGGTCAGCGGGAAGCCGTTGATCGGGTCCACCGAGGTGCCGAGCGGCGCGTTCGGCCCGGGTGCCGAAGTCATGTCGATCCAAAGCACCCCGCCCTTGTCGACGAAGCGCCGGAGCTTCTCGCGCTCCAAAGGGTTCAGGCTCGCCCTCCCATGGGCCGCCACCAGCAACACGTCGTAGTCAGCCAGCATCTCGTCGGTCGCGGTGGCAAGCCGGAACTCCCAGTAAGCCGCGTCCCTCTTGGTGAGCGTGCTCCCTACCGGCGGCACCACGCCTCCGACCACGCCGGAGAGGCTGACCCAGCGGTTGTAGGCGGCCTGCGTCATGGTGCCCATGGCCCTCGGGTTGAAGATGTTCCAGCCAGCAGGCTTGACCGTGGAGTTGGAGTCGAGGTTGTACCAGACGAAGGGAGCGTAGTTGGCCGGCTCTGGGTTGCCGGGTGCGATCTTCTGGCTGTCGAGCAGAACCACGCCCGCGCGGATGGGCACCGACTTCTGGGCGAAGTTCGTCGGGCCGCCGAAGGCGAACCCCGCGGCGAGGATCCCGATCGTCGTCAGCGCTGTGCTCAGCTTCACGGATTCACCTCTCCAAAGTAGGCGAGCGTCGGACTGACCGGCAGGCGCGGCATCGGCGGCAGAGGCCGTCCGAACTCGTCCGTGCGGACGTACGGCGAGTTCGGGTCGAAGCCGCCCGCGCGCCCCGTGGCCAAGGCCGGGTCGTACGCGAGAATCAGGTTCGGAACGGCGAACGTGTCGGGGTCATCCAGATCGAAGCCCTCGGGCACGTGCACCCACGGAATCCTCCGGCCGGTCGCGCCGATCTCGCGCGGGATCCAACCCCACTTGCGCAGCCACTCCGCCTGCTGGCTGATCGGAACCGGCATGTTCTGGCTGACCGAGCCGACCAGCACCACGCGCACATCCAGAGGCTCTCCGTAGAACGGGGTGCCGGGCATCGAGCCGAACGCCTCCAGACGGGCCTGGTCTCGCTCGGCCTGGGTCGCGCCGAGCGTCTGATAGCGCTCCCGCGTGTCGTTCGGGTTCGGATTGAACCACGGCCCGGGAATGACGAAGAACGATCCCTGCTCGGCGTACACCGAGGCCTCGATGCGCACGTCGTGCGGCACGATCGCGGCCCGGGCGAGCAGGTAGTCGTTGGTCGCTTCGGTCGCGGTGGAGGCCGTTCGGATGGTCACGTCGTTGGTGCCTTGCAGGAACGCCGTGAACCGACCGATCGGCTCCTGGGCGTTCATCTCGAAGTCGCCCACCGTGAGGGCGGTGCCGTCCAGCAACCGGAAGTCGGTCGTCTCGAATTTGCTGTACCTCTGCCAGTTCTCCACGCCGAGCCCGAACAGCGGCGCCCAGCCGGGTGTGGAGTAGCCCGGGGTCACGTAGCCCGGCCCAAAGACGTTGGTGGCGGCGTTCGTCGGCGTGAGCGGGAACAGCAGCGACGAGTCGCTGATCCCGTAGTTCACGTCCGCTCGGATGTACGTCGTCGGCGCCGGACCGTCGTCCATCGTGTGCGTGAGCAGCATGCTCACGGGAATCGGGTCTCCGTTGTTGCCCGAGGTGCTCGCGAACTCGCGGTACAGCTCGGCGAACGGTCGCCACGAGCCTGGATCGCGCCGATTGCCGCCGGGCGTGTCGGGCGAGAGCAGGAACTCCGTCCGCAGGGTGATCTGTCCATCCTCGGCGCGCAGCCGAACCGGATTCAGGGCCGTCGCCGCGGCAGCCTCGTTGACCTCCTCGAGCTCCTGCCCTACGGTCGGCCCGAAGAACTGCGTGGTGTTCACCGCCACGTAGTCCTTGGCCATCAGCATCAGCGCCGAGCGGCTCGGCCGGTTCAGCCTGCCAGAGGGCGTCACCACTCCCTTGGTGATGCTGCCCTCGATGTAGATGGTGCCCATCGACACGATCGTCAGCTGCCGGTCCGTCGGGATCACGCCGCGCACACGCACGTTGCCCTCGAAGAACAGCAGGCCGTTGAACGGGAATCCGGCGGCGTAGTTCGGCGTGTCCGAGTTGAAGTTCGCTCCCGGCGTCAGCGAGTTGATGATGTACGGCACGCCGCCAACGTCGCCGATGCGGAACCGAATGCCGGTGAGACCCGAGTCGCTGCCGTCCTCGTTGCGCCAGGTGCGCTGGTTGTCCCTCGCCCCGGCCGGCCGCCTCGAACCGTCGCGCACGATGATGAACCCGTCCGGCAGGAGCTGCACGAACGCTCCGGGCGGCACGTAGAACGGACCCTTCCAAGCCGATCCCGCCCTGCCGTTGTTCGGGTTCAGCCAGTCGTCGACCAGCGCCTCCTCGGTGCCGACGTCCTCCCTCGCATCCGCGGTGGACCGGACCTGCACGTCGTAGCTGTTGTTCACGTACACGCCCCGGCCATGGCCGAACCTTCCGCTGTTGCCGGAGCCGACGAGCCGCCCGCTGTTCCGCGTCGCGACCAAATACCGGTTGAGGCCGGTGTCCGGATCGACCATCGTCACCCGCGGGGGCTCCTTGCGGATCATCGCCCGGATGTTGCCGTCCGCGTCGGCCTGCTGCAGACGGTCGCGCAGGAGGCCTCCCAACGTGGAGAAGGCGGCGCTACGGCTCGAGAGGCTGGGGGCTGTTCCGTTGCCCAGCGAGAAGCTGCCCGTCACCCAGGAGGATCCGTTCCAGTCGGCCGCCAGGATGTTCAGCCGGCTATCGTCGTCCGCGCCCCGAATGAGGCCGTTGACCAGCACGCCGTCGCCCAGACGGGGATTCAGGTACAGGTTGACGTCGCCGTGCAGCACCAGATCGGCGTTGCTGACGATCGAGCCTCCTCCACCGACCGGGTTCGGGAACGGAACCGGCGAGGGGCCGATGGTGTAGACCGAGTCCAGCCCTCCGAGCTGGATCGGCACCCGCACCGGGTTGCCCTCGTACAGCGCTCCCAGCTCCGCAGGGACCCCTATCTCGGCCGGCCGGCTGACGTTGTCGAGATTCGTGATGTACAGCGCGCTCTCGATGATGCCGATCGAGGCGAAGGCGATCAGCTTGCGGGAGCCGACGAAGCGGTTGTCCCGATTCTTCATCTCGCCGAGCGTTCTACGGAACTCGTCGCCCGAGCCGAAGTTCCGGAAGCGGATCGGCTGGCTGGACGCCAGGGTGGTCGGGTCGTTGGGGTTGACGCGTCCCGGCCGTCCCACGCTCTCGATGATCGTGTAGTTGCGGGCCCGACCCGGGTTCCGCAGGCTGCCGCTCGGGTCGGAGGAGAACACGTTGAAGTCGCTCGGGGCGAAGCGCACCCGCACCAAAGCGCGGCCGCTCTCGAAGTTCACCCTGGTGTAGGGGCCGAGCCCGTCGGGACCCCCGAGGTCGATCTGCGGATCCCCGTCGTAGCGAAGACCGAGGCCGGTTCCCGGCCGCAGGTAGAGCGCGTCGGGGTCGGTGGTAAAGTCGCTGCCGTCCTGGTTCAGCGGGGTCGGCACTCCGCGCCAGTCGGCTCCCAGCTCGCTGTACAGCAGCCGGGAGTGCGCGTAGCGGATGCCGGCTTCGGCGAGGTCCGCGGCCACCGTCCTCACACGGCTCCTGGAGGCGGTCGAGATTCCGCGGTTGACGATGCCCACGAACACGAACCCCAGGATGAGCAGGACACCCAGGATGATCATGGCCATGACCAGCGTCTGGCCCGCATCCCTTCTCCGATCGACTCCCATTGTCCTTCCGTTGCCCGGTCTCATGGTTCCCCTATCGCAGGAAGTTGCGCACTGTGGCGGTCGCTCTGAGCGTGACCGACTGCGGGTTCGGCTCCGCGGTCTGCGGGAAGTTGCGCATCGTGAGCAGAATCTCCACGATCCGTCGCGAGTCGTAGTCCACCGTCACGGAATCGCCCGGTGCGGTGAATTGGAAGCGGTAGGTGACCCGAATGTTCCCCGTCGGCAGCGGCACGTTCGGATCCGAGTTCAGCTGGAGGTAGCCCGCCTTGTACCGAGGCTGGATCACCGCCGACACCAGGTCGTTCGGGTCGTAGGTCGCGGGAGGGTTCGACAGGCCCAGCAGGCCGTAGTCGTCCGGCTCGCGCAGGTCGGTGTAGTTGATCCGGTACTGGTTCGGCCCCGGCTCTCCGGTCGTGCGGGTGTAGCGGATCGGCTGCCCGTAGTGCGGCCCAGGGTTCTGGTCCGGGCCGATGACCACCTCGGAGCCGGGCACGATCGACGCCCGCGGGAATCCGATGGCGGGATCGGGGTGCAGCGGGCTCGGCGTCCCGTCGGCGTTCGGCGTCACCCGCAGATCGATGAACCGGTGGATGTTCGGCCGCAGCGTCGGATTCTCCTGCCAGACCTTGTTGAACAGGCTGTTGATGTCGGTGTACTCCGAAAGCTGCCCGGACAGAGAACCCGCGGTCCCCGGCGTCTCCTGCGGTCCGCACTCCTTCGTGGGCGCGTTGTCGAAGGGCGCGCCCTCGTCCGTGCCGAGCTCCCGAACGTCGAAGCTCGCGATGACCCGGCCCGACTCCGGTTCCACCCAGAACGGCGCGAAGGCGGCTCGAAGGTTCGGGTCGGAGAGGGCGGCGGCGTTCAGCGCCCTCGAGAAGGCGTACTTCGCCCCGGCCGCGTTGGCGGCCAGATACGTGCCGAGATCGAAGGTCGGAGCGGAGCCGCCCGGCGTGCGCGTCCACAGCACCGAGCCGGACGGATCCACGAACGCCTCGTTGTAGACCCCTCCGGGCGTCCAGCCGTTGGGCCACAGCCGCACGATCGCGCTGGACCACCCACCCAGCCTCGTGGTGAACACGTCGCTCGCAAGACGGTCGATGCTCTCCGACTCCTCGCCCAGGCGCACCGCGGACTGCCCCTCGGCCGGCTCGCTGCTCACCCGGGCCGGCCGGAACTCGATCAGAGGAACAATGCGGGGGAGGTCCCCGTCGTACGCCACCGCGCGGCTGCCCTTGTCGTAAATCGGCCGGATCATGTCGTACCGGCTCACCTCGGTGACCACCGTCGCGCGAGCCAGCCAGTTGCGGATCCGCTGGGCCTTCGCGGCGGACCCGTCGGCCAGGAAGAACGCCGGGTCGTCGAGGATCGGCGCGCCGTTGGCGTCCGCCTCGAACAGAGCCGTGTTGGCGACGGGTCCGCCACCTTGGAACAGCACCGGCTGGACCTCGGCGCGGTACAGCACGTACAGGTTGTCCCGCTCGCCGTTCCGGTCCATCAGAAGGCCGTCGTAGGGGTTGTTGTACGGCCGGAACGGGTCGCGCAGGCCGATCCAGTACCGCACGATCGTCGCCCCCGGAGCCACCGGAAGCACCATCTGGCCCTTGGGAGCCTTCAGCGTGGGGTCGATCTTTCCCGTGCTCGGGTTGATGAACCCGCCGCCGGCCCTCTGCCCCTCCTGCGCCGGCTTCAGGATGTCGAGCTTCGTGTAGCGCAGCCTCACCACCACCGGCGTCACGCGATCCCTGCCTGGAACCGCGAGGTCGAGCGCTCCGCGATCGCCGCTGTTGTCCCGCACGCCGGCGCCATTCGAGATCTCCGCCGCGATGCGGTCCAGAACCAGCCGCGCGCTGTCCTGGGCGTCCGCGAAGGCCTGCGCCGACCGGACCAGGTTGAACCCCTGGACCAACGGGATGATGATGATGCCCATCAAGATCGCCGTGATGAACATCACGGTCAGAAGCTCGACGAGCGTGAAGGCCCTGCGTCGGTTAGCCATCAGTCTCCACTCCGCTGGAGGAACGTGTCCGTCTTGACCACTCGCCAGTTGCCGAGCCACTGGTTGAAAGCGTCCAGGTTCTCCGCCACATTTGGACCGAGGGTGAACCCCGCCGGGTTCCACAACACCCGCACGGAGACCGAGGCGCCCTTGACGCGGCGCACCGAATAGCCGTACGTTTCGGCGTCGAACCCGACCGCCTCCGGGTCCACCGAGCGGATGTCCACGTAGGGCAGGCCCAGCGGGTCGGCTGGCGAACCCTGGATCAGAAAGTCCAGCCCCTCGAGCACGCGCCCGGTGGAGTCGCCAGCCCGGCGGTACACGATCTCCCCGACCTGCACCTTCTTCCCGGCGTCCATCCACGGGAAGTAGATGCGGGTGGGGAGGCCGCCGAACGCGCTGGATCCGCCGACGTAGAACTGCGCCACCCCCGGCCTGTCCCAAGACTGGCGGAACACCGCCGGCGCGGTCAGCACCTGCACCGCCCACTGGCCCGACGCCTGGTAGAGCGCTCGCAACGCACGGCCCGAGCCATCCACCGTGGTCGGAGCGGTCGCGCCCGGCAGCATCAGATCGATCTGGACGCCGTTGCCCGGGTCGCCGTCCTTGTCGCGGAATGTCACCAGGCCGACGGACTTGTCCACGCTGAAGGAATCGGGATGCACGGTGCCGCCCGTGTCCAAGTCCACCAGGCCGAAGTCGCGGTTCTCCACGGTCGAACCGAGCGGCACGGGGAAGCCGGGGTTCGGGCGGCCGTCCGGCCCGTTCATCCCCAGCACCGCCAGGCTGCCCGTCACCAGCTTGTGCCAAGGCTCGTTGCCGGGTGGCACGCGGAACTCCTCCCGAAGGATGCGCCAATCCAGAACGTCGTAGTTCACCCTCGCGGTGAGCGGCACCACCCGCCCGCGCCCGACGCGCACCGTGGCGTTGTACGAAGCGGGGTTGAACAGGAGAACGCCCAGGGTGGTGTCCAGCAGCTGGTACTCGTAGGGGTCGCCGGAGAAGCTCGCCACCCGGTCGAACAGCCGGGCCAGCCGGATCGTGTCCCACTCCACGGCCACCAGCGACTCGCCGCCCTGCAGGCCGGCGAAGTCCGAGAAGGGGAACGACTCGAACCCGCCACCCGGATCGGGAGCCACCGGACCAACGTTCACGTCGACGATGTCCCTCGCCCTCAGGCCGGAGCCGTCGCGGATCCAGGCGGTGAACGCGAGGCGGTACGTGCGTGGCTTCACGCGGTCGCGCGGCACGTAGAGCGTGGCGGAGCCGGAGTCCCACTCGTCGACGAAGTACTCATAGTCTCGGGGACGGAACGAAGGCTCGCCCTCGCGCTTGCTCAGGTCCGGGCCGTACACCTGGAAGAACTCGGTGTACTGCGGGCTGAACACCACGGGAGCGAACTGGAGGACCATCAGGCCTCCGTAGAGCGACCCCACGGGCCTCGGCGCCGGTACGCGGCCTCCCTCGCCGATCACGCGCCGAACGACGTTCGGTCCGCTCAGATACGACCAGTGGCCGAGGGCGTTGCCATCCCCGTCCAAGACCTGTCCGTCGGAGTCGATCGCGGCGGCCACCGGCCCCAAGTCGCCCTCCCGCCGGGCGCTGTCGGCGACGATCGCGATGCCGGAGGCGCTCCACACGTAGTTCACCGGCAGAATCATCTCGGGCAGCCTGTCCGGCCTTCCCTTCAGACGCTCGCTCTCGCTGCGCGCCAGAGCGGCGGCCACCGACACGTCGCGGGTGTTCCGCAGAATCCGCAGACCGCCGGGGAACGTCTGCAGGATGGCGAGGATCCCGATCAGGAAAACCACCATCACGACGAGCACCTCGACGAGCGTCGTTCCCGCGGTTCGATTCCAGCGTTTCATCATCTCTGCTCCGAAGGTTCGGTGCCGCCGCTCTGCGGGCCTACGGCATCACGCGCCAGGAACGGTTGAACACGTCGTTCGAGTCGTACGGCCTGGCCGATCCACCCAAAAACAGAACCAAGTCCCGTTTCTGGTGCGTCGGCACGCCGTCCTGAAGCTCGCGGAAAAAGCTGTTCCAAGTGACGACCGTGGACTCGGGTGGATCCTCGTAGCCCAGCTGGCGGGGGTCGTCGTTCAGGCTCCCGCCGGTCAGGCCCCATTGGGTCCAGAACAGCGCGTAGCGCAGCTCGACCCGTTGCCCCCCGCCGGGGACGTCCGTGAGGGCGACGTCGTAGCCGCTGACCAGGTAGTAGTGCGGCGCGGCGTCGGCGTCGTTCGTCACGCCGTTCGGGGTCGCCCAGCCGTCCTCGGGGCCGTAGGCCTGGCGGGCGTTGGCGAAGTCGTCGCTCGCGTCGATGGCGCCGTCCCCGTTCAAGTCCAGGATCGGCGCCGACCCGACCGAGCGCGGATCGGCGTTCGGCCAAACGGCGGGGCTGGTGGCGGTGAGGCCGGCGCGCGCGTACGACGGTTGGAGGGTGCGGATGGAGTCCACTCGTCGCGGGTAGAGGAAGCCCCGCAGCTTGTCGGCCGGCACGATCTGCCCGGCCAGCGGGCCGCTGTCGTACAGCGTGGCGTAGCCCAAGAGGGCGGGCGGATAGCCGCCCTGGTCCACACGATAGAGCTGCAGCGCCGTCCGGAGGGCGTTCATGTTGCTCAGGTCCGAGTTGCGGTAGGCGGAGTCCTTGGCCCGCGAATAGACCGGAAAGGCGATGGCGGCGAGCACCGCGATGATCGCGATCACCGTCAGCAGCTCGATCAGCGTGAAACCTTGTCTCCGAAGCATAAGCGCACACTCCGACCTTCGGCGTCTTTGACGAAGCCGAATTCCCTCTTGTTCCCCGTTCATTTCAGTCCAGCCCACTCCTGATAGCGCTCCACGAGACTCCACAAGGGAGCTTGGAAGACCGTGGCTGCGATCGCGCCGAGTGCCAAGTAGGGGCCGAACGGAATCATCGTCGGTTCTACCTGAAACTCCTCCTCGTCCAGAGCACCCTCGGGGTCCTCGCCGAACCACCGGCGGTACACGCCGGGAAGGAACAGGCCGACGATGTCGATCCCCAGCAGATAGCCCAGCCCGGACCGGAAGATCGAGCCGTACGATTCCGGCTCGAACGGCTGCTCCTCCTCCGACGGCGCGGCATCCTCCTGCTGGGCGCGGCCGCGCAGCAGCACCTGCAGCGCCCCCAGCACCGCCCCAGCCACGACGGCGAGGCCGAAGCCCAGCAGCGCGCTCGCCGGAAAGAGCACGGCGCCGATCCCTCGGGCCATCTTGATGTCGCCGTGGCCCATTGCGTCCTTGCCGAACACCGCGCGGCCGAACAGCAGGATCAGCCAAATCGCGGTGGTGCCGACGATCCATCCGGCGAGGGCGCTTGGAATCCCCCACGTGGAGGCCTCGGGTCTGCCCGCGGCGTACAGCCAGACGTTCCACGCGACCCCGACCCCGGCGAGGAAGGCGTTGACCGAGTCTGGAATGATGTACAGCTCGAAGTCGATGAACACGATCGCGACCAGCGTGGCGGACGCCAGAGCGTATGCCACGGCCCTCGCCGGGTCGAAGGCCGCCACCAGGTGCTGATGCCACAGCACCGCGAACAGAGTCCCGGTCAGCAGCTCGACGAGCATGTAGCGCGGGTGGATCCGCGCTCCGCAGTGGCGGCACCTGCCCCGAAGCACCAACCAAGACAGGATCGGGAACAGGTCGGGCACCCCCAGCGGGTGCCTGCAGGCGGGGCAGAAGCTGTGCTTGGGCTCAGCGAGCGAGAGCCCCCGCGGCGTGCGGTAGATGACGACGTTCAGGAAGCTGCCGATGCAGGCGCCGATGACGAATCCGAACACCCAAGACCATGCTGGAAACCCAACGACGCTTCCCTGCTCCGCCCCCATCGATCCTCCCTACGGGGTCGGCCCGGACTCCCCTCCCGGGCCGACCGCCAAGCAGCGGGACGACTACTCGCCCGCGTCCAGTCCGCCGCCGGCGCCGCCGCCGGACATCTTCTCGATGGCGCTCGCCAGCGGGAGGAACATCGAGATGACGATGAAGCCGACGATGAAGCCGAGGCTCACGATCATGATCGGCTCCAGGGCCGCGGTGAGCGAAGCGATCTGCGAGTCAACCTCCGACTCGTAGAAGTCCGCGATCTTCTGGAGCATGTAGTCCAGCGAGCCCGCCTCTTCGCCGACGCCGATCATGTGCACCACCATCGGCGGGAACAGGCCCGACGCCTCCAGCGGGTCGCCGATCCGGTCTCCCTCGCGGATACGGGCCCTCGCCTCCAGCACCGCGTCGGACATCACGGAGTTGCCCACCGTGCCGGCCACCGTCTCCATCGCCTGCAGGATCGGAACGCCCGACGTGAGAAGGGTGCCCATCGTGCGGCTGAAGCGCGCCATGCAGATCTTGTGGTGCAGCTTGCCGAACACCGGCACCTTCAGCTTCAGGCGGTCCGCCACGCGCCGGCCGAAACGGGTTCCGGTGAACAGGCGCCACGCGATCACGATCGCGATGATCGACAGCACCACCACGGGGCCGCGCTTGGTGATCAGGTTCGAAAGGTCGATCAGGAACTGGGTGGGGGCCGGCAGCTCCTTGCCCACACCCAGGTCGCCCAGAATGTTCACCCACTGCGGAACGAACCAAGCCACGAGGAAGCCCGTGATGCCGATGGCCATGGTAGCGACCAACACCGGGTAGGTCATGGCCGACTTGACCTTCCGGCGCAGCTCCACGTCCTTCTCCAAGAACTGCGACAGGCGTTGAAGCGACTCCTCCAGAACGCCTCCGACCTCTCCCGCGCGGATGAGACCGATGAACAGGCTGTTGAACGCCTTCGGATGCCGCTGCATCGCCCTCGAGAGGCTCTCGCCCGACTCCACGCGCTGGCCCAGGTCCTGGATGATGCGCCGGAGCTTGGCGTCCTGCGTCTGCTGGCCGAGGACGTCCAGACAGCGCACCAGCGACACGCCCGCGTCGACCATCGTGGAGAACTGGCGGCAGAAGATCGACAGGTTCGTGAGCTTGACGCGGCCCGGGCTGCGGAACCGCGCGCTCTTGGCCTTGATCATCGTAACCTCGGTGAGGATCAGGCCCTGCTCTTCGAACCTCTTGCGGAGGATCTCCTCGCTCTCGGCGTCGGCCGTGCCCCTCTGGAGGGCGCCGGACTCGTCTCGGTAGGCGTAGCTGAAAATGGGCATCGTGGGCTCCTATCGCCTCAGCGCCGTCCGGGCGGCATGCCGGTCTGCTGAGGCGTGCTGATCATCTTCTTCAACTCGTCCACGTTCTGGGCGCGCTGCATGATGTCCTCCAATTTGACGTAGCCCCGCAGGTACAGGTCCCGCAGACACTGGTCCATAGTCATCATGCCGAACTGCCCGCTGGTCTGGATCACCGATGGGATCTGGTGGGTCTTGTTCTCGCGAATCAGGTTCCGGATGGCCGGCGTGGCGATCATGATCTCCGTCGCGGGCACGCGGCCGGGGCCGGAAGCCCTGGGCAGCAGCTGCTGCGAGATGATCGCCTGGATGTTGTTGGCCAGCTGGATGCGGATCTGCTCCTGCTGGCCGGGCGGGAACACGTCGATGATTCGGTCGATCGACTCGGCCGCGTTGTTGGTGTGCAGCGTGGCGAACACGAGGTGGCCCGTCTCGGCGGCCGTGATGGCCAGCGCGATCGTCTCCGTGTCGCGCATCTCGCCGACGAGCAGCACGTCCGGGTCCTCGCGGAGGCTGGCCCGCAGAGCGTTGGCGAACGACTTCGTGTCCGCGCCCAGCTCGCGCTGGTTGATCAGGCTGAGCTTGTGGCGGTGCAGGTACTCGATCGGGTCCTCGATGGTGATGATGTGCACCGCCCGGGACGTGTTGATGCAGTCGATCATCGCGGCGAGCGACGTCGACTTGCCCGAGCCGGTCGGTCCCGTCACCAGCACCAACCCGCGCGGCCGCTCGGTGATCGTCTCGAGGATCGGCGGCAGGTTCAGCTCCCGCACCGTCGGGATGCGGTCGGAGATCAGGCGGAACGCCGCGGCGAGGGCGCCGCGATCGCGGTAGTAATTGACGCGGAACCGAGCGCGCCGGGGAAGAGCGTACGAGAAGTCCAGCTCCAGGGTCGACTCGAACTTGTGGATCTGCTCGTCGGACAGGATGTCGTAGAGCATCCGCTGCAGCACGTGCGGCGTGAACTTCTCGAAGTTCAGGCGGATCAGCGACCCGTCGACGCGCACCACGGGCTCGGAGTCGGTGCAGACGTGGAGGTCCGACGCGTTCCGATCCACCACGATGTGCAGCAGCTCGTCGATATGGAGGTCCTCGATCGGGATCGGATCCCCCGACTGCTCCTTCGGCACGGCAGGCGCGGCCGTTTGGGCTCCCTGCGGCGCGCCTGCGATGAACGGTTTCGGTTCCAGCGGGTTCATGTTCGGTTTCTGTCTCCAGTTCGAGGTTAGAAGCCGGCCGTGAAGACGACGCGCCGCACCTCGGCGGGGTCGGTGATGCCGAGAAGCGCCTTGCCCAAGCCGTCCTCCCTCAACTCCTTCATGCCGTTCGCCTTGGCCGCCTCCTTGATATCGGCGAGCGGAGCGCGGCGCACCACCAGCTCGGCGATCTCGGCGTTCATGATCATCAGCTCGTAGATGCCGATTCGGCCCTTGTAACCGGTCTGGCGGCAGGCGTCGCAACCGACGGCGCGGTAGAGCCGCACCACCTCATCCGGGTTGTCCATCGTCATGCCGAAGCGCCGGAGCTCGATGGCCTTCATCTCGTACGGCTCCTTGCACTCGTTGCACAGGCGCCGGCCGAGACGCTGGGCGAGAACGCCGATCACCGTCGCCGAGATCAGGTAAGGCTCCACGCCCATGTCGATCATACGGATGGTCGCCGAGGGCGCGTCGTTCGTGTGCAGCGTCGAGAGAACGAGGTGCCCCGTCAGCGACGACTCGATCGCGATCTCGGCCGTCTCCAGGTCGCGCATCTCGCCGACCATGATGATGTCGGGGTCTTGGCGCAGGAAGGCGCGCAGAGCCGTCGCGAACGACAGACCGGCCTTTCGGTTCACCTGCACCTGGCTGATGCCGGGCAGCTGGTACTCGATCGGGTCCTCGACGGTCAGGATGTTCACCCCGATCGTGTTGAGCTTGTTGAGGACCGAGTACTGCGTGGTGGTCTTGCCCGAACCGGTGGGTCCCGTGCTCAGGAACATGCCGTTCGGCTGGCTGACCAGCTCCTCCAGCTGCGCGAGGTTCTCGTCCGTGAAGCCGAGCTTGTTCAGACCGATCATGACGCTCGACTTGTCGAGGATTCGCATGACGATCTTCTCGCCGAACGGGCACGGAATCGAGCTGACGCGCAGGTCGTACTCCTTGCCCTGCGCGCGCACCTCGATACGGCCGTCCTGCGGGATGCGGCGCTCGGCGATGTTCATGTCCGCCATGATCTTCAGGCGGCTGATGAGCGGAGCCATCAGGTTCCGCGGAACCGACATCGCCTCCATGAGAACGCCGTCGATGCGGTACCGGACGCGAACCGAGCGCTGCATCGGCTCCACGTGGATGTCCGACGCGCGGTCGTAGATCGCCTGCTGGATCAGAGCGTTGGCCAAACGGATGATCGGAGCCTGCTCCGCCATCTTCTCGGCGTCCTGCTCCGCCATCTCCTCCTCGGCGATGTCGCGGCCGCGTGCCACCTGGGCGCCCGCGATCGCCGAGCGGATGTCGTTGGTGAGGTTCGGAGCCTGCGTGGGCGCCGCGGTCGGAGCGGCTTGGGCCGGTTCCGGCGTGGCGGCCCCGCCGGTGCTGGATGGGTACGCACGACGGATCGCGTCCTCGATGGCTCCGGGCACGGCGAGCACCGGGATGACCCGGCAACCCGACACCATGCGCACATCGTCCAGCGCCTGGATGTTGTTCGGGTTGGACATCGCCAGCCAGAGGTTCATGCCCTCCTTCCGGACGGGCAACACGCCGTGCAGCTTGGCGATCCTTTCCGGCACCACGTTGACGGCGCTCGAGTCGATCTGCTGCATGCGGTCCAGATCGACGAACCCCAGTCCCATCTCCTGGGCCCGGGCCTCTGTCACCTCCCGCTCGCCCACCATTCCCAGCTCGATGAGCACCCTCCCGAGGTCCGGGTTGTTGGTCTGCTTGGCGACCTTCTGGGCCTCTTCCAGCTGTTCCGGTTTCAGATAGCCACGGTTCATCAAATACTGAACCATCGGCAATCGCTGTGCAGCCATCCTCTTTCTCCCGTTGCGCCGGTCCGAAACCCGCGCGGCGCAAGGCCCGTGGGCCGGACTCGCACGATGTTACCTACTCGCGCTCCGATACATCATCCAGACGGGGCCGGCGGCGCAAAGGTTCGCGGAAGGCCCCCGGAGCGTTCGGGTAAAACGCGATCCCGGCCGACTCCAGGAGGACCCCGTTGATCCGAGATCTCGTTCGCAACCGCATCCAAGAGGCCCTGCGCCAGCTCGCCGAGGAGGGACTCGCCGCCGCCGCGGCGTTCCCGCCTCCAGAGGTCTTGGACACCAAGCAGCCCGAGCACGGGGACTACGCCTCCAACGTGGCCCTGTTGAACGCCAAGGCGGCCGGCATGGCGCCCCGCGAGCTGGCCGAGCGCATCGCCCGGGTCGCTTCCGCAGCCCCCGAGTTCGAATCCGTCGAGGTGGCGGGACCCGGGTTCCTCAACTTCCGGCTTGCGCCTCAGGCCATCGCCCGCTTCGTTGGAGAGACGCTCCGTCGGGGAGAGGACCTGCCTGCCAGCACGCACGAGCGGCCCGAACGGATCAACGTGGAGTTCGTCAGCGTCAACCCCAACGGTCCGATCACCGTGGGATCCGGAAGGGGCGCGGCGTTCGGCTCGGCGCTGTGCAACGTTCTGGAGGCCGCCGGCCACACCGTTCATCGGGAGTACTACATCAACGACGGCGTGAACTCCGAGCAGATGCGCCTGTTCGCCGAGTCGGTGCGTTCGCTGGTGCTCGGAGAGCCCATCCCCGAGAAGGGCTACAAGGGCGACTATGTGCAGGCGGTCGCCGATCGCATCGCTGAGATTCTCAGCGACACCCTCGCGCCGGCGATCGCCGATGCGGAGGCCGCGGCCGTGCGGGAAACCGACGCTTGGGTCCGCCGAACGCTCGAGCGGCGCATCTGCACCCTCCGGAGGGTCGAGGACCAGCGCGCCTCGGCCGCGAGCCCCCGGGAGTGCGCCCGGGCGCTCAGCACCGAGGACCTGAAGCTCCTGTGCGAGACGCTCATGATCGAGCGGCAGCGGACCGACCTGTCGGACTTCGGGGTCCGTTTCGACACCTGGTTCTCCGAGCAATCTCTGCACGACGCCGGCGAGGTCGAGCGCTGCCTGCAGCGCCTCATCGAAGCCGGCATTGCGGACGCCGAGCCGTACCAGACCGTCCTGAAGCTGGGCAAGAACGGAGAGGTCCTGGAGACGCTCCGCGTGGAGCAAGCCGCCGGCGACGAAGAAGAGGACGACGGGGCGCCCCAAGGGGAGCCGGTTCAGCCCACTCTGTGGCTTCGGTCGACCAGGTTCGGAGACGACAAGGACCGCGTCCTGCGCCGCCGGGACGGCCGCCTGACGTACATCGCCAGCGACCTAGCCTATCATCTGGACAAGTTTCACCGCCCGCCGCAAGCCGACCGGCTGATCACCGTGCTGGGGCCGGACCACCACGGGTACATCGGACGGCTCACCGCCGTGGTGGCGGCCTTGCTCCGCCGGGGCGACGGACCGGACGCCGACCGCGACGCCCTCGAGGAAGCGCGGCGCCGTCTGAAGGTGGTGATCTTCCAGATCGTGCGCTTCGTGAAGGAGGGCAAGCCCGCCCCGATGCGGAAGAGGGACGGGAACATCTACGCGCTCATCGACCTCGTGGAAGAGCTCGGCCGAACCATGGCCCCGGAGGAGACTCCGGAGCGCCAGAAAGAGGTCGGCAAGGACGTGGCCCGCTTCTTCTACCTGATGCGCAGCCACGACACCCACATGGACTTCGACATCGACCTGGCGACGAAGCGCTCGGACGAGAACCCGGTGTTCTATGTGCAGTACGCGCACGCCCGCATCTGCTCCGTGCTGCGCCGCGCCGAAGAAGCGGGTCTCCAGGCGCCGACCGATCCAGACCAGGATGATCTGGATCTGCTGACGCACCCGAAGGAGCTGGCGCTAATCAAGAAGATCGCCGACCTACCCCACGAGGTCCGGCGCTGCGCCGACGACTTCGGCGTGCATCGCCTGACCACCTACGCGGTCGAGCTGGCGCGCCTGTACCATGCGTTCTACGACACGTGCCGGGTGATCCAGCCGGAGGACCCCGCTCTGACCCGGGCGCGGCTTGCGCTGTGCGCGGCCGCGGCGCTCGGCCTTCGCGGGGCCTTGAGGTTGCTCGGTGTGTCCGCCCCGGAGAGGATGTAGGCTCAGAACTCCCGATAGGGCGCGCACAACGGGTCACCGATCACGATGTCCTTCCACTTCAGGACTGGCGACGCCATGTAGAAGCTCTCCGCGAGGTTGAAGCCCGACGTGTACCGGTCGAACAGGATGTCGGGGCGGGCTAGCGCGAACGTGAACGGCTCGCTGACGTAACCCTTGACGCCCGTGACCCCTTGTGCGATCAGGTCGGTCACCAGACTCTGCCAGTGATCGTCCTTTTTGGCGAACGTGTAGCCGCTGGTGGACACGAACGTCTCCGCGATCGCGCCCGGGTGGAAACGCAGCCTGTGGTAGGCAGCCTTGTCGAATCCGCCGTCGTTGCTTCCCCAGCTGACGTAGCCCATCAGCGGCTCGGACGGCGCGACGAACTTGGCCGTCGTTTCGAGCTGAGCCCGGAAGCCTTTCTGATCGAGGATCTCCTTCGCCTTGCCCATCAGCTCCTGCAGCGCGCCGTAGCCCCCGCTCCTGCGGTTCTCCGCCTCGTCGAACAGGAACAGTCCCTTCACCGGCCGGGCGTTCACCGCGTT